>OOBS01000775.1_pt1 | contig 10586 bp, 7 predicted proteins | sample 1671381 | NCBI WGS metagenome assembly OOBS01 (sample SAMN06348151, study PRJEB24527) | human gut metagenome | biome: human gut; feature: ankylosing spondylitis patient; material: feces | host: Homo sapiens | place: China | collected 2015-10 | reverse complement strand
GGGTCTTCATTGATGACCGGCGCCTGCCATCATTTATGACCCGTGTTGGTCTTAAGAGAAGACCCGAGCAAGGCACAAAAGGCTGTTCTTTCGATTGCCGGTGCAAAGATACAACATTTTCGGGCAGAATGCAAGCTTTCACCCTGACTTTCTATGTGAGAAAATCTATAAGTAGCTGCAATACAATAAGTTCTGTTGATTTTCTGTCTGAACTTTATTGCAGAAACAATGAAAAAGCAAGAAAAGACTCGGAAGTAGCTGAAGAAATGAAAAGGGGTCATTTGGTGTCAATGTCATTTAGGGTCATTTGAAAAAGTAAATGTCACTTTCACTGCTATAGTATATATAAATATTTATTTATATATATCTATAGTGACTTTTTAACTCTCGGAAAACATAATGACCCTAAATGACTTTGACCTAATGACCCACTAAATGTAATGCTTGAATGGGTTGTTTGCTAGAGTATGTGATAGTTCTAAATTGCTTGTGTATGAGGTAATTATGAAAGTTTATATCAGTTGTACTTCATTTGTATGCGTATAATAATAATCTACATTCTCTGATGTGAAATACTGCACATTACGCCGCTCTAGTGTTCATTTTTTATATCCACAATTCATTGTATTTGTCAAAAATACCTACCTTTGGAGCATGATTTCACGTCCGAGGAGGGGCATTTTTTACCCTTAGAAGAGGGGGTAAAACATCTTCCTAACCCCCATATTTTGCATTTTTCCGTTAAATAACGTGATAAAATTCTTGGGTTTGCCAACTTTTTATTATCTTTGCTAGCAATTAACAAATTATTGACGTAGCAATAGTCTGGAAAGCTAGAAACTACATAATAACAGTACTAAGATGAAAAGATATAACTTATTGATGCACAAGGTTTTAGGGGGGGGGTAATTTTGCTCAGGCAAAGTTAGTCCAATATCATCATGTTCTTATCCGCAGGCGAATATTATCTTATTTTTATATGATAATAGTCGCTTTTTTTATGCTTTCTTCCACCGCCTGTTCTAGCGACGATGAAACAGAAAAATCAGAGGTTTTCGATTACGAAACCACATTTTTAGCCCACGAATGGCAGATTTCAGCCCTTTATCAGCGCGTTGGAAGTATCTTTATCGACGTAAAAGAGGCTCCTTTGTTCTGCAGTTTCACCTCAGATGCTATTTCTTTCTCCGAAACGACGGAAGTGAACCACTTCGACGAAGGCGGTAAAATAACCCAAACTACCACCGAAAACGTTGCTTGCGGTCACTACACCTATTTAATAAAGGAGAACAAAATACAGATAGATAATCAGATATTCACTATTACGGACAACAACGGGACCCTCGTTCTGCAGAATGAGGACTGGAAGCTTGTGCTCGTAGAAAAATAAACATATTATGGCTAAGAAACAAGATACAATCAGCATTGGTTTTGAAGAGAAAATATGGAAGGCTGCCGACATTTTGCGAGGCAGTCTCGATGCATCACAGTACAAGGGCGTGGTGCTCGGACTCATCTTCCTGAAATACATCAGCGACCGCTTCGACCAGAAGTTCCAGGAGCTGCAGGGCGACGAATACGCCGACCCGGAAGATAAGGACGAATACACTGCCGAGAACATCTTCTACGTGCCTGCTGAGGCTCGATGGGGCAAGATTAGCGCTGCTGCCCACACACCGCAAATAGGCGTGGTGATAGATGAAGCGCTCATCGCTATTGAGCGTGAGAACGAAAGATTGAAGAATGTTCTGCCCGGTAATTTTGCCCGTCCGGAACTGCCTAAAAACAAATTAGGTGAAGTCGTAGATCTCTTTACCAACATAGAAATGCATGATGCTGGCGAGGAGAAAGACCTCTTGGGTAGAGCCTATGAATATTGCTTGCAGAAGTTTGCCTCTCAGGAGGGAAAGAACGCTGGTGAGTTCTATACGCCTTCCTGCATTGTCCGCACACTGGTGGAGATTCTTGAGCCTTACGAGGGTAGAGTCTTTGACCCTTGCTGCGGTTCGGGCGGTATGTTTGTGCAGAGTGCCAAGTTTATAGATCGTCACAAGGGGAACCTGCGTAAAATCAGTATCTACGGACAGGAATCGAACCCTGATACTTGGAAGATTGCACAAATGAACCTTGCCATCCATGGTTTGGAAGCGAATCTGGGTAGAGTATATGCAGACAGTTTCTTAGATGACCAGCACCCTACGCTGAAGGCAGATTTCATTCTTGCCAATCCTCCTTTCAATCTCAGCGATTGGGGACAGAGTGCGCTTCAGGAAGATGTGCGCTGGCAGTATGGTTTGCCACCAGCTGGCAACGCCAACTTTGCGTGGATGCAGCACATGATTCATCATCTGGCTCCAAACGGCAAGATTGGTTTGGTGCTGGCGAATGGTGCACTTTCGAGTCAGAGTGGCGGCGAGGGACAGATTCGCCAAGCCATCATCGAAGCCGACCTGGTAGAGGGAATCGTGGCTTTGCCTTCGCAGCTGTTCTACAGTACGGGCATTCCTGTAAGTCTTTGGTTTATCAGCCGCAACAAGGCACAGGCGGGCAAGACCGTGTTTATCGACGCCCGTAATCTGGGCACGATGGTTACTCGCAAGCTTCGTGAGCTGATGCCTGATACGGATATTAAGAAAATCTCCGACACCTTCCATGCCTTCCAGCAGGGAACTCTCGAAGATGAGAAGGGCTTCTGTGCCGTGTGCACTACTGAGCAGATTGCCGAGCAAGACTACATCCTAACTCCTGGCAGATACGTAGGAATTGCCGAAGACGAAGGCGATGGAGTGCCTTTCGAGGAGAAAATGACGAATCTCACCGGTGAGCTGAAGCAGCTGTTTGAGGAAAGCAAGAAGCAGGAAGAAGAGATTAGATTGCAGTTGAAGAAAATTGGATGGGAGGTTTAAGAGTATGGAGTGGAAAGAAGTTAGATTGGGGGATGTTTGTGAGATAAAAGGCGGGAAACGTCTCCCTAAAGGAGTAAATCTCATAACACAAAAGAACTCTCATCCATACATTCGTGTTAGAGATTTGGGTAAATGTAAAACGATTGAAATAAATTCTTCTTACGAATATGTAGATGAAATAACGCAGAAACAAATAAAAAAATACATTACCCAAAAGGGTGATATCTTAATATCAATAGTTGGAACTATAGGATTAATAGCAATAGTTGGAGACAGTTTGAATGGAGCTAATCTCACAGAAAATTGTGTAAAATTAGTAAAGTTAGATAAAATCGATTCCGAATATTTATATTACTATTTGAAATCTCCATTTGGGCAGCAAAACATATCAAGAGGGACTGTAGGAGCAGTACAGGCAAAGTTACCTATAAAAAATATACAAGAATTTAGTATAATCTGTCCTGAATTGATTTCCGACCAGCGTCGCATCGCCTCCATCCTTTCATCTCTCGATCGGAAGATAGAGTTGAACAACAAGCTCAATGCTGATTTGGAGGAGATGGCGCAGGCTATTTTCAAGAATTGGTTCGTTGACTTTGAGCCTTTCAAGGATGGTAAGTTCGTGGATAGTGAATTGGGAATGATTCCGGAAGGATGGAAAGTAGGAAGCCCATATGAATATGTGAAAGTTGTTTATGGTGCTCCTTATAAATCTGCAAAGTTCAATGATAATGGAGAAGGTCTTCCTTTAATAAGAATTAGGGATTTAAAAGATTGCAATCCGCAATTCTATACACCGGAAATACTTCCGCAAACAGAATATGTTAATATGGGAGACATAGTTGCTGGTATGGATGCAGAATTTGTCCCTCATATTTGGAAAGGTAATACGGGATTGCTGAATCAGCGAGTGTGCAAATTAATGCCGCAGCAGACATCAATTAGCAATTTGTTTGTTCTTTATTTAATGAAACCAGAGTTAGAATTTGTTCAGTCATACAAAACGGGAACAACTGTTAGTCATTTGGGTAAAGCAGACATAGATAAGTTTGTTGTTGTTCTTCCTCCTTTGAAAGTAGTAGAAGAATGTAGTAAAATACTTGATTCAATACTTCAAAGAATAAAGAATATCTCAGCAGAATCTCGCACCCTCTCAACTCTCCGCGACACCCTTCTCCCTCGCTTAATGTCAGGCGAGCTGGAAGTCCCGGAATAAGAAGAGCTACGAAAGAAAATAACGAGAAAGAAAATATAAAATATTAACATTATGGCAGACGACAAGAAATTCACCGAAGACGCATACGAGCAGACGCTCATTGCCCTGTTCCGGGACGAACTGGGCTATGCGTACGAATGTGGCTACGACGTGGAGCGCGACTACAAGGAGCCTTTCTATCGTGCCGATTTGGTCGCCTCGATGCGACGGCTTAATCCTGAACTGCCAGCCGATGCAATGGATGAAGGAATCAAGCAAATCACCAATATCAGCATCGGTACTTTAGAACAGAACAACGAGCAGTTTACACTCTGGATGCAAAACGGTCTGGAGGTGGGATTCCTGCAGAATGGCGAAGAACGAACAGCCCTGATGAGACTCATCGACTTCGACCATCCCGAAAGAAACCTCTTCAAGGTGGTGAACCAGTGGCGTGTGGAAGAGTATAAGAACAAGCGATGCGATATGGTAGTGATGGTCAACGGATTGCCCCTCGTAGTGGTGGAGCTGAAAAGCGCCATTTCCGAGGATGCAACCATCGAAGATGCCTACAAGCAGATCAGAAACTATCAGCAGGACATTCCGAGCCTCTTCAGCTACAACGCCTTCAACGTAATCAGCGACATGAGCGAGACACGTGCCGGAACCATCACCGCCAAGCTGGAACGCTACATGGAATGGAAGACCATAGACGGCTCATACGAGTCAACCCTCTTTGCCGACTATCGCACCTTCTTCCTCGGCATGTTCCAGCAGCAGCGGCTGCTCGACATTCTGCAGAACTTCATCTGCTTCGACAAGAACCAGGGCAAATACGCCAAGATTCTTACCGCCTACCACCAATACTACGCCGTGGGCAAAGCCCTGCAGCGCACCCGTACAGCAGTGGAAGGCAACGGAAAAATCGGCGTGTTCTGGCACACGCAGGGTTCGGGCAAGAGCCTCTCCATGGTGTTCTACGCCCACCAGCTGGTGCAGCGACTGCCGGAAGTAACCATCGTGGTAGTAACCGACCGCAAGGACCTCGACAACCAGCTCTTCGGTCAGTTCTGCCGCTGCCAGGACTTCCTTCGTCAGGAACCACAGAACGCCCAGAGCCGCGAAGACCTGGGCAATCTGCTCCGTAACCGAAAGAGTGGGGGAATCATATTTACCACCATTCAGAAGTTTGAAGAAGGCGACTCGGCACTCTCCACCCGCCGCAACATCATCGTGATGACCGATGAGGCGCACCGCTCGCAATACGGCGAGGAGCACTGGGACAACAAGAGTCTGACGATGAAGAAGGGATTCAGCCAGAAGATGAGAGAAGCCCTGCCAGGTGCCTCATTTATCGGCTTCACCGGAACGCCTATCAGCGACCGCGACAGAGACACGGAGGAAGTGTTTGGCAACTACATCGACGTTTACGACATGAGTCAGGCGGTGGACGATGGAGCCACCCGTCCGGTTTATTACGAGAGCCGTGTGGTGAACCTGAACCTCGATGAAGACACGATGAAGCTGCTGAACGATGAGTTCGACAACCTAGCCGATGAGGGAGCCACCGAGGAGCAAATCAGGCAGGCGAAGCAGGAGCACAGCCGGCTGGAAGTACTCCTGGGCGAAGACGCCACCATCGACACGCTGGTAAGGGACATCATCCAGCACTACGAGCAGAACCGTGCGCAGGAACTCACCGGCAAGGCAATGATCGTGGCGCTGACCCGAAGCATCGCCATCAAAATCTACCGCAAGATGCTGGAGCTTCGCCCCGGGTGGACGGAGAAAGTAAAGGTGGTGATGAGCGGTTCGAACCAGGACCCCGAAGACTGGCAGCCGATTATAGGCAACGAAGCCTACAAGAAGGAACTGGCAAGAAAATTCAAGGACAACGACGATGAGATGAAAATCGCCATCGTAAGAGACATGTGGCTCACGGGCTTCGATGTTCCGTCGCTCGCCACCATGTACGTATATAAGCCGATGAGCGGTCATAACCTGATGCAGGCAATAGCCCGAGTGAACCGAGTGTTCCCGGGCAAGGAAGGCGGACTGATAGTGGATTACGTAGGCATTGCGCAGGCGCTGAAGAGTGCCATGCAGCAGTACACCAATCGTGACCGCCGCCGCTTCGGAGACCCCGACATCGCCAAGACCGCCCTGGTGAAATGGAAGGAAGAGATGGAAATCTGCCGAGACCAGCTTCATGGTTTCGACTATTCCGGCTTCTTCGAACAGGACAACTCGAAGCGGGCACTCGCCATTACGCAGGGAGCCAACTTCCTGAGTTCTCCAGCCATGGTTCAGCGCAAGAAGAATTTCATGGAGCACAGCAATTTGCTTCACAACGCCACCACGCTCTGCCGTTCGCTCCTGAATGAGCAGCAGAAGGCGGAGGTGTGCTATATGGATGCGCTGCGCGTGATGATGCTCAAACTCTCGCAGAAGGGCAAGATCAGCCGCCATGAAATCAACGAGCGCATCGGTGAGCTGCTCCGTCAGAGCGTGAAGACCGACGGAGTCATCAATCTCTTCGGCGACCGCCAGATAGAGTTCTCGCTCTTCGACGACGCCTTCATCCAGGAGGTGAAGAACATGAAGGAACGCAACCTGGCGGTGGAACTGCTCACCAAACTGATGAAAGAGAAAATCAAGCAGCAGAAGAAGACCAACGTGGTTCAGAGCGACCTCTTCTCCGACATGCTCAGCCAGAGTCTCTCCAACTATCTGAAGGGCTTGCTCACCAACGAGGAAGTGATAGAGGAACTGTTGAAGATGGCTCAGCAGATGAAGCAGGCAGAAGCAGAGGGCAACGACCTGGGACTTTCGCCCGAGGAGAAGGCATTCTATGATGCGCTCTCCACGCCCGAAGGAGTGCGGCAGGCTTACTCCGACGAGGAGTTTGTGGCACTGACCAGGGAACTGACGGAAGTCTTGCACCGCAACCGCACCATCGACTGGAACCGCAAGGAATCGGCGAGGGCGAAGATGCGAGTGATGGTGAAGCGACTGCTCAAGAAGTATAAGTATCCACCAGAGGGTGCAGAAAAGGCGCTGGAAACCGTGATGCGCCAATGCGACCACTGGGCGGATGATGAAGAAAACGTAGTATCAACCCTTTAAATTTTGAAGTAAGAAACAGAAAGTAAACAAGAAAAATAACATATAGATATTGACGCTGATTATCTGCACTTCTACAGTATTTAGAACCTGCAAAATTCAAAAACGACAAGAAGAAGGTGACAGCAAGGCGTCCACTCCTCTACGGCGTGGGCAGTACTTGTTTGTACCTTGTCGTAGGTTCTTGCAGGTACCTTAATACTGGTACTTACAGGGAACCCCATGCCGCTTATTAATAACAATTCAAACCTAGAAATGTAATATGCAGACAGAGGAAATACCCAATACTGACAATAACTACAATTCTCTTCTGAAGATTTCATCAGAAGAAGATCTTTTTGTGGAAGATGAAGTAACAGGAGTCAAGAAATACACTCCAGTAACAACTACTGATGTGGGTCAGTTTAAGAGAGAGGCAGAACATTTGTATAAGGAGATTCAGCATGCTAAGGATGAATTTCTATGGAATGCAGGAAAGCATAAAGGTCTTACCTGTTATTTTCATATTTACCAGAACCTTGCCGAACAGTTGACAGATTTTCTTAAATATATTCATACGCTCCATAAGAAAGTCTACATTTCCATTTACAAGAGCTATGATGATGAATTCATGGGGATTTATACTGATGTTTTAGAGAAGGTGCTCCAGGATATTCAGACCATCGCCCGGAAGCATTCAGACTATTTGCTCGATAAGGAAGAGGAGTATGGTCAGATTCCCTATGCTAAGGCTATTTACGAGCAATGCGAGAAGCTTAAAGTTCCTGCCGGAGACGATTATCCGCGTTTTGATTCCCATTACAAGAACTTTGTCTCTATGGGGTTGAAGATGGCTTTGGCTAAAACCATCTCCACAGTAAGTACTATTTGTGCCGATTTCCTAGCCTTATACAGAACCCGCCTTTTCCGCACCGACCATGAGGCTGTGATTATTTACCATTATATCAAGCGAATTTTCGACGAGGGCACGCTACCTGACCATCTGAAACGTGAGGTAAAGGTAAAGAAACGTCATCTGAGAGAGAGAAGAATAGATATTACCACTTTGAGCTTGCAGAAAGTAATGAATGATATTGAAGGGAAATACAACAATTATACGCTTTGTTCTGACTGGTTTGAGCGAGAGGAGGATGAGGAAGAAGAACTTGTCCGTACGCTAGTCAGGGAGCAGGCTTTGCCCGAGGATTTTGAAACGCTATTCAAGTATCAGGGTGAGCATAAAATGTGGGAGGCTGAAATTGCCAGGGCTGATGATTTTGAGCGTAACAGCGACTCTTTCTTTGTGAACTGGGTAGATTCCATAAAGTTGGAGGAGAAGTTGAAGTTCTGGATAAAAGGCAACATTACGTCTCAGCAAAGCTGGTACATAGTCTGGTGCCTGATGAAATATACGTTCCACATGGTGCGTGATAATCAGGACAAGGCAGCCTTTGCCGCCCGCATGAACCTGATGTTTCCGGATGCAGAAAAGAAATGTGTGGTGGAGTCGTTCCGCAAGCAGGAAACGCAGAAGAACCACAACCACCATTTTTCGGAGTGGCTTGAAGGCTCCGATCCCGATTATCATACCGCCCAGGATCTGTATTATAAGCTGGCGAAAAGGGATGGTTATATGAGAAGTATTTGAGTTGGTATAGGAAAGTAGAGAGGAAGATTTAGAGACAACTATCGTCCCCGGGTATAAAAACAAGGATAAATCCGGTAATATTCTACGGCGTTTTTGAAAATATTCCGTAGAATATTACCGCTTTTCAAAAAAATATTGTATTTTTGCAGCGAAATGATATTAATATAAATGTGATATGGACAATATAGTTTGTAAAGTGGAAGCACTAGGAGGCACAATCTCTACTACTGATATTCCTCATATGGCAGAGTATAAGCGATTGTTGAGAGCTAAGGAACGTGGCGACTTGATCAAGTTGCGCCAGGGCATTTATGCTGTTCCGGAAGCCCTGCTGAATACAATGATAGATGTGGAGCGGATTGTACCTAAAGGTGTTGTGTGTCTATACAATGCCTGGGCTTATCATCAGCTTTCGACAACTGTTCCACCAGCTTTTTGCATTGCCATCGCCAATAAAAGGAAAGTAGAGATTCCTGAAACGCTTCCGATAGAATTGTATTATTGGAAGAAGGAGAATCTGGAGTTTGGCATTATGGAAGCAGAAATATCCGGTTTTCATGTTCGCATAACCGACTTGGAGCGAAGTGTTTGTGATGCAGTGAAATACAGAAACAAATTGGGGCTTGATGTTTGTGCGGAAGTGATTCGTTCTTATTTGAGAAAGCCCAATCGCAATCTCACTCGTTTGCAGGATTACGCCCAACGCCTCAGAGTGTTTAATACATTGAAAAATTATCTTGAAATAGCTATAGAATAAGATGGGAAAGAAAAACTACGGTAAGTCTGTTAAGACCCGCTTGCTCAATCTGATGAATGAGACAGGCTATAAATATATGTATCTCTTGGCAAGATATTTCAACGAGAGGTTGCTTTACAGAGTATCTGTAAGCCAATATAAGGACAATTTTTTGCTGAAAGGTGGCTCTTTGCTTTATGCTATGAACGGACTTGAGGCACGTCCTACAGTAGATGTTGATTTCATGGCAGATAGAATTAGCCGTGATAGGGATTTCCTTGCGCACGTGTTCCAGGAAATTTTGGGCATTGTATGCGATGAGGATGGAGTATCGTTTGATGTTAACAGCATTAAGTTGGAGCCTATAACTGTTGAAAAGAAGTATCCTGGCACAAGATTTTACTTTACGGCCCACATGGATACTATCGCTTACAACATGTCTGTTGACATTGGCTTTGGTGATGTTGTAACTCCATATCCAACAACTATTGACTTCCCATTGCTTTTGCCTGACATTCCATCTGTGAACATACAGGCATATTCCTTGGAAACTGTTGTTGCCGAGAAATTCCATACGATGATAGACCGTGATGTGCTCAACAGTCGCATGAAAGATTTCTTCGACTGTTACCAGCTCCTGACAAAGAGAGACTTGTCTGATGACACATTATATGATGCAATCAAGGCGACTTTCGATAATAGAGGGCTTACATACAATCCCGAATTGCAGTTGTTTACAGAAAGTTTTGCGACAGACGCAGCACGTATAGTTCGCTGGAAAGCATTTCTGAAAAAGATTCAATGGAAAGAAACTCTTGATTTCAAGACTGTTATGGAAGTAATAAAGGAAAGATTGCAGCCTATGGCTGAAAGATATTGGGGAAAGTAGTGTGTTGTGGAGTCGTTCCGCAAGCAGGAAACGTAGCTGATGACTAGCCCCAACACGCCCTGTTTTACTCTAATTGAGCAAGCTTTGAGCGTATTTTTTAACGTTAATTA
>OOBS01000772.1_pt1 | contig 10628 bp, 9 predicted proteins | sample 1671381 | NCBI WGS metagenome assembly OOBS01 (sample SAMN06348151, study PRJEB24527) | human gut metagenome | biome: human gut; feature: ankylosing spondylitis patient; material: feces | host: Homo sapiens | place: China | collected 2015-10 | reverse complement strand
CTCCTTAATAACCGTATTATGATACAATATCTACAAAGATAATGCAACTCGCTCACATACGGATGGATTTCAGAGGAATAATGCAAAGTGCTTGGACGAGAAAGGGATAAGTCGTTTTGTTCCACATTCTTCCATTTGAGGTTTTTGACCTGTTTTTGGGGAGTTAGGCAAACAAATCGCTACTTATCCGTTGCCTTTTCGGGATTGAAAATAGGTATGAAATTTACTTCCAAAACTGTTTTTCTACCCCTGTTCACCACCGCAAGAACGCTGTTCTGTCTGTTTTTTGCTAATGCAAAGTTAGTCAAAATTTTCCGTATCAGGAAAAAATACAGTCTCAGATTGGAAGTCAAGGGGGCTTTTTCTATATTCCGCTATATTTTTCATGCCATTCATTTGCTCGCTATATAATAATTTTGCAAACAAAGGAATAGGTTATGAATCAGGCAAATGTAAAGGTGTCGTTCTACCTGAAAAAGAGCGAGGCGGATGCCAATGGCGAATGTCCGGTAATGGCTAAGTTGAACATCGGAAAATACTCTGAAGCGGCATTCAGCGTGAAGATGAAAGTGCCGCAATCCCGATGGACTTCGGGGCGTGCGTCTGGCAAGAGTGTGACGGCAAAGGAAATCAACAACCGGCTGGATGAGATCCGTGCGGTGGCGTTGAGTATCTATAACGAGCAGTCTGCCGTCCGTGACGGTGTGACCGCTGAGGAAGTGAAAAGCATTTTGCTTGGAATGGCAAGCGGGCAGAAAACACTGTTGAGCTATTTCAGGCAATTCATCAACAACTTTGAAAAGCGAGTTGGAGTCAACCGCACAGCCAAAAGTTTGCAGGCATACCGCAATGCCTATAGGCACATTGAGAAGTTTCTGCAAGAAAAATACAGGCTAACGGATATTCCTTTCTCGGCATTGGACCGCTCCTTCATCGACAAATACGACCTGTACCTTCGTACCGAACGCAATCTCGCTCCCGGAACCGTCATCAACCTGACCGTCCAACTGAAAACCATCGTGGGTGAGGCTATCGCTGACGGTATCATTACCGTTTATCCGTTCATGGGTTACGAGCCGGTTCGTCCGAAAGCGGTGCAGAAGTATCTTACCGATGAAGAGCTGCAACGGCTTATGACCACTCCGCTCCATAGGCAGACACTTTACCTTGTCCGTGACATGTTCCTGTTTTCCTGCTTCACCGGCATTTCATACAGGGATATGCGCTCGCTGACAAAAGAAAACCTGTCGCTTGCGGAAGACGGCACATGGTGGATTAAAAGTGCCCGCCAGAAGACCAAGATAGAATTTGAAATCCCCTTGTTGGACTTGCCGTTACAGATTCTGAAAAAGTACAGTGATGCCGTTTCTGATAACAGGCTGCTACCGATGTATTGTAATTCCAACATGAATCTCTACCTGAAAGAGATTGCCCGGATTTGCAACATCAACCGTCCGCTGGTATTTCACGTGGCCAGGCACACCTACGCCACGGAAATCACCCTTTCGCATGGGGTTCCTCTTGAAACCGTCAGCAAAATGCTCGGACATAGCCGGATTGAAACCACACGTATTTACGCGAAAGTGACCGATGACAAGATTGATTCCGACACAAGGACTTTGAACCGGAAAATATCGGAACGTTTTTCCGTCGTGATTTGATTACCTCTTAAAAAAACAAGAACATGGAAAAGAATATAGAAAACCAGAATATCAAGCGGCGTAGTACATTTGCCGTATTGTTCTATATAAACCGCACGAAAGTCCGTAAGGACGGAATGTGCCAGTTATTGTGCAAGGTAAGCATCGATGCCGAATGGGCACAGATAGGAACCAAAGTATCCGTCAATCCCTCTATTTGGAATCCCGACAAAGGACGCGCCGACGGACGGAGTGAAAATGCAGTTACGGTGAACCGCGCCATAGATGACCTGACAGACGAGATAACCGGACATTACGACAGGATAAAGAACAGTCTGGGGTTCATTACAGCGGAACTTGTCAAGAATGCAGTCAAAGGCATCGGGCAGAAACCACTTACCCTGCTTGCCTTGTTCAGGGAGCATAACGAGGAGTTCAAGAAGCGTATCGGGATAGACCGCATACAGGAAACATACGACTCCTACAAGCGTTCCTACAAGCACCTTTCCGCTTTTGTTCAGGAGAAGAAAGGCGTGGAGGACGTGACATTGAGAAGCCTTGACCGTGCGTTTTATGACGACTTCGAGTTGTTCCTGCGCACGAACCGCAACCAAAAACCCAAGACCGTACATGAACACCTGTACCGCCTGAAGAAGCTGACAATGCGGGCGGTCAGCCAGGGGACATTGCGCCGTGACCCTTACTGCCGCCTGCATCCCGAACTGCCAAAAAGAAAAAGCCGGCACATGAAATTGGAGGACTTGAAGACACTGATGACCACCCCGGTGGAGAAGCCTCAACTGCAATTCGTAAGGGATATGTTCATTTTCTCGACATTTACCGGATTGGCGTATGCGGACTTGAAAAAACTGTCGGTCAATGATGTCACGCAGGCTGAGGACGGCACATGGTGGATTCACATCCACAGGCAAAAGACGGATACGCTTTCGTCTGTCCGCCTGTTGGATATTCCCCTTCAAATCATCGAGAAATATCGTAGCCAAAGAACCGGGGACAAGGTATTCAATGTTTACAATCGTGGATATTTTATAACATTGACACGAGAGCTGGGACAGGTATATGGCTTTGATTTGACCTACCATCAGGCCAGGCATAATTTCGGGACCCACATCACCCTCTCGCTCGGTGTGCCGATAGAGACGGTCAGCCGCATGATGGGACACAACTCCATTTCCACCACCCAGCTGTATGCCCAAGTAACGGACACCAAAGTGGACGAGGATATGAAACGGCTAAAGTCCACAGGTTTCGGAAAACAGATACAGCTTTGCGAAGAAGATTTCATCGTCAAGAAAAAACGGGGAAGAAAGTCTGAAATGGCATAAAATAAAAACGGAGAAATGCCCTTTGTAAAAAGGAAATCATTTCTCCGTCTCTTTTAGTGAACGATGCTATACCCATCGTTGTTCTTCCCGGCAACGCTTGTAGGAATCCTCCAGTATCTTCAGAATATCCGATTCCTTATACAGAGTCTTGCCCTGCACCATGTAATAAGGAACCACCCCGAATGTCCGGTACTCCTGCAATGTGCGCCTGCTTACCCGCAGGACTTTGGAGAGTTCCTCGTCAGTGAGGAAGCGCTCACCGTTAAAGAGGGATTTCGGCATCTTCTCAATCACGGAGAGCATCTTCTCCATTTTTTCCAGCCCTTGAAACATCACGTCGATCCGAGGGTCTTTGTCGTCCAAGAAATGATAGCTCATAATCTGCTTTTTATTAAAGGGTGATAATTCAAATCCAACAATCTCTGTACGTCTTCAGGCTTGTAGAACAGCTTGTTCTTGATACGGCTGAAAGGCAATATCCCTTTGTTGCGATATACCTGTAGTGTCTTCTTGTTGATGCGAAGCACATCGCACACCTCCTGATTATCCAGCCAGTTTTTCAAGCCGAGGTCCTCGGCCGGACGGCATACCCGCGTCATCCGTTCCTCAAAATCACAGAACCGGACACGCAATTCTTCAAAAGTCTGTTTGTCAACACATATTATTTCCATAATCCTTGCTTCATTTTAATTAAACATTTGGCTGATGTCTGAACCTCGCCGGCAATGACTTGCCCTTTTGGTTGAGGAACGCCTCCACTTCGGATGCCTTGTAGTAGGTTCTCCCGTCAATCATGTAATAGGTCACGAGCTTCTTCTGGCGGTAACGCGCCAGCGTGCGTTTGGTGATGCCGAGCAGCCGGCACAGGTCGTAGTTGTCCAAGAGCGTGTCGCCGTCCAGGCATTCCTTCAGCTTGTTCATACGCTCCAATGCCCGCTCTATCCTGTCGAACCGTTCCATGATTTGGGCGAACATCTCGCTGTTTATCTGTAACATGAGTAATCTGTTTTAAGTGTAACTTATCGTTTGCTTACACCTTGTTGCGCAACAGGTTATATCATATTATAAGGCCAACAGCGTACCAATGACACCGATAGACACCAAGAGGAACTGATATAACATTGTATATCAGTGAAATAAAAATCTGAGGCTGTAAAAATGAATAAATGGCGAATCTTGCAAATTGCAAGATTTCCTTGCAGGATGCAATGGACTATCGCGAGGATTTGCGATAAATGAGACGGACAATCCCGTTTTTGAAAGCAACTGTCCTGTAAAGTTTCCAACGATTGACCGGAAGTCGATGCAGGCAGTCCGTACCGTTGCCTGTTGTCAGAGGAAGAATGTAGATGATGATTTCGTCAATGAGGTGGTAGATGGAAAGCCCGTGTAGCAAGTCAAGGCTCTTTGGGTCGGATATTTCTGAGGTAAAGGTAAAGGAGTCCGGTTTCTCGTCCTTTTCACAAATCAAGTCCAGCATGGGATAGCCGGGAAACAGCGTGAAGGTACTCCTCTCGTGCCAGAACGGGAAACCTTGGCTGTCCGTCTTCACCCATTGCAACAACTCTTCATTCGGGTCGGGAAGATAACCGTCCAATGTCACTGCCGTTATGATTTGTATTCTTGCCATACCTGTCCGTCTAAAAAAAGAAGCGTGGTAGCCACGCACTCAGACAGAGGCTCTGGTAAAGCCTAAAGGAGAACACGCAACACCACGCTATGACAGAGCATAGCATAAGCATTACGCAATCATTCTCCTTTAACGTCAATTTACCAGATTTCTGTCCGAGAAGCTTGCGCTCTTATGTTATATAATCAGCAGAGGGGTTTTCCCTCCACCGGTTTTCTTCTATGTTTCAGACCGGCAAGGCTATACCCTGCCAAATCTTTTGCAAATTTACAAAATTTCAGTCGGATTGAAAAATCATTTCAATATATTCTGTGTCAACACCACGGCTCTTTCATTTAAAAATGTTTTGAAATTTCAATGTTTGTGGCTGATAGGCATTTAGGAGCAGCCAAACGTCGCTATTGACACAACATAGACTAAATGCCATCTGTCTCTGTTGATGTAAAATCAACATAATCAGTGGTTATCAGTTTGTTCCGAGTTTAAATGAAAGAGCCGTGTGTCAACACTGTTGCCGGAAATAGATAGAATATCGGGGATTATCTTATCCCGTATTTCTTCATCTTCCGGTACAGTGTTGAAGAGTTTACATTCAACAATCGTGCGGTCTGTTCACGATGCCCGTTGCACGCTTGAAGGGCATTTGCAATGGCTTCCCTCTCGCTGTTTTCGTCTTTCAAAGGCAATATGTCCGGAGTTTTCTCCGTAATCCGAATATCAGTCTGACTGTCTGCGTTCAAGTCCGGCAACTCCAATACAGGGGTTTCCGTAAGCAACACCGCCCGTTTGATCCGGTTCTGCAATTCCCTGACATTGCCCGGCCAACGATAAGAACGAAGTCGGTATATGGCATCTTTTGAAAAGCCTTTTGTCTCTTTCTTAAGTTCTTTGGAAAACCGTTCACGGAAAAATTCCGCCAAAGGCAAAATGTCATCAGCACACTCGGCCAAAGATGGCATCCTGATTTCCATCTCTGCCAGACGGTGGTACAGGTCTTCCCGAAATCGTCCTTCCTTGATGGCCCGTTCCAGATTTTCATTCGTTGCCGCCACAATCCGCACGTCTGCCATCCGCTCCCTGTCGCTGCCGATAGGGGTATAGGTATTCTCCTGCAACACTCTAAGGAGCATGGACTGTATGTCAATAGGCATCGTGCCGATTTCATCCAGGAAGAGCGTACCGCCTTTTGCCATGTCGAAATATCCGTTCTTTGCCGTATCCGCACCGGTGAAGGCGCCTTTCTCGTGTCCGAACAGGAGGGATGCCGCAAGTTCGCGTGGCAACGCTCCGCAATTGACCGCTACAAACTTGCCGTCACGTCCGCTGTTCGCGTGAATGCCCTGTGCCACGGACTCCTTGCCGGTACCGTTGGCACCGAGTATCAGCACCGACATATCCGACGGGGCTACTATCCTCGCGTATCTCTCCACCTCAAGTATTTTAGGGCAGGTACGTCTGAACAGGTCTTTCGGTTTCGTGCGGACAGTCGCGAGCGGACGGAATATCTCTTCCGCCAGTTCAAGCAGGTGTTCCCGGTGTACCGGCTTGGGCAGATAGTCTTTTGCCCCCAACTTGATGGCGCGTACCGCATCCGGTATAGACCCGTATTCCGTTGTCACTATGAATGGAATGTCTTTCTTCTCTTTTGTGAGCCACTCTAAAAGCGATATTCCGTCACCTTCAGGCAAGCGCACATCGGACAATATGAAGTCGAACCGATGCTTGCGTATCAATGCACGTGCGGCCGGTTCACGCATGGCGGTCATTACATCGTACCCCGCCTGTTCAAGCCAGTCTTTCTGGCGTTGTGACAAACTTATATTGTCTTCAACTATCAGTACCTTCTGTTTCATCGCTCATTTTCTTTATTTCCTTTTCAGCTTCTGTTATAAGTCCGGAGATGTGTCCTATCAGCAGCTTCACCTGTTCATTGACGGTATTCATATCGCATGCAGAATCGTTTAACGTGGTGCGGAGTTTTACCAGTGGAGCATCGGCCCGTAACAACTCCAACGAGGGCTTTATCTCGTGGGCTATGTCATGGAGCTTTTCAATGTCCCCTGTCTTTATTGCCGATTGCAAGTCTGCCATATTTTGTTCGGACTGGATAATGAAAGTTCTTAGCAGTTCTCTTTTATCAAGCACATCTGCCGTGAACGTGGCAAAATCCGGTGTATGTGACTCTTCCACATCGCGTGACACCACAGAAGAGACCATATCCAACAGTTCTCTCATGGAAAACGGCTTGTGGATGGAGTCCGTGAATCCGCCCTTTATGAATGCCTCTTTTTCTCCTTCTCCTCGTGCAGTCATGGCTACTATCGGAATTGTGTGTGAATTTCCGATGCTGGATTTGCGAAGCAATGCCAGAATTTCAAAACCGTTGGTTTCCGGCATCTGTATGTCGCTTAGCAGCAAGTCGTAATCCTGCCTGCGCATCTCATTGACCAGTTCTTTGGCATTGGAACAGGTGGTACACGATACTCCGTTGCGTTCAAGCATTTCCTTGGCTATTTCCAGTTGTAATGTGTCATTGTCTATAACAAGTACGCGCTGTGGCAATGGCAGACGGTCTTGCGGAACTGCCGACGCTTCACTATTGATTTTCTCATTGGAAACCGCTAACGGCAGGGATACACGAAATGTGCTGCCATGCCCGATTTTACTTTCCACATCAATGCTGCCTCCTAAAAGTTTGACCAATCCTTTTGTGATGGGCAAGCCCAACCCGAAACCTTCGGCATTCGCCTCAGACGACAGGCGTTCAAACGGACGGAAGATACGCGAAACGGTGTCTTGATCCATACCGATTCCCGTATCCTTTATTTCTATATAAAGCATTCCATTTTCATATCGGACATTGAACTGTATCATACCGGCGTTTGTAAACTTCACAGCATTCGTCAGTAGATTGTCTATAATTTGAGAGATACGATCCATGTCACCGCACAGTACGACATCCGTATTTTGGGAATCATGGTGGAATATGATTCCCTTATTATTGGCAATATGTGAAAATCCGGTCACAATACGTTCCAACAGATCATTAAGGTTGAACGGTACATTGTTGCAGGTTTCCTTGGACTCGTTCAGGCGGTACACGTCCAGCAGATTGTTCAGCAGGTGCAGGATATGTTTGCACTCCGTTTCGATATTTTCCAAATGGTGATTCCTGCGTTTCCTGTCCCGGGTATCTTTTGCCAGTTCGACATATCCGTAAATGATGTTCAGGGGGCCGCGTATGTCATGCGAGATAGTAAGTATGACGTTTTTACGCGTTTCCAGCAGTTCATTATTCCGGTCAATGACACCCTCCATCTTTTTCCTGAGCAGCGAATCCCGTTTCAGATGTTTCTGGATAATCAGGTACGAGAACACCAGCAGGAGGATGGCGGCGATGATCAGCCCGGTGATGATGGAGGTGGAGCGTTGGTGCGCTTGGGCTATCTGCTCTTCCCTGTCCCGGAAGGCGGCTTGTGCATGGTCGCTGATGTTACCGAGCAGGGCGAACAGTTTGCGGTTCAGTTCCCTGTTGCGGATGCGCAGGCTGTCGGTGTAATTCTCCATGTTGCGTATCCGCTCCGCTTGCAGGGCGATAAGCTGTTCGTTCAGCGAGCGGAGCTTGTCGGACGAGGCGGGCACTTGCACCGTTTCCTTGCCGCCGAACCATCCGGCTATGCCTTTCTTCTTCTGCACGACGGTACGGGTCTGTGTCGCTTGCCTTGCAGCTTCTGGCAGATGGTTCACCAGCAGGCTGTCGGCTTTGTCCTGCCGGTGGAACACCTGCATGATTTGGTGCAGGTGTGTCTCCTTGTCCGCCAACAACTGTTGCAGGGTATCTATCTGCGACAGACCGAATATGTAGCTATGGTTCGTTTGCAGCATTTGCAGCAGGCTGTCCACCCTCAGCCGTCTCGTTTGGTAGGCATGGTAGTCCTCATCCTCCCAAGCGATGACGCTCTCGCCCAATGAGGCGAGTACCGTGATGTTGCGGTGTATCTCGGATATGTCACGGCGTGCCTGTCTGATTTCGTAGGTGTCGGCCTCGATTTTCCGAAGGCGTGCGTGTTCATGGAAAAGAATAGCGGCCATGCTGATGATGACCGCCATTAACATCATATAGCCGAAGAGGATTTTAGCTTGCAGGGGTATGTTTCTGTTCATATATAACAAGGTCATATTAAACATCTGTATCGTAAATCCTCTTTTGCAGCAGGTCTATAAAGTTCATGGCATCCATAGGGGTGGAGCGAGAGAGGTCGAACGAGAGTATCATAGCCTGCAGGCTGTTGTCATACGAACTTTTGCTGCCCTTGCGGTCTTGCCCGCCCTCCGTTTTTTCGGGGATGGAGACCAACGCCTCCGCTTCGCTGCCGTCTATGCCGGAAAAGACGAAAGAACCGTCGTCCTGCCGGTCGATTTTCCCTCCGGCGGCTATTATCTGTTCCATCACTTTCCCTACATGGCTTTCCGGGAATCCTGTGGTCAGCACAAAATTTCCGCCTTTACGCTGCCGGTGCATGACACGGTAGCCTGTGGCGCGTGCCAAGGCGAAAGCCCCGCAACCGTAGGCGGAGAAAAACTTGCCCGACCGGGTCACGAGGAAACGGCTGTCGCCGAGTTCCTGCTGTTGTTGTATCAATTCGCGTTCTGTCATACAGTCCTCCTCAGTTCTTTGATTTCATTACAAATCTCCTCTTTTTTGCATTCAATCTGTCTGTACCGTTTTTTCAACACGACTTTCTCCAAGTGTCCGGCAAAATAGATGACCTGCCACCATTCCTTACCGATACGGCTCATGACCTTGCACCGCAGGTTGTAGGAGGAAAAATGCCGCATCATTCCCAAATAGGAGTTTATCGTACTGACAAACTCCTCCCCGTGGGTTTTCACGTAATCGGGCGAGCCTGCCGCCAAGCGGTTCAGGCGGTCGATGGCATCGTAGCAGAAGCCGACTGTGCGGTTGCTCAGGTATTTCCGCCCCGGAAGTATCATCCCTCCGATAAACAGGACACCTTTCGTGTAATGTTGCAGATAGATCTTGCGCGGGTGCAGCGACAGCCCGTGTTCGGAGAGCCAGCCGGCAATTTTCGCTTTCACCTCTATCAGGTGCTCTTTCGAGGGATGGACAAGCACCATGTCGTCCACATACCTGCCGTAGTGCTTCACGCCCCATTCTTCGCTGATGGTCCAGTCCGTCCAGGAAGTTAAGGGCGAGCAACTGGCTTGTCAGGTTGCCGATAGGCAGTCCGCACGAGCCGTCGGAATGGAACAGGCTCTTGTCTTTGGGCAATCCGCGCCAGCTTTGGGGAGGCGTCTTGCGGATGCAGTTCTTTTCCGGACGGTTGAATATCGTCTCACGGAGCAGATAGAGCAGTATCGCCAGGTCGTTTCCCCCGTAGCGTTCGTGCAAGAGTTCTTCGGTCAGGTCATACAGCCGCCTCTTCGATATTTTCATGAAGAACGAACGGATGTCTATTTTCAGGATATAGCAATCCCGCGTGTAGTTCTCGGAGCAGAGCCGGATATGTTCTTCCACCCGTTCTATGCCGTAGAGCGTACCCTTTCCCTTGCGGGTACTGTAACTGTCATCGATGAACTTCTCTTCCAAAAGCGGAACGAGCCTGTGGGCTATGAGGTGGTGTACAACACGGTCGCGGAAGTCGGCGGCGAAAATCTCCCGTTTCACGGGTTTGTTGATAATGAAAGCGATGGAACGCGAAGGGCGGTATGTGCCGGCATTGATTTCCCGCTACAGTTCCACACACCTGCGTTCGTAATCGCTCTCGAAGGCAAGGGCATTGCAGGTATTGCGTTTCTTTTTACGGCACTCGAAATACGCCTCGAAGACATCCTCCAACGGAATGCCTCCGAGTTCCTCATCTGTAAAAAGACTTTGTTGCAACTCCATATCGCTATACCATTTTGTTTATCGTAAAGTTTTTATTGAAAAAGCCAAGACCGGACGCACGTAACTATTTCTGTTGTTCTTATTGTTGTTGTTCACGTTGC
>OOBS01000764.1_pt1 | contig 10737 bp, 10 predicted proteins | sample 1671381 | NCBI WGS metagenome assembly OOBS01 (sample SAMN06348151, study PRJEB24527) | human gut metagenome | biome: human gut; feature: ankylosing spondylitis patient; material: feces | host: Homo sapiens | place: China | collected 2015-10 | reverse complement strand
CAACTGTATTTAAAAATTTTATCAAACTATTTTTGAAAAAACCGAGACAAATTCCTAAAACTATGCTATACTGTGTCCAGAATAACAACTCTGGTATTTTTCGGGAGGTTTACACGTATGGAAATCACCAAAGATATTTTGTATGTCGGCGTCAACGACCACCTTGTTGACCTGTTTGAGGGCCAGTACGACGTGCCCAACGGCATGGCGTACAACTCGTACCTGATCTGCGACGACAAGGTCGCCGTCATGGACAGCGTCGATGCCCATTTTACCGACGAGTGGATCACCAAGATTGCCGCTGCACTGGGCGAGCGCACGCCCGACTACTTGGTCGTGCAGCACATGGAGCCTGACCATTCCGGCTCCGTCGCCGCGTTCGCGCAGGCGTACCCCGGCACGACCATCGTCGCGTCCGCCCAGGCGTTCAACATGATGAAGGCCTATTTCGGCACCGACTACGCGGACCGCCGCGTCGTCGTCAAGGAGGGGGACACCCTGCCGCTGGGCACCCACACGCTGCACTTTGTCACCGCGCCGATGGTCCACTGGCCCGAGGTCATCATGACCTATGACGATGCAGACAAGGTCCTGTTCAGCGCCGATGCGTTCGGCAAGTTCGGCGCACTCGACGTGGAGGAGCCGTGGCTGCCCGAGGCTCGCCGCTACTTCATCGGCATCGTCGGCAAATACGGCGTGCAGGTGCAGGCCGTGCTGAAAAAGGCCGCCGCGCTGGACATCGAGACCGTCTGCAGTCTGCACGGTCCCGTCCTGCACAAGGAGCAGCTGGGCGATGTGCTGGCCGCCTACGACACCTGGAGCGCCTACCGCCCCGAGACTGAGGGTGTGCTCGTCGCCTACAGCAGCATCTACGGCCACACTGCCGAGGCTGCCAACCGCTTGGCCGAGGCCCTGCGCGAGAAGGGCGTGGAAACGGTTGCCATGGACCTGGCCCGCTGCGATATGGCCGAGGCCGTCGCGCAGGCATTCCGCTTCAGCAAGCTGGTACTGGCCACGCCTACCTACAACGCCGATGTATTCCCCTTCATGAAGGAGTTCATCCATCACCTGACCGAGCGCAACTACCAGAACCGCACGGTGGCCTTTATTGAGAACGGCTCCTGGGCGCCGATGGCCGCCAAGGTCATGACCAAAATGCTTGAGGGCAGCAAGAACCTGACCTACGCTGCCACCACCGTCACGGTCCGCGGCGCGCTGAATGCCGCCAGCGAGGCCCAGCTCGCCGCTCTGGCAGATGAGCTGAGCAGGTAATCTCTCTTCCTCTCAACTGCAAGCCCCGCCTCACAGCGCGTCTCTCGCGCCGTGAGGCGGGGTCTTTTTGCGGGCAGGGGGAGAGGAGGACAACAACAAAACAATTGAAAATTTGCGCTTGACAAATCGGGGCAAATCCTGTATACTATCATTTGTCAATCGCATACGGATGATTAGCTCAGCTGGTTAGAGCGCTGCGTTCACATCGCAGAGGTCGAGGGTTCGAGTCCCCCATCCTCCACCAGACAGTTCGTACTCGAACCCAATTCTTTACGGAAAAGGGTTCGGGTACGTTTTTTATTTGCAGGGTGCCGCACACCAGACAGGGGAGAGGTAAATACGCCATGAATTTGAAAAAAGTTCATCACATTGCCATTATTGGGAGCAACTATGAGAAATCAAGGCGCTTTTATGTGGATCTGTTAGGCTTTTCTGTCATTCGAGAAAATTACAGACCGGAACGCGATGATTACAAAATCGATCTTCAACTCGATGGGATGGAATTAGAACTTTTTATCATTAAAAATTGCCCGAAACGCCCCAGTTATCCAGAGGCTTACGGCCTCCGGCATCTTGCCTTTGCTGTAGACTCTGTCGATGATACCGTAAGAGAATTGAATAAAAAGGGCATCATAACCGAGCCGATCCGAGTCGATGCTTACACAGGCAAAAAAATGACATTCTTTTCCGACCCTGACAATCTTCCTTTGGAAATTCACGAATAAAGTCAGACCGTCAAAAAATTGCATTCTTGCCGTACTGCGTGTGTAGTGGCGGCCATTGGTCGCCAGCGGGGCATGACCTGCCCGAAGGAGGAGTAAGATGGTACAGGTCGATTTGATCACTGGGTTTCTCGGCTCCGGCAAGACGACGTTCCTGCGCCGCTACGTGCAGTATCTCGTCGCGCAGGGGCACAGCGTCTGCATTCTGGAAAACGACTTCGGCGCGGTGAACGTCGATGCCATGCTGCTGCAGGACCTGATCGGGGAGCACTGCGACATAGAGACGATCAGTGGCGGCTGTGACTGCGACACCCACCAGCGCCGGATGCGCACCAAACTGATCTCAATGGCAATGCGCGGCTTCGACCGGGTCGTCATTGAGCCGAGCGGCATCTTTGACGTGGACGAGTTCTACGACATTCTGCGGGACGAGCCGCTGGACCGCTGGTATACGCTGGGCAGCGTCATTGCCATTGTGGACGCCAAGCTGGAAAACGAGCTTTCCCCGCAGGCCGACTACCTGCTGGCCTCCGAGGCCGCCAGTGCCGGGCTTGTCGTCATGAGCCGCACGCAGCTGGCCGCGCCCGGCGAGGCGGAAGCGGTCATCGACCACCTGAACCGCGCACTGGCCGGCTGCCATTGTGCCCGCCGCTTTGGCGCGGACGATGTACTGTGCCGGGACTGGAACGCGCTGACAATCGCTGATTTTGCCCGCGTGGATCGCTGCGGCTGGCGGCAGACAAGCTACGTCAAGCTGCATTTTGACGAGCACAAGGCGTTTACCTCGCTGTATTTCCTCGAGGCCGGGCGCAGTGTCGCGCAGGTCCGGCAGGCCGCGCAGACGCTCCTGCACGACGCGAAATACGGCCATGTGCTGCGCGTCAAGGGTTTTATCCCCGACGGCGGCGGCTGGGTCGAGCTGAACGCCGCCCGCGACGCCATAACCGTACAGCCCATTCCCAGCGGTCAGGAGGTGCTGATCGTGATTGGGGAAGGGTTGGATAAGGCCGCGATTGAGGCGGCTGTGAGGGGCTGCTAGGCGCGTCTGCGGGCGGATCGAGCGATGCGGAAATTTGCCCAGGTGACACTCATCACTGCCGCAAACGGCCACGGGGCATCGGGGACGCCGCCCCCTACAGCGTCTGCCGCAAACGATAAGGGCACACGCTGTATCCGCCCGCACCGCGCCGGTTGTTAAACGGTTGTGAATAAATATACAGAAAGCAAAGCCCCGGGATTTTCTGCTTTGGAAAATCCCGGGGCTGTTGTTATTCAGGGCACATTTTCAAAAATTCCGCTTTTTCTTCTTATTCTTCGTCAAAGGCCTTCGTCCAGTTGTATTCCCGGTGCAGCGTGTGGCCGGTGTCGCTCTGGGCCTTGCGGGCGGTGTATTCGCCGATGACGGCGGACGGCATCAGCAGGGCCTTTTCGACCTCAGACTGAAAGACGAGCTTCGGATTTTTGATCCTGGGGTTCTTCATCAGGTCCTTCCAGTAGGTGTCGTAGTCCATCATGACCGACATCGCCTCAAACAGCGGGGTCAGGCTCTCATACCGGGCAATGACCTTGTTCAAAGCGTCCAAAAACTGCATGTTGGCCTTGCCCTCCATCATGCCGTCGTCCTTGCCTTTTACGTTGCGACGGCAAAAATAGGCCGTCATCTGCAAAATATCCTCGAATGCCTCCATCTGGCCGGTGGTCAGCCGGGCCGAGAGCGTGTCGCGGTCAATGTAGCGCAGCAGCGCCGCCGTGACTTCTTTCTTCGTCGCGGCATCCTCTGGCACCAGCTGGTTGACCGGCTCGGCGTCGGTCTCCACAAAGTCGGTGGTCTCGACGATGTCCGGCGTCTCGGGTGCGCCGTAGTCGTCCTCCACCTCCTCCGGCATACCGCCGGTGACGTAGATACGATAATTTTCCAGGTCCTCCAAAATTGCGCGGGACAGGTAGGGCAGGGGAGCGCTCTTGGTGCGCGCCACCGGGATGACCTTGGCGGCGTAGCGGGTGGCGACACCCTCGAACCAGCGGCGCAGACCGCCGCAGTTGTCAATGACGTTGTTCATCGTCTGGAAGAACGTCGCGTTGCCGCCGTCGATCATCTTATCATTGCCGCGCGGTGTGCCGGCCATTTTTACCATAGCATCGATGATCGTGCGCACGGCGTCCATCTCGTCCGCCGTCAGCTCGCGGATCAGCTTGTCGGGCTCTGCCTTGATCTCCAGCTCCTGGCGCAGCAATTCCGGCGTAGCACCGTAGGAATAGGGGATCGTCGTCTCGGGCACCGAGACATACTCGAGCGTCAGCACGTTCGGGTCGTCGTCCAGCGTGCCGGTCTCGGCCAGAGTCAGCTTGCCCTTCTTGCTGCGGACCCGGTTGGACATGGATTTTGTGATCTCGTTCAGCTTGTCATCGGCGACCTGCTTGTCCACCGGCTCAATGGTGACGGCAATCGCAATGACGCGCTGACGATCTTTTTCGTAGACCTCATAGTCAAAATAGATGTCGGTGTGGCCGTTGATCTCGCTCTTGGCCTTGTCGAGCACGGTGCGGCGCACGTGGGCCCAGTTGGCCGCATTGCAGTCCACCTGCTTTTTCAGCGTCTCAATGTTCCAGACCAGCGGTTCGCCCTTCTCTTTTTTGGTGATGTACAGGTTCTGGTAGCTCTTGCACAGCTCATAAATTTTCAGACTATACTGGCTCTTCATCGGGAGCGTATAGGTGATATTCATCGTTGTGTAGAACTCTTTTAGCTGGATCAGGTGCGGCTTGAGCGACTGGTCGAGCGTCAGCACGATCTTGCCGGTGCCCTCGTCGATGGTCGCGCTGGAAAGCCAGCGGAACATCGTGATTTTCTGGGTGCCCGCCAGACGGATCCACTGGACCTTGGCGTTGGCGATGTCCTCGATGTTTTTCTTGACCTGCTTGTACATCGAGCCGTTGTGCGGGTCAACGCCGCAGAGCTTTAAAAACTCGTAGATCGACATCTCGTACCGGGGCAGCTCGGTGTCCGACGGCTTGATCATCGCGAAAATGTGCAGCATCAGCTTTTGCTGGCTCAGCGAAAGGCTGTACATTGCGTTCTGGATCAGGTCGTTGGATTTGCGGACAATCGTCTGATTGCCGCGCCCGCTATAGGTAGCAACAGGGGCCGAAGGCGACGCCTTGGCAGACTTCGCCCCCTGCTTTTTGTTATGGTTGCCTTTTGGGGGCGTTTTCAACGTACTTTGGGGTGTCATTTGCAAAACCTCATCTTTACAACACGTTAAACGTATCATAGCAGATTGTGCGCGCTGTGTCAATTATTGTAACATTCAGCACATTTCCTCCGCGCCGCACAAAATCCTGTGTTCTTTTGTTTTGGGATTTTTAGCCCTATTTATATATATTTAGAAAAGTAGTATAGCTATGTCGAATATTCCAATACAAATGTGCGCTGTGTTACAACGGTGCTGTGCGCAGCATTCCAACACGAATGTGTAAAACGCAACAATGTGCGGAGCGTAACAACGGTAAAAAAGTTTTTTGCAGGAAAATGGCGGCAAAGAAAATTTTGTGGGATTTTTAAAAAGTGTCGAGTATAACAACCCCGGGCGCGAAAAAAGGAAAAGTGAGAAATGTGCGCAGCATTCCAACAGGGCGGATGGAAAAATCCTGCCGCGGGGAAATGTGCGCTGAATAACAACCCGTGCTGAAAAATCCTTGTATTGTGCCGTCGATAACAACCCAGGCCCCTGCAGGGCAAACTGTGCGCAGACTAACAACCCACGGCAGGACGCGCCGCAAAAAAATGGATTTTTGCGAATTGTGCGCCGGATAACAACCGCTCTGCCCCGGAAAAAACGAATTGTGCCGTGAATAACAATACCGGCTGTGCGCTGTACGGTGGATTTTTTCAGAAATGTGCCGTCGATAACAACAGCCGCCAAAATTCTACAGTTTGGAAACTGTGCGCCCGATAACAACCACACTTCCGGAAATGTGCGCTGGATAACAACCCGGTCCGGACACGTTTGGAAAGCAGACGAAATTCCGAAATGTGCTGCCGATAACAATAGCCGAATTTTACCCACCGCGCAAATTGTGCTGTGGATAACAACCTGCCGCCCGCAGAAAAAAGTCCGAATTGTGCGTCCGATAACAACCATTTTTTTGCCCCGCGATGCACACCGCACCGAAATTGTGCTTCCGATAACAACCCCGCCCGCCGTAAACTGTGCGGGGGATTCCAACGCCGGCTCCCCGGAATTGTGTGCAGGATGACAACCTGTATAAAAGAGGCTGCCCGGCAAACTGTGCCGCCGATAACAATACAGCCTGTAGAAAACTGTGCCGCGGATTCCAACCCCCGCCGCCACGCTCCGGCAGAAAATGTGCGCCGGATAACAACCCCGCCCGCCGCCGAAAAAAACGCCGCCGGTGTTGGAACAAACGGCACAGTTTGAAGTGAAAATTTTATTTTTCTTTTTAAAGGGGGTGTGCTACAATAAGAGAGTGTTGCTTTGCAAAAAAATTGAAAAGACTTTGATTTTAAAATGAAAAAGAAATAGCGGGATTTCCGCTCAAATTTGAGAAACAAAAAAGGCGTTTTAGAAGTGTTTAAATACCTCTAAAACGCCTTTTTCGTTTCCCGCTTATTGTTTAGTTTTTCGGTTTCCGTGCTGTTCTAAGATTAGGTCTTTGCCCGTTTTGCGCTGCCGAGAAGGCACTCGTTCCAGAAGATCACTTACATCACAGTCGAGAGCTTCGCAAATGCGATCCATGTGCTCGTAACTGATGCGCTCCGCCAGTTCGTTATAGTAGGCGGAAATGGTCGACGGACGGATGCCTGTTTCTCGTGCAAGTCGCGCCTGTGTCCAGCGTCTTTCACCTAACAAGCGGGAGAGATGATTTTTTATCACCTTATCGCCCCTGCGACCATTCTAAAATAATCTTTAGTGGGGCGTCTTCATTTTGGTAAGATATAACGCTTTCCGTTACAATTCATAGTTGCGAACAAGGACTTCTTTGTAGCCGTCCACACTTTGCGCAGACAGCGTATTACGCCGCGAAACAGGCTCAACAACTCCCGCACCTGTGGGCAATCATTGTAGGACAGCAGGAAACGGCCCTTGATGCTGTGAAGCGCGTCGGCCAGCCGTTTGTGGTCGCTTTCTTGAAAGCGGGCGCGGTAGTATTTTTCGGTTTCAAAATATGGCGGATCGCAATAAAACAGCGCGTTTTCCCGGTCATAGATTTTAATCAGATGCTCGAAGTCAAGGTTTTCAATTATGACCCGGCGAAGCCGTTCCTGCACTGCAGGGAACGATGCAGAAATGTTGCAGACGCCTTTCGGTGCAGTTGCAAATGTGTGTCGGTTTGTCCCGAAACTGGCCTTAATAAGATATAGGCTGCGGGCTGCCCGCTGTATATCGGTCAGTCCGCGTACCTGTTCCTGTGCCAGACAGTCAAAGAACACTTCCCGCGCATCCGGGAGCAGATCGAGTTCATGCTGCAGGGCGTCCGAGTGGTACTTGATGCAGCGGTAGATGTTGACAAGTTCCGCGTCATAGTCGTTGAACACTTCCACAACCTTGCTGCTCGGCTCTCGCCCAAACAGCACCCAGCCTGCGCCGCCGAACACCTCAATATAGCGCCCGATGCCCGAAGGCATACGCTGCAGAATCTCATTGCGCAGGGCACGCTTGCCGCCAATCCATCCGATAAAACTATTCATGCAAATCATCCTTTCCGGGGCGAAAAGGTGATTTTATGGGGGAACTACGACTTTTTTTCATTCTGCGTTCCAAAATAGAACGCAACGACCATTGTTGCGATGGTGAGGAACTTGTCCGGCTCGACGCTTCCGTTGAGAGACAGCACGGCCAGCACAACGATAATGACCAGCGTGACGATGGTTTTCACCTTCAACAGCGCAGTGAGGGCTTCAAAAAGTTGCTTCATAAAAGGCCTCCTTTATGCCCAGTGACTCGTGTAGAGTTTCGCGTCAGTCAGCTTGCGTTCCTTGCAAACCGCCAGCACAGCGTCTGCAACAGCCTGCACCACGCTGCGGATGCAGATGATCTGCAAGTGATTCTCAGCATTAGTGTAGCTGTCTGCCGTCGTGCCGTGTTCCTTGCAGACCGCAACAACTGCGGCGGCATCGCCACCGCTGACAGGGCCAACAGTGATGTTCTGCAAAAGAGAAGTGGCAGCTTTTTCGCTGTTGGCAGGGATTTCGGCAGGCTTGTCCGCTGCCGGAGCAGCGCCATAGATGCCTGCTTTGTTGGGGATGGCTGCATAGGCCGTAGGGTCAAGCCCCTTGCCGCTGGCCGTGGCTCGTACTTCAAAATGACAGTGCGGGTGCGTGCCCTCTGCATTGCCCGTCTCGCCCATGATGGCAAGCTGCTGGCCGCTGATGACGCGATCACCGACATCGACAAGCAAGCGGGAGCAATGGCAGAAGTACATGAAATTGACCGCATCGGGGGTCTGGTCGGCATCAAGCTGGACACAAACATAATACCCCCACTCCCACGTTCTGTCGGAATGGTCGGTCACGATACGCGCCCGCGTCACACGGCCTTTGATGGGCTTCTGCGTGCCGTCGGGCATCTCATAGTACGGCATGAGGATAATGTCGCTGTCGACGCCCACGATGTCCATGCCGCCGTGCCATGTCTTTCCGCCGCCGCGTGTCATGCCGTAGCAGCCATAGCTGTACTTGATCTGCACGCGGCCATCAAAAATGCTTTTTCCCATAGAGTGTACCTCATTTTTGTGCAAAGAAAAGAGCACCCCTTGCAGGGTGCTCGCGGATACATGATTTACAGCAAAGCCGCCGTTTTTTCCCGCCAGACGGCAGGAACTTGTTCCAGCGTCGTGCGGCCCATGCGGATTTGTGTCGCGTAAAATTTAGCCATTGTATACCACCTCCGCCAAATCATAAACGGCTGCCTCAAGGGCATCCAGACGGTCAGAGGCAGTCACAGGCTCAGCCTCGCGCGGCGGCTGATAGTCCCACCACGAATCGAAGTCCGCCGTGACTTCTTCCTCGGTGACTGCGGACGCAACGCGAATCTGGCGCTCATCGCAGTTCCAGACCGTCTGCTTGTTGCCCTCTTCGTCGGTGATTTTCTCGGACGCAATATCCTTGCGCAGGATAATGTCCGTCGCGCCATTCAGTGCGAACACCTGCACGGCAGCGGGCTTTTTAACATACTGCTCCATGCGTTTGCTCCTTTAACAGTAACTGTTTACTATGCCACGATACAGAACGTTTCGCGGCGCGGATAATTTTATAGACGTTGTACTTCTGGCAAAAGCCACGGCTGTCGCTGTGCTTGATTTCGCCCCACTGACTCATAATGCGCTGTGCTCTCCACCACGGCACATACCCCAAAGCATCCAGATCGCGCTGGGCACGCAGGATTGCCCGCCGCAGTTTGACAAAGTTGCGGCCTCGGATGATGGTATAAGTGCGGCGTACCACATAGCCCATCATATCAAGACCCGGCGTGCGCTGATGGCTGCCAGCCTTGCGGCGCTTGTTCTGTTGGCGCTCGGCATCAAAGGACGCAAAGTGGATAATATCCCACGCACTCTTGATTGTCAGCCCCAGCGTCTCCTTTGCCCATCTGGTGGTGTCCTTCATCACTTTTGTAAGGTTGGATATGCGCCCATACACAGTGATGTCGTCGGCATAGCAGCAGATGGCAAGGATCATCTTGAACGACTTCCCACGCCGCACCTTGCGATGGGAGAGGATGTACCGCAGCACATAACTCATAACATAATTGAACAGCCAGCAAGGCAGATACCCGCCAATTAGCAGAACGCCGTCCGGGTAGTTTGCCATGACGGCCTCCACAAGCCACAGCAAGGGCTTATTCTTTCCGATGTCGCGGCGCAGAAGATTCATAACGCATTCGACTGTCGTGGAAGGATAAGCCTTTTTAACGTCGCATTTTGCGGCGTCGGTTTTGTTGTGGAGCATCCGGCGAAGGATGCGCTCGTTCTGCCGTTTCCCGGCAATCTGCCCTTTTCCGGGTAGACTTCCGTACTGGATCGGCAGCAGCTTCGCGCGGAAGAGAGGGTCAAGCGCTCCCTTTGCAATGTACTCAAAAATCTGCTGCCACGGGCTTTCCTCGCAGATGTTGCGCAGCTTCCCGTTTTCCCGCAGTTGGAACTGACGCACAGGCTCAAACGAAACACTGCGCGTCAGAATGTCGGCATGAGCCTGCTCGGCCACGGCGTCAATGGCCGTTAGGCTTTTGTTGCAAGTACAATTTCGGATTTCTTCACGCAGTTCAGCTCGCGTGATTTTCCCGGTAGACACTAATAAATTTTGAAATCTTCTCTTTGACCGCTTGCCAGTAAAGCACAGATGCACCTGCTCCTTGATAAAATCAAGGCTCTCGATGTTGATCTCCGCTGGCTTGCAGTACGTTTTCACCAGTAAATCCTCCTTTGATTTGTGTCGTCGGCGGCGTCCGCTCTCGCTACTAGCCCCCGCTGGTTTCAAACACAATTTTCCCGATATGGGCGGATTATACGGTGCAGTATATAATGTATGGTGTAATCGACAAATCAGCCACGCCAGCCGAGCCATTCCAATTCCTATTGCCCGTTGTATTGTTAGAATTAGCCGCCGCGAGCGAGGCATTGCCATTGTTATTAAGGTTGCAGCAACGCCACGAGGCCCGCACGCCGCGCCACCCACTACAAAGGGGCGCGAGGAACTCAGAACGAAAAAGCTAACGGAAACACC
>OOBS01000742.1_pt1 | contig 11005 bp, 9 predicted proteins | sample 1671381 | NCBI WGS metagenome assembly OOBS01 (sample SAMN06348151, study PRJEB24527) | human gut metagenome | biome: human gut; feature: ankylosing spondylitis patient; material: feces | host: Homo sapiens | place: China | collected 2015-10 | reverse complement strand
TATATATAATGATAACGGGGAATTTGATATGTCCACAGGTCAAGCCAACCCGGTAGCCAACACCTATAAGAAAAATCATGATAATATTTACCGCATCATGGGAACCGTATACGGAGAAGTTGATATTTGGAAAGGATTCCGGTTTCGTTCCAGTTTATCGGGTAATTTACAATTTACTGAAAACAATTCATTCAGTCCAAGTTTTCTAAGTACTAGAAATGAAGCCAGTGGGTCAGAATATCATTATAAATATTCAAAAACCGTATTCGACAATACATTGAATTATAACTATGAGTTCAACAAGAATCATGTTTTGGATGCCGTAGCCGGTATCTCCTTTGAACGTGGTATAAGCCGTAGTACAAAAGTGCCGCAAGCATCTCATCTTGGAGTAACGGATATAATGCAAGTGGTCTGTTCTCTTCATTTGCCCGTATCAATTATAAATTAATGGAGCGCTACCTGTTCACTTTTACAGGACGTTATGATGGTTCATCCATGTTTGGTTCGAACAACCGTTATGGTTTCTTCCCTTCAGGAGCCATTGCATGGCGTATCTCTCAGGAAAAATTCATGAAAAACCTGACATTCATTAATGATTTGAAATTACGTGCCAGCGTAGGTACTACCGGTACCCAAAACTTAACCAGCTTCTCTAATCGTGATTTATACGAAGCAACCAGTTATAATAATCTGTCAGCCATTATACATAAACAAGTGGGTAACCGCGACATCCGTTGGGAAAAATCGACCCAATATGATTTAGGTCTTGATTTCGCATTGTTCGATTACCGACTGACCGGTTCTATCTCCGGCTATATCAAAGATACCAAAGACTTGATCTGGTCATTTGATTTCCCGCCCAGTGCAACCGGTGGCTCTATGCAGATGAACCGTAATATCGGAGCATTGACCAACCGCGGTATTGAAATAAACCTGGTAGGCCGTGTATTATCTACTAAAGACTGGAACTTGGACCTGACCTTGAATATGTCACATAACAAGAATAAAGTCACCAAACTGGTTGAAGAAGGTAGAGCACAATCAGCTATGGATGTAGTAGTTCAAGGCAGCTATGCCGACCAAGTATTGGCTGTAGGCTATCCAATGGGAGCTTTCCATGGTTATGAATATGCCGGGATCATACAAGATCAAGCCAGAATAGATGAATTGAATGCCTATGCTAAATCAAAGGGACAAAGTTATTACGATGGTAACTCATTAAAACCGGGACATTTGGAAATTAAGGATTTAAATGGAGATGGAATCATCAACTACAATGACCGTGTTATTATCGGTAATCCTGATCCGGATCTGTTCGGCGGTCTGACTGCCAATTTATCTTATAAACAATTCAGCCTGTTCGCCAACTTCGGATATCAGATCGGTGGTTTGAAGATTTATAACAAAACATTGCAGAATCTACCCGGACAATTAACCGGTTTGATTGACTATGGATTGAATGACAGATGGTCTGACACCAACAAAGATGCCAAATACCCGGCCTTGTATATAGGTGACGGTGTACCTAGACTAACCGATCATGAATTGTTTAATGCCTCCTTCTTCCGTTTGCAGGAAGTGCGTCTGACTTATAATTTACCTTTAAACAAAGTGATAAAAGGACAACTATTTGTCTCGGCTACCAATTTGTTCACGCTCACCTCTTATCCGGGAACAGACCCTGCTACCGTAAACAGTAACAGCAACTATGGCGGTAACTATGATGAAACCTCCACTTATCCGGGTTTCCGCTCTTTCTCGGCTGGTTTAAAAATTAACTTATAATCATTTAAATGTATAATCGAATGAAAAAATATATATTCTTAGCTTTACTTACAATGGGCGTTTCCTCGTGCCAGTTGGTAGATGTCTTGGACCAAAAGCCCGAATTCGAAGCAGATTTAGACGGTGCCATCACAACACCCGCTGCTGTAGAGTTAGCCTTAAACGGAATCTATTACTCCTTGCCTGGAAATGGATTCAATGTCATATTTCCTACAGTAAGTGGTTCCTTCAAAGCCGGGACCATGTGGCGTCAAGAAATTGTCAGCGCCGGTAATGCCGTTTACTACTCCGAACGAATGTTGCCTACCCTATCATTCAGTGATGCAACGGAATGGGATGCAGATTACGCTGTAATCAAAAACGCCAACTTCCTGGAAACAGCCTGTAACCGCATGAGTGACGGAGAGTTCTCCGGAAACCGTAGAGCCGAAGTGTTAGGTGAAATAGCCTATTTACGCGCTTTGGCCTACTTCAATATCTTGGTTCGTTACTGCGAATTTTGGGATATGAATAGTGAATACGGGGTTGTCATGCGTAATGAAGCTCCATCCGTATCCAATGCTCTAAAGGCACGTAGCTCCGTAGCCGATTCTTATCAATATATTCTGGATCAACTGGAAATAGCTATTGAAAAAGCTCCTGATTGGAAAAAGCTTTCACAAGCTTCTAAAGAAGCAGCCAAGGCATTAAAGGCAAGAGTATTGCTGTATGCAGGAAAATACACAGAAGCGGTAGCAGCAGTTAATGATGCAATTGATACAAATTCTCCATTGCCGGAAGCAAACTATGGTGACGTTTTTGATAAGTTTTCAACAACCAAAGAGATTCTATTCGCTCGTGTATTCGACCAAAAAGATGCCACCAACACTTCAACCCGTCAGCAATGTTACGGTAACAGCCCCACGAAAAAACAAGGTTACTGGGGGCCCACCAATGAGTATGTGGAACTGGTGGGGGATGATCCTCGCGCCGATGCCATCTTCTCTAAAGTAGACAGCCTGATGGACAGCCGCAGTTCTGCGGTAGCCTACAACCTGAAATCGGTAAAGAAGCTGCTGAATGATGCCAATGACATGCCTGTCATCTTCAGTCGTGTTTCCGAACTCTACCTGATTAAAGCCGAAGCCTTGTATCGTTCAGGAGCCTCTATATCCGAAGCCTACGCACCGATCCGTAAACTACGCGAAAGAGCAGGAGCCGAAATAATTCTTCCAGCCAATAACGAAGAACTGGAAACCGCCATATTCAACGAATGGATGCTGGAATTGTCTTTCGAGAACTGGCATGAATGGTTTGCCATGATCCGTTTTGCAGGATACACAGAGAAACCCGATTTCACCCGTCTGCTTGCTTTGAACAAGACGTTAAGAGAAGCTTTGGAAAAAGAATATGAAAAATCGGAAGCACAAGGAGACAATTATTACCAACGCATCATAGACCGCCGTATCGATGCCATTCCGTCATCAGAAATCAGTTCTAATCTGGAATGTAAACAAAACCCTGGTTATTAACATATTAAATTCAAAGACATGAAAAAATATATCTTACTCATTTTCGCATGTATCTATGCGATTCACTTAAATGCCCAGAATGCAGGAATCAATTTCCTGCACGGCACTACTTGGGCAGAAGCCGTAGCTAAAGCCAAAGCAGAAAACAAATTGATATTCATTGATTTCTATACCCAATGGTGTGGACCTTGCATGAATATGGCACAAACTGTATTCTCATTGCCTACAGTGGGTTACTACTATAACCAAACTTTCATCAACCTCAAAATTGATGCTGAAGAAGGTGAAGGAATTACATTAGCCAAGAAATACGGTGTACGCAGTTATCCCACCTATGCATTCATAGATCCTGCCACCGAAGAAATCGTTCATCGCAGCAGCAGCAGCCGTCAGACTCCCGAACAGTTTATTCAGACAGGAAAAGATGCAAACATTCCTACCAAACGCTCTTTTTACCTGCAAGAGCAATATACCAAGGGGAACAGAGAACGTGCATTCTTGATTGATTACATCAATTATCACTATTCAGTCTATGCACGCAATAACGTACAAGCCGCTTTTGATGAATTAATAAAAGGAGGTGCCAAACTGACTGATCCGGATGTATGGGAAGTATATGTAAACACTATCAATGGCATGAACCCGTACCTGAAGCAAGTATCAGACAATTATGCAGATTTCTGCCAGCGTTTCGGCAAAAAAGCTGTTGATGCTAAATTGGCAAAAGAAACTTCATACGGCGAATTGGCGGAAATTGAAGCCTTATGCAACTATGAAGGAAAAGATTTCAATCTGAAAATGATCCGTATCAATAATGATATCCGGGAACAAAAGTATGAAGCGGCAGCTACCCAGATTGATGCGATGATTGCAGACACCACAGTCAATCAGCAAGAGTTAATCAGTAGACTGAAATTTATCGCCCGTTTGGGATACAAAGCAGAGGAACTTCCCGAATTCTGGTTCAACAAATGTGTAGGCTATCTGCAATACATTGCTTATAACCAAACAGACAGAGATGATGCTTTCATCCATCAGGAATATGCAGCCGCCTTGGAAATGGTACTTCGCAAACTGAACGGCAAAGCCCCCATCCCTGCCTGCCTCAGCACAGAACCCGCATACGGAAAAAAAGTCTATAACATGCGTCCCGATGCATTGAAAATGAAACCTAAAAGAAAAAAATAAGATGAGAACTCTAAAATCCATCATGGTACTTGGCCTTGCGCTGAGTACCTTTACCGCTACAGAAGCTGCAAAGCTCACTTTTAAGGTCACCAATCCCAATGAGAAGGTCAAAGTGAGATTGACTTTCAGCCAAAGTGGCGAACAAAAAGAAGTGGCGATTGATGCCGCTGGAAACGGCAACATAGAAATCACAGGATTCACTCCGCAATATGTAACCATGCAATACACACGCGGACGCCGTACTCTTTATCTGGATCCCAATCAAGACCTTACCTTGTCATTCGACAGTGACAACATGTGGAGAAACACAACCTTTGAAGGAGCAGGTGCCGCTATCAACACCTATCTGGGAAGCAAAGAGCTCCAATCACTCGGTATGCCCGATATGAAAATGCAAGAGGCCGCCCTCATACACAAAGGAGACAGCCTGTACGCAGCCAATTGCCAAGTATTGGAAGCCGCAAAACTTCCAGCCGATTTCACTGCACAGGAAAAAATACGTTTGCAATTCTATACGTATTATTATTTCTCCAAATACGCTTTGTATCATCCTCATTTTGGAAAGGATGACAACTATATTCCTTCCAAAGCATATTATGAAAAACTGGAAGCTATTACTCCGATCAATGCCAGTTTATTAGCTCTAAAAGAATATAAGGCTTTTCTTCCCGATGCTATCAGAAGGCTTTTCTTCCCGATGCTATCAGCGCCTTTAGTAATAAAGGAAAAACAGTTGCATCCAATTCTACAGAACAAAGTGTAAACTACGTAGATGCAACCATACAAGATGAAAAGGTTGCAGAATTTCTGATTGACCAATTTGTTTATAACTTTGTAGACAATAACGGGCTGGATGAAGCAGACGGGCTGATTGTCCTATTCCGCAAACATGTGAAGGATGCAAAGTCCATAGAAAAATTCAACGCACTTTGTACCAAGTGGGAAAAATTAAGATCAGGCAATCCCTCAGCAGCTAGCTTCTCCTATCCGGATATCAATGGAAAAACAGTATCTTTGGCAGATTTGAAAGGGAAATATATCTATATTGACGTGTGGGCTACCTGGTGTGGCCCTTGCCGTGGAGAACTTCCTGCGTTAAAGGAATTGGAAGAGAAATATGCAGGAAAGGATATTCATTTTGTCAGCCTGTCATGCGACAAGAACAAAAAGGCATGGGAGAACATGGTAACAAAGGATCAACTAAAAGGGATCCAGTTACACATGGGAACAGACAGGACCTTTATGGATGCTTACCTCATCAACGGCATTCCCCGTTTTATCCTGCTGGATCGGGATGGCAAAATCATCTCTGCCAATATGACCCGTCCGTCAGATCCCAAGACAGCAGAGAAGTTCAATGAACTGTTAGGACTATAAAACTCTCTCTTATATTAAACATACGTGTGCTCTTCCGATCTAACGATAGGCTTTCTTCGTGAGGAGAGGGCCTATTCTATTTGTTTTAGCCAGGAGAACGATACAGAAAGAGAATAAAAGACACGAACTATACAGATCTTACAGTATTGTCTAAAACACCTGTAATTTCCGTATAATTCGTGCCCGAACAATTTAAATACGATGATTTTTATTGTAGGAATGAAATCAGCACACCGGCAGCCACGGCAGAACCGATAACTCCTGAAATGTTACTTGCCATACAATATTGAAGCACATGATTTTTGGGGTCATACTTCAAAGCAATTTCATTAGCCACACGGCTGGCCATGGGCACAGCACTCAAACCTGTAGCCCCAATCAGTGGATTGATCTTCTTCTTAGTGAAAAGATTCACCAACTTCACAAACAAGATACCACCGGAAATAGACAAGGCAAACGCCAAGAAACCACCTATCACAATACCGATAGTAGTCCAATTCAAAAATGCCTCCGTAGTCATTGTCGCACCGACTGACAACCCCAAGAAGATAGTTGCCGCATTCATGATACTATTTGAAGCTGCATCAAACAAACGTGAAGTATCACTACCTATTTCCTTAATCAAGTTACCAAACATCAACATACCAATCAAAGGCACTGCACTTGGCACAAACAGAGCGACCACCGTAGTCACTACAATCGGAAATACAATCTTCAGCACACGAAGATTCTTGATTTCTACCGAAGAAGGATATTTCTTTTCCTGTTCCTTCATATTGATACTCAATTCTTTCTTCGTACACCAGATTTTCACAACCAACGGAATGATAACGGGTACCAGAGCCATATACGAATAAGCGGCAATAGCAATCGGCCCTAGCAAATGGGGAGCCAGTTTAATAGTGGTAAAGATAGCGGTAGGACCGTCTGCTCCACCAATAATACCCAATGAAGCCGCCTCTTTCGGAGTGAACCCCATCAAGATAGCTACCAACAATACTGTGAAAATACCCAACTGTGCAGCAGCTCCGAAAATAGAAAGCCGCAAATTACGCAACATCGGACCAAAGTCTGTCAAAGCACCTACCCCCATAAAAATGATAGGCGGAAGAAAACCGGTCTTAATCAACATGTAGTAGATAAAGTTCATCAGGCCCAAGTCGTGCGCAATTTCGTGCAACGGCATTTCCCAGATGTTCTTCAGTGCTCCATTCACCATTACCATGCCGTTTTCATCGGCCTGGACAACCCCCATCTCACCACCGGGAAAGTTAGCCAGCAACACTCCGAAAGCTATCGGAATCAGCAGCAGCGGTTCGTACTTTTTCTTGATCCCCAAGTAAAGTAAGATGAACGCAATGGCATACATTATCAAGAATTGCGGTTCAGCAATAATATTGCTGAAAGCAGTCATATCATAAAGTCTTTCAAATATATCTTCCATTATACTATTTTCATTAATACGTCATCCTCTGAAACCGTGTCACCCGAATTAGCGCAAATAGCAGTTATAGTACCGTCATATTCCGCACGAATCGCATTATAGGTCTTCATTGCTTCGACGTAACAAATCACATCACCTTTATTAACCTTTTCACCCACCTTCTTCGGAGTTTCCTGGGCATTCTTTACCAAGAAGAATTTACCTTCCAACGGAGAAAGCACATCTTTCCCTTCCCCTACTGGAGCAGGAGCAGCTTGTGCAGGAACTGCACCCGAAGGAGCTGTCAGCGTAGCAGGATCTACAGCACCATATGCCACTGTAACGCGATAAGGTTGCCCGTTCACATCCACCGTCAATACCTTGGTCTTGTTTTCAGCTTCGACAGGAGTAGTGGCATTCGCTTTCTCCTCACGACGTTTCTTCACATCTGCCAAGAAGTCTTCTTTTGCCTTCCCGCTCTTATAAGCTTCATACTGGGCCGGATGCATGGCATACTCAAACAGTTCTTCGTCATCCTGTCCTTTATCCCATTGTTTTTCAAGCATCATCTTGCGATATTTTTCCAACTGGTCGGGATAATTGTCCTGCGGATTGCCATCAAAGAACTTGCGGCCTTCACGTTCTGCCTTTTCAATAATTTCAGGGGCCAGTTTACCCGGTAAACGTCCCGCTTTACCCAAAATCATATCCCAAATATCATCGGCAATCATTCCCCAACGTTCCTTACCTTTCTCCATAGCCATTACATTCATCATGGCAAGGTTCTTCACATACTGGCTGAACGGAGTAACCAAAGGAGGATAACCCACACGCGGCCATACGTAAGCAACTTCATTGAACAGCTTGATCAACAATTCATCCTGAGTCATAAACGGCAGGTTACGTTTTGCCTTGTACTTGTTGATAGATTCCAGATTCGTTTCAAGATCGGCCATCAAACTTCCCATCATGCCGCCCGGCAATCCCGGAGCAATCAGTAAAGAATTCATCAGACGGTTTTTGGGACTGATATATAAACCAAGGAAATCATCCATAAACTCCTGAATCATAGAACGCACTTTCATATACGCTTCCATATTAATTTCGGGCACTTTAAATCCGGCATCTTTCAACATGGCTTGCACACTAATCAAATCAGCATGGCCGGTTCCCCATGACAATGGTTCCATACCTACATCAATATAGTCGCAACCAGCCTGGCATACTTCCAAAATAGAAGCCATATTGAATCCGGGCCCCGCATGAGAGTGATACTGTATAGGAATATTTTTAATCTTCTTGATTCCGGCAACAATCTTTCCCAATGAAACGGGACGTCCGATGCCGGCCATATCTTTAATACAGATTTCATCGGCTCCGGCTTCTATAAGCTGCCTGGCCATATTCACATAATATTCCACAGTATGTATCGGAGAAAAAGTGATACAGAGCGAACATTGTGAAATCATTCCGGCTTCGTGAGCATAGCCGATAGAAGGGATAATATTGCGGACATCATTCAATCCGCAGAAAGTACGGGTAATATCTGTTCCTTGCGCATGTTTAACCTTATAGAATAATTTACGGACATCTGCCGGGACGGGACTCATGCGGAGACCGTTCAGCGCACGGTCCAGCATATGAGTCTGGATGCCTGCTTCGTGGAAGGGTTTCGTCCACTCGCGCACAGCTCTATTCGGATTTTCACCAAACAATAAATTTACCTGTTCAAAACCCGGGGCAACCTTAACCAACTGGTCTACACGAGGCACGTACTTACCCGCACTCTGCCACATATCGCGGAAGACCAGACTAAATTTTACTTCTCTTTCCATTTTTGATAAATGTGTTTTTCTTTTTTTGGATTATAACTTCTCAATCTTTATCACCTGACCTTTACCTGCTGTCAAAATCTCAACTGCCGCCTTAATAGCATCCATAGCACCAGTATCTGCCGTAGGTGCTACAGCAGGTGCTTTTTTGGGGGTCTCTTCGGGGGCCACTTTGTTGACAACAGTAATAAGGTACTTGCTTAGATAGATAACGATGAGGAGAATGACAAAGACGGTCGCCATACCGACCACCATCAACATCAATCCAACTCCTATGTTCTCCATAATTTTCAGTGTTATTAATAGTACTTACTACACTCATAGGTTATTCAAAGCCTAAAAGAGTCTAAAGAAATGTGCTTAAAATCCGGAACAGTCATCAGGTCAAGAAATTAACAGTACCTTCATCCACTGTAAAAGGAAATTGAATCTACCTGCCCGATGACACTCCGAAAGGTGGTTTTGTGATTTTTTAAAGAAGGATTTCATTTAATGGTTTCCGCTTCTTTTCTGTAGGTTCATCCTCCGCATAACCGACCGGAATCAAAACGGCCGGTTCCAAATTTTCCGGCAGTCCCAAAACCTCACTGCATTGCGGAGCATCAAAATTACAAACCCAACAAGTACCCAGTCCTTGTTCGGCAGCAGCCAGACAAAGATGTTCTACTGCAATAGCAATATCAATATCAGCATGATCCTTATTATCGGCACGGCGATGCCAAGACTCATTATGATCCACACAAGCCACTATGATACAAGGAGCCGTAGCAAGCCATTCCCGTTTATAACATGAATACAACGCTTTCAGTACGGCCTCATCTGTAACAATACGGAAACGCCATGGTTGAAAATTAACTGCAGATGGTGCAAAACGTACACATTCCATGATATAATCCAACTTTTCAGCCTCAACAGGACGATTGGCATATTTGCGTGCAGAATAGCGCGCCTTCACTAATTCTAGAAAGTTCATAAGCATTATTATTAGTTTGCATACAAAAATAGTAACTTTGCACCGATAAAAGAAGTACAAATATGAAGAAACTTGTAATATTCGACCTGGACGGCACATTACTGAACACCATTGCCGACCTGGCTGCCGCCACCAACCAAGCCTTACAATATTATGGCTATCCTACACATGAAACGGAAGCATACCGCTTTTTTGTAGGAAACGGAATCAATAAATTATTTGAGCGTGCTCTGCCTGAAGGGGAACGTACGGAAGAGAATGTATTAAAGATACGTTCACAATTCATCCCTTATTATGATGAGCACAATGCCGATTTAAGCCGCCCTTATCCCGGTATCTCCGAATTATTAAAAACACTGCAACAGCAAGGGATCATGATAGCGGTCGCCTCCAATAAATACCAAGCAGCTACCCGAAAGTTAATAGCACACTATTTTCCAGAAATAAACTTTGTGGAAGTACTGGGACAACGCGAAGGTATCCCCGCAAAACCCGATCCATCCATCATAAACGAAATCATGACAAAAGCAGGAGTCAAACAGGAAGATATACTTTATGTAGGTGATTCTAATGTAGATATGCAAACAGCGCATCATGCCGGAGTAACAGCTATAGGTGTGGCATGGGGATTCCGCCCGCGCACAGAATTGGAAGCCTTGCATCCGGCTCACATCATAGAAAAAGCAGAAGAATTACTTCCACTTCTCCTTTCATGATTATTTTCATTAAATACATAATTCATCAAGCACCTTGATAAGCGATTTATCAAGGGGCTTGTCTTTTTTAATTGCCTCAGAAAAAGGTACATATACCACCTCATCGTTATGAATGCCAATCATCACGTTGCGCTGCCCTTCCAATATGGCATCAATAGCTCCCGCCCCCAGACGGCTGGCAAGAATACGGTCATAAG
>OOBS01000700.1_pt1 | contig 11457 bp, 13 predicted proteins | sample 1671381 | NCBI WGS metagenome assembly OOBS01 (sample SAMN06348151, study PRJEB24527) | human gut metagenome | biome: human gut; feature: ankylosing spondylitis patient; material: feces | host: Homo sapiens | place: China | collected 2015-10 | reverse complement strand
CGATTAATAAAAGTACAATCATCGCAATAATACTATTGATTTTACGTTCTTTTCAAAGAAAGGGGTTGTGCAATAGTGGCTTAAAGGCTAAAAGCACTACCTTTGTACGCAATATAACAACAATACGTTTAAGGTCACAATTTGTGATTTTGAAAATGAATATAAATATGACAGATAAAATAGGAAAAAAGGAGGCAACCTTTGCAGTGCCGTACAATGGCGAGGACAACAACGACTATATCGATGGCAAGGGCTTCTACTGCAATGACGGCAGCTTGGAGGCTGCGCAGACACGAGCTATGGCTGCAAATATAGCCAAGGCAAAGGCTGTCAATGGCAACTTCAAGGAGAATGACGACTACGAGAAGATGCAGTTCTACTACCACCCAGACCACTTGGGTAGTAGTAGTTACATCACCAACCTTGACGGTGAGGTGGTGCAGCATATCGAGTATGTACCTTTCGGTGAGGTTTTCGTTGAGGAGCGCAACAACATTTGGAATACACCTTATCTTTTCAATGCGAAGGAATTCGACGAGGAGACGGGTATGTACTACTACGGTGCGAGGTACTATGAGTCAAGATTGAGTCTTTGGATGAGTGTGGATAGATTTGCAGAAAAATATAAGACATCTCCTTATTGTTTTACTCTTGACAACCCTATATGCCACTATGATGAAAGAGGCGATTCAACTATTCTTTATGCGACACGTCTTCCAATGGATAATAAAAAAATCCAATCTGCATTATCCATGGCAACTCATACTTTCATTGTTGTAAAACGTAATGGAAAGCCTTCAGTTAAATTTTCTTTTGGTTCAAAAACAGATAATCCTTCTGGCGGACAATTGGTAAAAGTCTCTTATATGGATGAAGAAAAATCAATGAAGGGCGAGGCTCCGAGTAATTTTGTAAAAAATCGAATTGTTATCACACCGCCTTCAGGCATGACTGTTGAGCAATTTGATGAGATGGTTATTAAAACAGGTAATAGCTTTGGAAATAATCCCAATATTTCATACTGTTTAGAGCCATTCGAACAAACACAAGGTAATTGTAATTCAAGTTCAAGTACGTTGCTTTATAAAGCGGGGGTTCCTTTAAGTAGGATAAAGGATTTGAGGAAGCAAATATCAGGTCTTGTTTGGGGATTTGGTGATATTAAACCGTGGACAGTAGAGGAACAGTCAAAAGCTGTTCAGAGGCAGAGGGAACTCGACCAACTCCGTAATGAAATGATGAACACAATCATCCTTAACAAATATTAAATGAGAAAATTGAGTTTTAAAATGGTCATAAGAGCATATTTAATATGTGCTCTTATGACATCAATATTAGGAATTATATCATGCAGTGTTCATGACATAATAAATTGGTTTCCATTCATATTACTTTATGCTTGGATAATATTGTCTCCAATATCTATTTTAGCATTGATAACTGTATATTTATTGGGAGTTCAAAGAGATTGGATTTGTAAGATACCGTTAATTTGCTTATGCGCATTTATAGTATATTTTATAAACCTAAACTCATCAGAATCTTATTTGATTAATTTTTTTGCAACCCAAATCGTACCATATGACCTTCTATATTACAATAATGGAATAGAGATAAGGGTCAATGACACTATTTTTTCTATTTTCACATGGGTATTATCGTATTTTATATTAGTATTGCTTATTGTTATATCTACAATTATGTATAGATTTTTTAAAAAGCATAGCAAAATAAAATTATTCTAAAATAAAGTGTTCTCATAAGTGATGATACTAAATCATTCTGTACAATGCTCACCATCCAGCACAGCGGCCCAGACGGTGAGATTACCACCACCTTCGAGTACGACGGCATCCAGCGACTTGTAAGGGTCACAGACACGGAGGGCAATGTTACCACATCCACTTACGACATGGGTGACCGCCGCACGGAAGTAAACCATCCAGCAAGCGGCATCACCAGTTTCACTTATGATGCGCTCGGCAATGTGCTTACAAAGCAGACTGCCAACCTTGCAAAGGAAGGCAAGTTCATCACCTATGATTACGACTTTCAGCGTCTGACGGGCATCAACTATCCTGACCACCCGGAGAACAACGTGAAGTATTACATAACCGTGTAAATAAAAAATAAATGAACATCATTGAAAAATATAATCAAGATAAAGAGACAACTATACAGGCTGATATCTCTGAATTTCTACATTTTAATTTTAGCAATTATATAATGCAACAATTAAAATGTAGGAAAGACCCTAATGTTAAGAAACTTCTTTCACTATTTCCATTACAACCTGACACAAGGAAATCAGAAATCAAAAAAATAATAGATAAATTAGAAAACATTTTATCTTATGACTTATTAGATGATATAAAAGATGAATTTCGAGATATTTGGGATGATTATAAATGGGCAAATAGTAAAGATGGAAAAGTAGTTTTAATGTGAGTGTTGTTTCAACATTAGGTGGTAACACACCGTTATAAGTTCCAGCTATGGAATCCAAGCTAATTCTGTTTCCAAAAACTGCCGTATATTCTTCAAGCTTGATAGTATCAATACCTGAATAATTTTGTTCTGTGCCGCATAATATATAAGATGTAACAAATGAGATAACCAAAACTGCTATAATTATCTAAATCTTCTTCATAAGCAGATTGCAAAGAAAGCCAAAAAGAAGCAGGAATGCCCAAAAAACGTTCTAAAGAAGAAGCTATCTCAGGACTTAAACATAACGTTCCATTCAAAAGTTTATCTAATTCAAACTTTTCAAGCCTTATTTTCTGAGCAAAAAACCTTTTGGGTTACTCCCAAAAGAACTTGCCTGTCGGTGATTTGTTCCTCCGTAGTTGGACAATTAAGATGGAAAGAACATATAAAAAAGCATAAAAAAGTTTCTGATTTTTCTCATAAATAAATTAGATTTTATATTTTTGCGCAAAATTAGAAACAATGACAGAACTATTGAGTATATTATATAAGCTGCGGATATTCACTTCGGATGAACTTTCTGAGGCTCTGAAAGGCAAGGTGAAATCGGTGGAAGCGTTGCTTGCTCGGTACAAGCAACAAGGGTGGATTGTGGCTATACGGCGCAATACATATTGTATGAAGGATATAGCATCTGGCTTACCTGTTTGCGACAAGTATGAGATAGGAAGCCACTTGTCACCTACAGCTTGCATCAGTTATCACACAGCATTGGAATTTCATGGATTGGCTCATCAACCCTTCAATGAGGTTTTTGTGAAAAGCATGACTCGCTTCAATTCCTTTTCTTTCGACGATGTGGATTATACCTATTGCCGACAAACAAAGGAAATCGTTGGTATGATGACTCCCAAGGGAAACCCTTATGTACGAGTAACGGATATGGAGAGTACGTTGTTGGATTGCTTTGACCGCATCGACCGAGCTGGGGGCATTGAGGAATTGCTGCATTGCATGGAGGGTATCGTCTTGCTCAATGAAGAAAGGCTCATCGATTATCTCGCAAGGTACGACAAGGCATTCCTGTACCAGAAGACAGGCTATCTGTTGGAGCGAATCAAGGAACAAGCCAACATCTCAGAATCCCTCTTGGAGCTGTGCCGAGCCAAGGGAACCAAGAGCGTCAAGTGGTTGACTAACAACGAAGAGTCGGATACATTTGTAAATAAATGGCGCATGTATGTGCCGCAAGAACTAACATCAAAGGAAGAATATGAACTCATATAACAAACAAGCTCTTGACATCATCGCCAAGGAGCAAGGCTTTATTCGCGACAACCTCGAAAAGGTGATGCGATTGGTGGAGATACTCAACTATTTCCATGACAGTCCTTTGCTGTCTAAATCTCTTGTGCTGAAAGGTGGCACAGCCATCAATCTCACCGTTTTCCAACTGCCAAGACTCTCGGTAGATATAGACCTTGACTTTACGGTGGATTGCGACCGAGAATCCATGCTCTCCATTCGCCAAGAAGTGAATAACGAGATTCTACGCTATATGGAGTCGGATGGTTATCATCTTGCGCCTGGCTCCAAGACACCGCATACGCTTGACTCATGGGTGTTTCATTATACCAATGCCGCAGGCAACAACGATGGCATCAAGATAGAAATCAACTATTCCGACCGTTGCCATATCCTGCCTGCCATAGAGACTCATGTGTCCATTCCGTTTCTGAGCGATGTGAAGGTACGTTCTCTTTCACCTGTCGAATTGTTTGCCACCAAGATAAACGCCTTGATAGGTAGAAGTGCTGCACGTGACATTTATGATGTCTATAACATGGTGAAGCATCAGCTATTCGTGAGCGATGAAGAGAAAACGTCGCTGAGAAAAGCGACCGTCTTTTATCTGACTGTTGGCTCAAGCAGAAAAGACAACGCAACGCCTACGGAATATACATACTTTCCGCAGATAGACAAGATCCGTTTTCCGCAGATTCGTTCGCAACTCTTGCCTGTGCTTAGGCGCAGTGAGCATTTTGACTTTGAAGAAGCCAAGACAGAAGTGAAAGACTTTCTCTCAAAGCTATTGGTTCTGACAGAATCAGAGCAAGAATATGTCCGGGAATTCAATGACAAGAAGTATATTCCAGAATTGCTGTTCGAAGATAAAGAGATGGTCAATAGAATCAAATTTCATCCTATGGCTTTGTGGAAGACAAGGAGTCGTTGAATGTTTTTCTGTAAATTTTGAAAAAGTTATTGTTTTGCTTAGTTTTTTGCTTGGCTCAACTGTATAGATAGTGTATGAAACAGGAAAAGGACATAGAAAAATTCGTTTTGCAAGTTTAGTGGATAAATGGAACATAGCAATAGATCATAATCCTAAGACGCGATATAGTGCAAGCACATATTCATATGCAAAATTGCCTGAGTTCATTCCTCTCAAATCAATAGGAAAACAAATAGTTCCACTAATTATGGAACGAATAATAAACTCTTCCGATTTTTATTTTCTTGTTCTTTATGAAGCTGTTCTGGAAGGAAATGAAACGAAAGACGATTCTAAGTTTAGCGAAAGCGAACAAATTACGTTCCAACCTCTCTTGTTCTCCTTTGGCTGCTTTAGAGCTTTATGTTAACGAATCAAAATTATGGAATTAGAAAAGAAAAGAATGGAGGAGCTGAGGAAGGCGGTAGTGGACCTTATAGAAATGGAGCGTCGCTATCCGCCTTTTGATTTGTTTTATCTCATGATTTTTCCTTTGCCGAATATGTATGACATGTGGGTGCGATCCATTATATGACCGATGGCGATGCTGCCAAGGAGACATAGGAGGATGGTGATGATGGCATGGGTTAAGCCGGTAGGGTCGAAGGAGAAGATGGGTAGGAAGTATTTGGCAAGCATGGTGAAGATGGGGTGGAAGATGTATATTGGAAGGGTGTTGCGACCTATGTAGTGCATTGCATTACGTAAGTATAAGGGAGAGAGTTGCTCTAAGCTTGCACTGAAACAGAAGAAACATAGTACGCATGCAAGGACGGAAAGGATGCCCCAATCGCGTAGGTGGGGTTGGGATACAAGTAAGGCGAAGGGCAGTAGAGTCAACAGATTCTTGCGATATACCGAGTTGAAATTGCCTAAGCATACTCGTATCAGGACGCCAATGAAATAGTAGGCTGCGTTGCGTAGACTAAGAAATGGTGTGTACTGACTAACCACAATCATTACGGTGGCAAGCAATGACAGGCGCGACACGATGCCAAGACATGTGTTGGAGGTTAGGCGGAAGGTGGCATAATATAGTATGCCGCATACTATCATTGCATGAAGGAACCAATAGGGACCTATGGATGTGATGAAGAGAGTGTGGCATAAGGTAGGAATATCAAAATTGGTGATGCCTCCGCGTACTGGTAGATACAGGGACAGTACGACAAAGCCCGTAACCATAATGGTATAGGGCAAGGCTATGCGTATGATGTAGGCACAAAACTTACCTAAAGGCTTGTCTACATTGACAAGGTATCCCGTGATGACAAGGAACGAAGGCATAAGGAATGATAATATGCCGTCCTTGATATCGGGATAGAGTGTGCCGAAGTTGACGATATGTATTAGTATCATGAGCACTATGAGTATGGCGCGCATGAAGTCGATGGTGGTGTTGTGCTTGGTGTTCATAATGTTGTTGAATCGAGGTGAATGGTGTGTTATCTCTTAATGATGAACATGCCGAGTCGGTGGCTCTTGCCTTTGCGGTTGAGAGAGCGTAGCTGGTAGATGCCATCCTTTATTCTGCTTATGTTGGCTGTCTTGGCAGTGGGATTGTATGGCAATGTGGTGATGGCAACACCTTGCAATGACTCAACCAAAAGAAACTCGGTATCGGCAAGGCGGGATGCTTCGGGCACCTCTACTTTCTTGCCATCACAGTTTAGCAGACGAGTGTTGCTGCATTGAGTCTCGGCATAATCATATGGTGCATCCTCCTGAAGAGGCTTACTCTCGTTGCCGTATCGGTCGGTTGCTGTTACGGCATAATGGGTGCAACCATCGTTGGGAACAAACAACTGTCTGCCTTGACGGCGTATGGCGATAAGATTGCGGGCGTCGTCGGTATCGACAGGATACTTTTTGGAAGCGTAGATGTTGAACATCATCATTGTAGTATCCTTTTCGGTATGGCTCCAGCTTAGCAGTGACACACCATTGGCTATACTACTGAGAGATAGTTGGGACGGCATATCAGGCTTGCGACGACTTGCCCATGTCATTGGCGGAACCAATGAGGGATAGCGACAGTAGCTGTTCTTGGCATAGGTGTATATGCCCTTGGTGTCGTCGGTGAAGAATTTAGAGCGGAAGTAAGCATGCCCCAGTCCTATATGACGCAATACCTCAAGCTCGCGTGTTATATCGGTTAAAGGCCAGTCGCGCTCGCGTGGCGACATGAAGTAGATGCCGAGACCTGGCACAATGATACGTCCGTGACTTTGTTCTTTCCAATCGAGAGCGAAAGGAAAGAAATTGTTGTCGCGGAAATACATCATTGGAAACAGCTCGTCCATAAGACCATCGCGCAGCCATGCAACAGCATCCTGACATACAGTGGTATTGGCATTCCATCCATGACTCCAGTATCGGGCGGTGTCATCATACTTGCCTATAGGCGAGCAGCTCATCTTGACCCACGGTTTAAGACTCTTGACACGTCGGGATATTGCGGATACGATGCGCGTGATATTGGAACGTCCATGCTGTCGGTCGAGCGACTTAAGCTTAGGAAGGTCTTCTGGGTAGCGTATATAGTCGAGGTGAATGCCATCAATGTCGTATTGCCTGGTAACCTCAGCACAAAGCGAGGCAAGATAGTCGGCAGTCTGCTGCGACTCTGGATTGAGATAGCCGTCGGCCTTAATTTTTATCAGGTTGTGCGGCATCTTCTTGCGTAGTTGGCGGCATCCAAGAGCATCCCATTTGCCAACGGGAATGGTGACCATCCAAGCATGAAGTTCCATGCCACGCTTATGACACTCATCGATAGCAAACGCCAAAGCATCGTAGCCCGGACTTTTGCCGGGGAATCCAGACAAGCATCCATCCCATGGCTCGTAGGTGGAAGGGTAAATCATAGTGCCACGAACACGTGTCTGAAGCAATACGGTGTTGATGCCAACCTGCTGCAATTGGTCGAGGATATGGCGAAGCTCATCCTTCTGTTTATCTATGGAGCGGGCAGACTGGGCATAAGAGTGAGGCCAGTCGATACCGCCTATTGTTGTGAGCCATACGGCACGTACTTCGTGTTTGGGCTGTGATACCGCGCAGAGCGATATGAGCAGCATAATAAATAAGGTGTAAATATATCTCATTTAATGTTCCTATTTCTGTATTTCAAAACACAAAGGTAGCTATATTTTTCCATTTCTCAAATTTAATGTGTAAATTTGCAACTAACAATCAATCAGAAATACACGTATGAAAAAGAAATTAATGGCAATGGCTGTGGCCTTGCTTGCGACAACAGCAGCAAGCGCTCAGTTTGAAGAGGGCAAGACATATATCGGCGGTTCGTTGACAGGACTTAACGCCAGCTATTCGGGTAGCGACAAGTTCTGCCTTGGCATTCAGGCTCAGGGGGGATACTTTGTGGCAGACGACATTATGTTGTACGGACAGGTGGGTTACGACCATAACGGAAACAAGGAGATAAAGGACCGCTACTCAGTGGGTGTGGGCGGACGCTACTATATAGAACAGAATGGCATATACCTTGGTGCCAACTGCAAGCTTGTGCACAAGGGTAAGAAATTTAACGATGTTATGCCTGGTGTGGAAGTGGGATACGCCTTCTTCGTGAACAACACGGTTACGGTAGAGCCAGCGATATACTACGAACAGTCGTTTAAGAACCATAAGGACTATTCGACAATCGGTCTGCGTATAGGCGTTGGCGTATATCTTTTCAAGGAATAGAGTAGGGGAGGCACCACACTTTGATGGACAATACTTATCCCTCGCAATTGCTGGAAAGGGCGGTTGCGGAATTTTCTAAATTGCCAGGTATTGGTCGCAAGACAGCCTTGCGACTTGTACTTGATGTGTTAAGACGGTCGGAAGATGATGTGGACAACTTCACTTCGGCAGTATCGCGTGTGCGCAAGGAGGTGAAATATTGCCGAGTATGCCATAATATAAGCGATACAGACGTGTGCCCGATATGCTCGGACACCCATCGTGACGCTACGACCATATGCGTTGTGGAGAATATACGCGACGTTATGGCGGTGGAGAACACGCAACAGTATCGCGGTCTGTACCATGTGCTTGGAGGCATAATATCGCCGATGGACGGTATAGGACCTAACGATATAGAGATTGACTCGCTTGTGGAGCGTGTGGCACATGGTGGTGTGAAGGAGGTGATATTGGCACTGAGCTCGACAATGGAAGGCGACACAACCAACTTCTATATATCGCGAAAGCTTGCACCATATGATGTGGCAGTGAGTGTGATAGCACGTGGCATAAGCGTGGGCGACGAACTGGAGTATACTGACGAGGTGACTTTGGGACGTGCAATACTTAACCGTACAACAATGACAACAAAACAATGAAACATACACAGAAACTGTTGATGACAACTTTTGCAGTCTTTGTAGCTGTATCGCTTATTATGGCGGCACTGTTTGAGACTGACATACTGCCGACGGGTATATTGAAAGACGATAATGGCAGCGATGAGTTCTGGGCAGCAACCGTTATGGAACTGCTAACATTATGTGTGATACCGGTGGCTTTGCGACTGTTCAAGTTTGGCGCATTGAAGAAACTACTGATATCGGCTGAGGCTCTGCTGAAGTTTGGCATGATTAGAATGCTGATGTTGTGTGTGCCAATGGTGGCAAACATCCTGCTTTATTATCTATACATGAATGTGGCTTTCGGCTATATGGCCATAATCATCTTCCTGTGCCTTGCGTTTGTGTTGCCAACAAAGGCACGATGCGAGCAGGAGGTGGCTACCAATAACAATTAAAACATACAAAGACTTGAAACTGACAGTTATAATTGTAAGTTATAAGGTGCGCTTCTATTTGGAGCAGTGCCTTATGGCTGTGCAAAAGGCTATAAAGGATATAGACGCCGAGATATATGTAGTGGACAACCATTCTGACGATGGTACGGTGGAGTATATCGGCAATAAGTTTCCTAATATTCATCTTATTTGCAGCAACCACAACCTTGGTTTCTCGCGTGCAAACAACATTGCCATACGACAAAGCAAAGGCGAGTATGTGCTGCTGTTAAATCCCGACACTATTGTAGGCGAGCATACGATAGCCGATGTGCTGGCTTTTATGGACGAGCATCCTAAGGCAGGCGGTGCCGGCATAAAGATGCTGAATGCCGATGGAACAAAGGCAAGAGAGTCGAGACGAGGTGTGCCTACAGTGGCAACATCGTTCTATAAGATGAGTGGATTGTGTGCCATGTATCCGCAGAGTCGCCGCTTTGGTCGTTACTATATGGGGTATCTGCCTTGGGACAAACCATCGCGTATAGATATAATAAGCGGTGCATTCTGTATGCTGCGCCGTTCGGCATTAGACAAAGTGGGATTGCTTGACCAGGAGTACTTTATGTATGGCGAGGACATCGACCTATCGTATCGCCTGCTAAAGGGAGATTACGAGAACTGGTTTGTGCCTGCAACCATGCTGCATTATAAAGGCGAGAGCGCACATAAGTCGTCGTTCCGTTATGTACACGTGTTCTACAACGCCATGCTGATATTCTTCCGCAAGCATTATGGCAATAAGGCGGCATTTGTAACACTGCCTATAAAGGCGGCTATTATATTTAAGGCCACCATAACCTTATTTAAGATGCAGATGTCATCTGTAAAGAAGAATCTGGGTTTTTTCCTACCCAATGCGGGAAGTTATGCAAGATATATATTTATAGGTACGTGCGCGAGCATAGAGAGATGTAAGGCTATTTGCAATAAGCGAGGCATAGAGGCGGAGTTTGTTGAGGGAACAGAACAGACCATGCCAGATGGACATGGCAACATCACAATAACTGATACGGAGCGAGTGAATGTGGTGTACGACACCGATGCTTATTCGTATGACAGTATATTCAAGATCTTTCAGGAACATAGCAAGCCAAACGTGTCTATAGGCACATATAGTCCAAAGACCAATATCATAATAACCGACAAGGAGATTATAGCATGATGGAACAGAAGGCAAGGCTGAGAGCCATGGAACCGGAAGATCTCGATTTTCTGTATGCAATGGAGAATGATCATGAGGTGTGGAATATTGGCAATGCCAGTGTGCCTTACTCGCGGTATGTATTGCATGACTATATAGCCAATTCGTCTAACGATATATATAATGATGGACAGGTTAGGATGATTGTGGAAGATTGCGAGAGAAGGACAGTGGGCATGGTTGATGTGTTTGACTTTAATGCGCAGCACCGTAGAGCGGAGATAAGTATAGTAGTACATAGAGATTTTCGTAGAAAAGGTTTGGCAATGTCTGCCTTGGAACAAATAATTCATTATGCACTGCATACACTTCATTTGCGCCAGTTGTATGCCATTGTGTCCCAGGAGAATGTGGCTTCGTTAGTGCTTTTTGATAAGATGGGTTTTGAACGGTCGGCGGTGCTTAAAGATTGGCTTTACGATGGCGATAACTATCAAAATGCGATAGTAATGCAAAAAATATTGCAAAAAAACTGCTGAAAAGTTTGGCGGTTATAGGAAAATTTCATACCTTTGCACTCGCTAAAAAAATGATAGGGTTGGCTTCTCAAGCTAATTGAGGAGTATACTTTATGGTGCGTTAGTTCAGTTGGTTAGAATACATGCCTGTCACGCATGGGGTCACGAGTTCGAGTCTCGTACGCACCGCCAACATTTTTTGAGCAAAGTTTTTGATAGCTTTGGTGCGTTAGTTCAGTTGGTTAGAATACATGCCTGTCACGCATGGGGTCACGAG
>OOBS01000676.1_pt1 | contig 11697 bp, 6 predicted proteins | sample 1671381 | NCBI WGS metagenome assembly OOBS01 (sample SAMN06348151, study PRJEB24527) | human gut metagenome | biome: human gut; feature: ankylosing spondylitis patient; material: feces | host: Homo sapiens | place: China | collected 2015-10 | reverse complement strand
AAGAACGTACAACGAGTTTTTAGTTATTTATATTGGGAGTTTTGACACGCCCTCCTCCTAAGTGTGCTCCGTGGGAGAACACGCACCCCCTGGGGGAAAACACAAAGAGGGCATGGCGGAATGCCATGCCCTCTTATTTGTAATATTTGCTTGGTTGCTGCACCCTATAGGGGGTTATTGCAAACCTTTTACTTCTTCTATTGATAAACCTGAGCCCTGTGCAACCTGCTCTACGGTAAGTCCCATTGCAAGAAACTGCTTCGCAATAGCCTTCTTCTCTTCCGCACGTCCTTCCGCACGTCCTTCCGCACGACCTTCCGCACGACCTTCTGCACGACCTTCTGCACGACCTTGTTTCATACCTTCCGCACGACCTTTTGCGTGTCCTTCCGCGTGTCCTTTCTCTCGTGCCTCGCGCTCTGCAGCTGCCATGCACGCCATATTGTCGCGCACGACCCAGAGACTATTCTCGTACGCCTCCCACTCCTTCTTTGTAAGGCGGTGGCTGTCGGCATAGTCCTCAAGCTGCTTGAATATCTCCTTTTGTGCCGTAAACGGCATTCTGCTTAATGCTTCCATATGCTTCAATACGTAAATCCATTTCTCAAAATCTGTAACACATTCCTCCGCCTTCTTCTCGAAGAGCGGAAGCGCCAAGTAGATAAAGCGGAGCTTGTTGGACACCTGCGCCTTCGTGTCCTTGTCCGCTAATACGATGTCCGTACGGAACTTAGATACCTCGTCCGTATGCGGCATGTAGTTCATAAAACATATCGTGTAAACGGGCAGAAACTTATAGGCATCCTCGCGCTCTGCCCTACCCTTGTCCACCTGATCGAGGATGCTACGGCAGGCGTAGCAGATGGAGCGGTCGAGGAAGTTCGGCTGCCAACGGTTCTGCATCTCAACGATAAAGCGGTCGCCGGTGTCCGTCTCGCAGTAGACATCGCAGATGATGCCACGCTGGTCTTTCGTGGGTGGCAGCAGTTCCTTGTCGCGGAACGTGAGGTCCTTGACGTGTAGCTCATCGACGAGCAGGTCGTTGAGGAAACTTATCAGCAACGGTTTGCTGAACTCCTGTCCGAAGAGTCGCTTGAAGCCCCAGTCGGTGAACGGATTGATGTATTTGCCCATAGTCGAATGTATTGTTTACATTGCAAATATACAACGAAACTTCGTAACGACAAAGAAATCAATGCACTTTTTGCATCCTACAAGGGGGTGCAGTGGTCTCCACTGCACCAACCAAGCAAACCGCACATATCCTCCCACAGAATTCGCAGAACCCACAGAAACCTCTTGCTGAGATATCCTCCCACAGATGGCACAGATGCGCACAGATATTTCTTGCTGAGATATTTTCCCACGGATTGCACAGAACACGCAGAATTTTAGTCCCCAGTCTGTACAATTGTAGGAGGGTATGGCATCCCTGCCATACCCACGCAGCCACCAAACTATCTCCACACAGAAGTCTAAGCAGCCTAACCATCTGTGAGCATCTGTGAAATCTGTGGGAGACTCTTCTACGCCAGAAATTTCTGTGAATTCTGTGAATTCCGTGGGAGGATTGGCAGAGGGCGGCGTGGGTATGGCAGGGATGCCATACCCTCCTAAGTGTGCATTCCGTGGGAGAACACGCACCCCCTGGGGGGGGAAAAAAAACAAAGAGGGCATGGCGGAATGCCATGCCCTCTTACGTTAGTTATGTGGATGCGTGGGTATGGCAAGGATGCCATACCCTCCTATGATTACTTAACGAGTACCTTCTTAACCTTGCCGTCAGCAGTGCGAACGATGTTCAGACCCTTCTGGAGCTTGTTAAGCTTAACGCCGTTAACTGTGAAGAACTCAACCTCACCCTCAGCAACTGTTGTTGCGTTGATGCCTGTGTCAGGATCCTTAGGTGCTGTCCAATCCTTATCAACAACCTTAACGTAGTTGTATGTAGCACGCGACTTGTCGTTAGCGCCCTCGCCAGTACCCATCTTAACGGTCGGGAGAGTGAAGAGATAGCTCATTTCGCTTGCTGCAATCTTAACCTCGTTGTTAACAACAAAGCCCTGAGCCTTAGAAACCTCTACCAAGAACGGAGCTGTCTCAGCGAACTTGTCAGTGTTGTTGTTGCTGCCACCAGGTACATTGAAGTATCCCTGAAGCATCTGGTCTGCGCTTGTGCGATACAAGTGGAGAGTGTTATCCCATGCTGTTGGAACAGCACCGAGACCGATTACATCCTCGCAAGAACCTGTACATGTAGACGGGTCGATAGACATAACGATCTTCTGAGTATCCCAATCAACCTTGATATCCCACTCGAAGCCTGTGCCGTCAGCTACGTAGTTCTCCTTGCTGAAGAGCTCTGGATCTGGAGTATCCGGATTCTTCTTCTCGTAGTTGAACTCACCACCGTAGTTCTTGGCACCTGCTGTGATAGTGAATGTCATCATGAAGTTGTCATTCTTATCGTAAGAGACATTGAACACAGCTGTTGGATAAGTAGCGACACCAAAGAATCTTGTTGTAGCCTCGTCAGCAGTAGCGTTGAGAACCATTGCTGGCTCAGCAGGAGTTACTTCACCCTCGCCCTCTTCTGCGAGTGGCTCCTGACCACCAGGTTGTGGTGTAGGAAGTGTACCAGTGAATACGAGGTCCTGAGTCTTCTCGTTGAGAGTTACGTCCTTAAGAGTGAGCTTGAACCCACCAGTAGCAGTAGCCAAGAACTCTACCTTAGCCTGGTCAGCCTGGAAGAGGTCTGTCTCAGGAGCAGCAGCGTCGTAGATGTGGAGGTTGCTTGTGTAAACCTCAGGTGTTTCTTCCTCAGTGTAGTTGAACTCGCCCTGATATTCTAAGCTTGTATTATTGAGAACAAAGCCCATCTTGATCTCTTCAGCAGAAACCTCTGTGATCTCGAATGTACCGTTCATCTCCTCGCCGAAGAAGGCAGTTGTAGCCTCGTCAGACTTAGCAATGATTGTGAGCGGCTCTGTTGCCTCAGTAGGAGCCTCTTCAATGAGTGCCTTACCTACGAATACGAGGTCCTGAGTCTTGTTGAGCATATTCACGTTCTTAAGAGTAACCTTATAAGACTCGTCAGAGTACTTGATGATGTTCACATTAGCTTCAGCCTCTTCAACAACTGTCGTTTCGCCATCCAGGATGCGGAGGTTGCTTGTGTATGTCTTGTTAGACTCCTCTGTCACCCCTGGATCTGGAGTTACAGCGTCTGGGTTCTCACCAACAACTAATGTCACACCAGCAGCTGTCATTGTCATGTAAAGACGCTCTGCGTTGTCCTTTTCGTAAACAACACCTGCTACATCGTATGTCTGAGAACCATTAGATACCTTACCAGTGTAAGTAGTGCGATTCTTATCGTCTGTACCCTTTGTAAGCTCAGTCGATGTGTACTCGGTTTCCATGTACTTGAGAGACATATTGATTGTCTTGTCAGACATCTCCTTAACTTCTACTGTAGCGTCAGCAAGCTTTGAAGATGTAGTTCCCTGTACCATATAGAGAGCCTCGTTGAAGGTCTTCGTGTCCTTAACAGAAGGAGGAGTAACTGGCTCTTTCCAACCGAGAGGAACAACCTTAACATACTTGTATGTAGCGTTACTCATAAAATCACCCTGGCAACCGCCGAAGTCGATAGGATTGAGTGCCCACAGACCGCTGAATACAGTCGGGAGGTCTTCTGTTGTCCAAGACTCGGTGCTGTTGTTAGACGGATTTGATGCAGTATTGACGTACTTAACAAGTGCAGACTCACCATTAATCTTAAGACCGCCCTGCTTAGAGATTTCGATTGTTACAACCTCGTCAGTAAGCTGGATATAAGCCTTAGAAAGGTTTGCGAAACCACTATTATAGCTACTATTAGCTTTGTGGAGGTAGTTGTACTGCAGAACCTTATCAGCCTTGTTGTAGTAGAAGAAGTAGTGAGGACCATCGTTCCAACCTGTGATGTCAGTACCTACTGCCAATACGTTCTCTGGCCTTGCACTCACCTTACATGTAGAGAGGTCGAGCTTAGCTGCGATGTACTGAGTATCCCAGTCGATAGCTATACCTTCCTTCTTCCATGATGAACCTGTAGCCTTGAAGCCTTCCTCAACAACGTCTACTACTTCTGGAACTACTGGAGGCTCTGGAGCCTCATACTTGTGACCGAAGTCAACTGCAACTGTGCCGTATGCATTGATTGTAAACTTAACAAAGAGCGTGCCGTCACCGATGCCACCGATTACGCCCTCGAAGCCTGAGATAGAAGGCATGTCGCCCAGAGAAGCAACATCCTGGTCAGCCTCTACGCGTGTCCATTCGCCAGCAGTAGCTGTTGTAGAGAACTGGCCCATGTTGTCCTTAGAAACGTACTTGATTGTGAAGTCGCCGACCTTCTTGCCGCCGATGGTGAGATCCTTAAATGTAAGGCTGTACTGACCCTTAGCGAACTCAGTGTAGTCAACCTTAGCGTTCTGGAAGTTAACCGGCTCTGCGTCGCCAACCTTAACGTTAGCCCACTCAGCGGTGTACTCCTTAGTAGTAGCTACGAAAGGCTTGATGCCGTAGCCAACCTCATAGTCGAACAATTCGCCACACTTCACTGTGAGTGAAGCGAAGAGCTTGTTGTCAGCCTCAAATGTGCCGTCCATTGTAACAACAGCAGCCTCACCGTTATATACATTATTTACTGTTACGTTCGATGCAGTAAGCTTGTTGTCAGCCTTTGTTGCCTCGAATGTGATAGAAGGAACATCCTTGCCGTCTGCTGTGAATGCAGGGAGAGTAACGTCGTACTTGTTGTCGCCCTTGTCCTGAAGAACTACCTCTGCGTCTGGTGTCTCCACGAGGAGCTTAGCGTTCTCTACTACATAGAGTGTGTTCTTGTATGTTACAGGAGCTACGTAGTCGGGATCCTCACCAACATTGAATGTAACGCCAGAATTAGCTTCCATTGTCATATAGAGCTTTTCCTCTGTGCCCTCTGTGTAAACAACAGCCTTGATAGTGTAGGTGAGAGTTGGCATAGCATCATTTACAGCATCACCAGTGTAAGTGGTACGATTCTTAGCGTCTGTACCCTTTGTGAGAGCATTGGCAGAAATATTGATACCATCTGTAGCAAACTTCATCTTTACAGTTTCGTCAGACATCTCCTCAAAGGTAACATTGGCAGTACCTGCCTGACTCCATGTGTTAGAGTAGTCAACATCGTTGAACTTCTTAGTGATAAGAACTGTTACTGGAGGAACCTCTGTCCAATTGAGAGGAACTACCTTAATGTATTTGTAGAGAGCGTGTGACGCTGCGTCGCCGCCCTGACCAGATCCTACTGTAAGGTTCGCCTGAGCAAAGAGACTCGTCATTTGACTTGCAGAAATCTTAACCTCGCCATCAACAACGAATCCTTTATCTTTTGAAACCTCAATACTAAACGGGCTTTTTCTATCAAACACGCCTGTATTATTGTTGTTTCCAGGCATTGGGAAGTAAGCCTGAAGCATTTGTCTATTATATGTCTGTGCTGGTGTTCCATATCTATCAAAATACTTATTGTAAACGTGGAGAGCTTCGTCCCATTGTGTACAATCTACACCAAGACCGACGATGTGTTCGAGATCATTTCCACAGGAAGTTGGGTCAATAGACATGACTACTTTCTGCTTGTCCCAATCAATTTTAAACGAATGGTTGAAGCGATTGCCATCATTCTTGAAGTTCTCAAGCACGGTTACGACAGATGATGTTTCGCCACCAGTCTCGCCACCGCCGGTAGAACCGCCGTCGAAGCCTTTGTCAGTACCGAAGGTGTACTCAAAAGGATAACCTACGATAGCGTTAAGAGCCAACTTACCTTTTAAAAGGGCGTAAGCCTTTGTCCCATTAAACTTAACGAGGAGAGACTGACCACTAAGAGAGTATTCACTAGGAACACTTCCATTGGCAAAAACTTCTGGTTTGCTTACTTCGATAGTAGTCAAACCATCAGCATTTGTTGTGCCTGCTACTCCGTCGCAGCTGATGTCGCCCCAATTTCCAAAATCGGCAGCGCTGAAATCACAGCCACTTGCGGTCACATTGTATGTGCCGTCTACTCGCTTTTCAATGGTGAGAGTACCTTGCGGCAACGATTTTTCACTAGAATTGCTGCCCACAGTCAGCTTGAAAGTAAGCTGATCGGTGTAATCCGTAGCAAATGCCATAACGGTAATCATCAACATCGAAAGAAGAGATAAGATTTTTTTCATACTAAATCCTTTCTTTGTTTGTTAATAAATTGTTATTGAATTAAGTTAATTAAAAAAATTCTGTTTGAATAAATAGGTTTTAAAATCGGTTTCTTTCGGTTTTCAGTTGCCGGGGGATCGTTGCTGCTTGTGTTGGCGTGTATGAGTGACGCGCCGCACTCCGGCACTACGCACTCCCTCTTCGGTGCAAATTTAATAAAAATATGTATAGCAACAAAAATTTTCACAAATTTTTTAAGTTTTTACACTATTAACTCACACAAAACGCACATTCCCTCCTACGAAAACTCCCACGGATAGCGGATTAGGAGGGTATGGCATCCTGCCATACCCACGCAGCCACCAAACTATCTTCCCACAGAAGCCACAGAACCTTACACAGCCTAACCATCTGTGGGCATCTGTGAAATCTGTGGGAGAATATTCCTCACCAGTCGCTTCTGTGGGTTCTGCGAATTCTGTGGGAGGACCTTACGCGACCTAAAGATCTGTGGAAATCTGTGAAATCTGTGGGAGAACATCTTGCGCCAGAAACTTCTGTGAATTCTGCGAATTCTGTGGGAGAACCCTACGCAGCCTAACCATCTGTGAGCATCTGTGAAATCTGTGGGAGAATATTCCTCACCAGTCGTTTCTGTGAATTCGGTGAATTCTGTGGGAGGATTGGCAGAGGGTGGCGTGGGTATGGCAGGATGCCATACCCTCCTACGAAAACTCCCACAGATTGCACAGATGGGCACAGATTAGGAGGCAACTAACGCAACCTAAAGATCTGTGGGCATCTGTGAAATCCGTGGGAGGACTTCAGAGGGCGGCGTGGGTATGGCAGGATGCCATACCCTCCTACGAAAACTCCCACAGATTGCACGAATGTGCACAGATTAGGAGCAACTAACGCAACCTAAAAATCTGTGGGCATCTGTGAAATCCGTGGGAGAATATCCTCTGCCAGAAGCTTCCGTGAATTCCGTGAATTCTGTGGGAGGACTTCAGAGGGTGGCGTGGGTATGGCAAGATGCCATACCCTCCTAAGATTAGTCGGCGAGCTTAGCCTTGATGAACTCGCGGTTGAGGCGAGCGATGTTGGCGATCGACTCGTTCTTCGGGCACTCAGCCTCGCAAGCGCGAGTGTTGGTGCAGTTGCCGAAGCCGAGCTCCTCCATCTTGGCGATCATTGCCTTTGCACGCTTAGCTGCCTCCGGGCGACCCTGCGGCAGGAGAGCGAGCTGGCTCACCTTAGAACTTACGAAGAGCATTGCAGAGCCGTTCTTACATGCAGCTACGCAGCAGCCGCAGCCGATACATGTAGCGCAGTCCATAGCCTCGTCGGCGTCTTCCTTCGGGATGAGGATGGCGTTGGCGTCCTGCGGCTGGCCGGTGCGAACGCTTACGTAACCACCTGCCTGCATGATCTTGTCGAACGCTGTGCGGTCTACCATGCAGTCCTTGATTACGGGGAACGCTGCTGAGCGCCACGGCTCAACGGTGATTACGTCGCCGTCGTTGAACTTACGCATGTAGAGCTGGCATGTGGTAGCGCCCTGGTTCGGTCCGTGTGGGTGGCCGTTGATGTAGAGTGAGCACATACCGCAGATGCCCTCGCGGCAGTCGTGGTCGAATACGAAAGGCTCGTTGCCTTCCTCGATGAGCTGCTCGTTAAGGATGTCGAGCATCTCAAGGAATGAGGTATCCGTAGGGATATCCTTCATCTCGCGTGTGTCGAAGTGGCCCTTGTCCTGAGGACCATTCTGACGCCAATATTTCAGTGTGAATGATATATTTGCCATAATCTTTATTAGTTCTTATAGTTACGTGTCTGTACCTTGATTGCCTCGTACTCGAGCGGCTCCTTGATGAGCTCAGGAGCGGTCTCGTCGTTGTTCTTGTACTCCCAGCAACCTACATAGAAGAAGTTCTCGTCGTCGCGCTGTGCCTCGCCCTCTGGAGTCTGGTGCTCCTCGCGGAAGTGACCACCGCAAGACTCCTCACGTGAGAGGGCGTCGTGTGCGATAAGCTCACCCATGAGGATGAAGTCGCGGAGGTGGATAGCCTTGTCGAGCTCTACGTTCAAGCCTTCCTTAGATCCAGGAATAAAGAGGTTGGTGTTGAACTCCTTGCGAAGCTTCTTGATAAGCTCGATGCCCTGCTCAAGACCTTCTTTTGTACGACCCATACCAACATGCTCCCACAGTACGTGGCCAAGCTCCTTGTGGATTGAGTCTACCGAACGCTTACCCTTGATGTTCATAAGGCGGTCGATCTCTGCCTGAACACCCTTCTCTGCCTCTGCAAACTCTGGCAGGTCGGTTGAGAGGTGCGGCCAAATAGCCTGGTCGGCGAGGTAGTTCTGGATGGTGTAAGGCAGTACGAAGTAGCCGTCTGCCAAGCCCTGCATAAGAGCAGATGCACCGAGGCGGTTAGCACCGTGGTCAGAGAAGTTGCACTCGCCGATAGCGAACAGACCAGTGATAGAAGTCTGGAGCTCGTAGTCTACCCAGATACCACCCATTGTGTAGTGGATAGCAGGATAGATCATCATCGGGTTGTAGTACTTAACACCGTTGATTTCGTTTGCAAGCTCGCCTGGGTTTACGTCTGTAATCTCCTCGTACATATCGAAGAGGTTGCCATAACGCTGACGGATAACGTCGATGCCGAGACGGTTGATTGACTCAGAGAAGTCGAGGAATACGGCAAGACCGGTGTTGTTTACGCCGAAGCCCTTGTCGCAACGCTCCTTGGCTGCACGTGAGGCAACGTCACGAGGAACGAGGTTGCCGAATGCCGGATAGCGGCGCTCCAAGTAGTAGTCGCGGTCTTCCTCAGGAATGTCGCTGCCCTTCTTGGTGCCTGCCTGCAGAGCCTTTGCATCCTCAAGCTTCTTTGGTACCCAGATACGGCCGTCGTTACGCAACGACTCTGACATAAGAGTAAGCTTCGACTGCTTGTCGCCGTGTACGGGGATACATGTCGGGTGGATCTGTACGTAGCAAGGGTTAGCGAAGTAAGCGCCCTTACGGTAGCACTGAACGGCTGCTGTACAGTTGCAACCCATAGCGTTTGTAGAGAGGAAGTAAGCATTGCCGTAACCACCGGTAGCTATTACAACAGCGTTTGCAGAGAAACGCTCGAGCTTACCAGAAATGAGGTTCTTGGCGATGATACCGCGAGCGCGGCCGTCAACGATAACCACATCCTCCATCTCGTAACGAGTGTAGAGCAATACGCGGCCTGTGCTCACCTGCTTAGAGAGTGCAGAGTAGGCACCGAGCAAAAGCTGCTGACCGGTCTGGCCCTTTGCGTAGAATGTACGTGATACCTGAGCACCACCGAACGAACGGTTGGCGAGCATACCGCCGTACTCACGAGCGAAAGGAACACCCTGGGCAACGCACTGGTCAATGATGTCGTTTGACACCTCGGCAAGACGGTATACGTTAGCCTCACGAGCACGATAGTCGCCACCCTTTACTGTATCGTAGAACAGACGGTATACAGAGTCGCCGTCGTTCTGATAGTTCTTGGCAGCATTGATACCACCCTGGGCTGCGATAGAGTGAGCGCGACGCGGAGAGTCCTGGATGCAGAAGTTAAGCACACGGAAACCCATCTCGCCGAGGCTGGCTGCTGCAGAAGCACCTGCAAGACCTGTACCTACAACGATAATGTCGAGCTTAAGTTTGTTCTTTGGGTTCACCAGACGCTGGTGAGCTTTATAGTTGGTCCACTTCTCGGCCACTGGGCCTTCAGGGATTCTTGAATTAATTGTCTTAGCCATAATAGGAATTATGATTTTTGAATGTTGATGTTTTTATTAGCAGCAGCTACCGCAGCAGAGGCTCGGTGCGCAGCCGAGGTAGAACAATACTACTACTACGAGGAAGCCGAGGATGAGCAGGGTTGAGTAAACCTGGCTGATCACCTTCCAACGGTTGAACCATACCTTGCCGTTCCAGCCGAATGTCTGCATTGCGCTCCAGAAACCGTGTGAGAGGTGGAACCAGAGAGCTACGAGCCATACGATGTAGAGGACAACGTAAACCGGGTTCTTGAATGTCTCCTGAATCCAGCCGAAGCCGTCAGCAGGTGCGCATACGCCCTCAAAGCCGAGAAGCTCAGCGAACATCATGTTGTACCAGAAGTTGAAGAGGTGGAGCAACATGCCGAGCAACACGATGATGCCCAGAACGAGCATGTTCTGCGATGCCCACTCTACGCCCTTAGGCTTTGCTGTAACCTCGTAACGAGAGTTGCCGCGGGCTGCGCGGTTCTGCATCGTGAGCCAGAAGGCGTAAACGAAGTGGAGAACGCAGAGGGCAGCAAGACCCATTGTTGCTACTACGGCATACCAGTTGGCGCCAAGGAACTCACAAATCATGTTGTAAGCGTCTCCCGAGAAGAGGGCAACAACATTCATTGACATGTGGAATGTCAGGAATAGAACAAGTGCGACGCCGGTGAGGGCCATCACTACTTTTCTACCGATTGATGAATTGATTAACCACATAAATGATTTGAAATTTAAATTATTAATTGATAAAATTATTGATGTTTCTTCGTGCGTAATGGAGGCTGCTCCTCGCGCATATACTATATAATAGGTAGGGGCACATCCTTTCAAGCTGCAAAAATACTGAAATTTGATGATAAATCAAATTATTTCACATCAAAAATCGAATTTATTTCTTAATTTTGCGAACATAAAAGGATGCAGAACGTAAACACACTGTGTATTGCAGCGCAATCTGCGCAGGATACACACTCTACTTATGGCATCGTGCAGCGGACGCAATCTGATCGGGTGGCGAACGGAATCTAATCGGACGGCGAACGGAATCTGATTGGGTGGCGAACGGAATCTGATTGGGTGGCGGACGCAATCCGATGGCAGAGGGGGCACTTTCAGGGGGCACTCTTAGGGGGTGCACTTGTCTCAAGTGCACCAACCGAGCAGACGGGGAGAGAATGTCCCACAGAACACGCGGAACACACAGAACCTTCTGGCATAGAAAGCCTCCCACAGATAGACACAGATGCGCACAGATTAGGAGGGTATGGCATCCCTGCCATACCCACGCTGCCAATAACGCAGCCTAAAATTCCGTGAATTCCGTGGGAGAATACTACCACGCTCATAAACAAGCAGACGGGGAGAGTGTTCCCACAGAATACACAGAATACACAGAACCTTCTGGCAGAGAAAGCCTCCCACAGATGCGCACAGATTAGGAGGGTATGGCATTCCTGCCATACCCACGCCGCCAATAACTCAGCCTAACATTCCGTGTATTCCGTGAATTCCGTGGGAGGATACTACCACGTTCTCAACCAAGCAGACGGGGAGAGAGTGTTCCCACAGAACACGCGGAACACACAGAACATTCTGGCAGAGAAAGCCTCCCACAGATAGGCACGGATGCGCACAGATTAGGAGGGTATGGCATCC
>OOBS01000650.1_pt1 | contig 11932 bp, 10 predicted proteins | sample 1671381 | NCBI WGS metagenome assembly OOBS01 (sample SAMN06348151, study PRJEB24527) | human gut metagenome | biome: human gut; feature: ankylosing spondylitis patient; material: feces | host: Homo sapiens | place: China | collected 2015-10 | reverse complement strand
GAACGGCACGTACGGTGGTGTGAGAGGTCGGTGAACATGAAAATAGGAGATAAACGCCTATGATTAATGTTTACCTCCTACTCGATTCCTGACGTTATAATACTCTTCAGATGTAATCTTTTTCGCCTGATTTTTCTGTATGTTTTCCATATCCGGAAATATTAAAAAATAAGAAATTTAGAAAAACGCACCTTATTATATGGTGTACTTCAGGTTTTTTCATACATTTGTCCCAAAATCACTAAATGGATTACAGAAGTTATGCAAAATAATCTGGTAATAGTTGAGTCCCCCGCAAAGGCAAAAACTATTGAAAAGTTTCTTGGAGAGGGGTATAAAGTTCTTTCAAGTTACGGTCATATCCGCGACTTGAAACAGAAAGCGTTCAGCATTGACATAAAAGATCATTTCGCTCCAATATATGAAGTGCCGGAAGATAAGAAGAAACTGGTAACAGAGTTGAAGAAGGAAGCAAAGAAAGCTGACATGGTATGGCTCGCATCCGATGAGGATCGTGAAGGAGAAGCTATATCCTGGCATTTGTTTGAGGTGCTTGAACTGGACCCTGCGAAGACGAAACGTATTGTATTCCATGAAATTACTAAAACTGCTATATTAAAAGCTATCGAGCATCCACGTGATATAAATGTAGACTTGGTTAATGCTCAGCAGGCACGTCGAGTACTCGACCGTATTGTTGGTTTTGAACTGTCGCCGGTATTGTGGAAGAAAATAAAACCTTCTTTGTCAGCCGGACGTGTACAGTCGGTTGCCGTACGCCTTATTGTGGAACGTGAACGTGACATACATGCGTTCGTGAGTGAAGCTTCGTATAAGGTGACTGCTGTTTTTACCGATGATAAAGGTTCAGAAATCAAGGCGGATTTAGGAAAGCGTTTTAAGACGAAAGAAGAAGCTAAGGCATTTCTTGAAAGTTGTAAGAATGCCGGATTTAAGATAGAAGATATCACTACCCGTCCGATGAAAAAATCGCCGGCAGCTCCGTTTACAACTTCAACTTTGCAGCAGGAAGCTGCGCGTAAGTTGGGCTATACGGTAGCACAGACAATGATGCTGGCTCAGAGATTGTATGAAAGCGGATTGATAACTTATATGCGTACTGACTCTGTGAATTTGTCAGATCTTGCTTTAAGTACCAGCCGGGATACCATTCTTTCACTGATGGGAGAAAAATATGTGCATACTCGCCATTTTACGACGAAGACTAAAGGTGCACAAGAAGCCCACGAAGCGATTCGTCCGACCTATATGTCGAATGAAACGATAGATGGAACTTCTCAGGAAAAACGTCTGTATGATTTGATCTGGAAGCGTACGCTTGCTTCACAGATGGCAGATGCTGAACTGGAGAAGACTACTGCGACTATATCTATCAGCGGTCATATGGATAAATTTATTGCTGTAGGTGAGGTTGTTACCTTTGACGGATTCTTACGTGTGTATAAAGAGTCGTTTGATGATGATGTAGAGCAGGAAGATGAAGGGCATTTGCTTCCGGCGTTGGAAGTCGGTCAGGTCTTAGACTGCAAGGAGATTGTTGCAATGGAACGCTTTACTCAGGCTCCTCCACGTTATACAGAAGCTAGCTTGGTACGTAAGTTGGAAGAACTGGGTATCGGACGTCCTTCTACATATGCACCTACTATTTCTACTATCCAGCAGCGAGGATATGTTGAAAAAGGAAACCGTGAGGGAGTAGAACGTAATTATGAAATTCTGCAACTGAAAGGAAACAAAATTACGGAAAGTACCAAAACAGAACTTACCGGAAGTGAAAAAGCGAAGCTGATACCTACTGATGTCGGAATGGTTGTTAATGACTTCCTGAAAGAGTACTTCCCTCAAATCATGGATTATAATTTTACGGCTAGTGTCGAAAAACAGTTTGACGAAATTGCCGAAGGAGATAAAAAGTGGACTGATGTGATGGAGCATTTTTATGAAGGTTTCCATCCGTTGGTGGAAGATACGATGGCTGCCAAGTCGGAACATAAGGTAGGAGAACGTATGCTTGGAGTTGATCCGGTAAGTGGAAAACCGGTTTCTGTGAAAATCGGACGTTATGGTCCGGTAGTGCAGATAGGTACTGCCGATGATGAGGAAAAGCCTCGCTTTGCTCAGCTGAAGAAAGAATATTCTTTGGAAACTATAACTCTGGAAGAGGCACTCGATCTGTTTAAACTTCCTCGTACGCTAGGAGAACTGGATGGCGTTGTTGTAACTGTCGGAACCGGACGTTTCGGACCATATGTACGTTATAATAATACGTTTGTTTCCATACCCAAAGATATGGACCCGATGTCTGTTACACTGGAAGATGCCGAAACTTTGATCCGTGAAAAGCAAGATGCGGCTGCAAAAAAAGTTATCAAGACTTTTGATGCTGATCCGGATATGCAGATTTTAAATGGCCGTTATGGACCGTATATTTCGTACCAGAAGAAGAACTATAAGATACCTGACAGCGTAGAAGCTGCCGACCTGACATTGGATGCATGCTTCAAGGTTATTGAATTGCAGAAGGAAAAAGCTGAAGTTCGTAAGGTACGTGGCGGTGTAAAAAAGAAATAATGAAAAGAATCTTTTTAATAGGTTATATGGGATCGGGCAAAACTACGCTAGGAAAAGCGTTTGCCCGTGCCATGCAACTCCAGTTCATCGATTTGGACTGGTATATCGAAGAACGTTTTCATAAAACAGTACAGGAGTTGTTTGCCGAACGTGGAGAGAACGGCTTCCGTGAGATAGAAAGAAATATGCTCCATGAAGTTGGAGATTTTGAAGATGTATTGATTGCTGCTGGAGGAGGTACTCCGTGCTTTTTCGATAATATGGATTATATGAATAGTGTGGGAGATACTGTGTTTCTGGATGTCAATCCGGAAGTTTTGTTCCGGCGCTTGAAAATAGCCAAGGCGAAGCGTCCGCTGCTGGCAGATAAGACAGATGATGAACTAATGAATGTCATCACAAGTGCTTTGCAGAAGCGCATGGACTTCTACCGGCAGGCTAAGTATACATTCAATGCCGAAAGACTGGAAAGCTATGAGCAAATCGGTGAATCGGTGAAAAAGCTGAAATTATTATTAGATAAATAGATTATAAACGTAGACTTTATGTTGTGAAATGAGAAAATGGCGTATTGAAGATTCTGAAGAACTCTACAACATTACTGGGTGGGGTGTTTCATACTTTGGTATTAATGACAAAGGTCATGTAGTAGTAACTCCGCGTAAAAACGGTGTGGCAGTCGATTTGAAAGAATTAGTCGACGAACTTCAATTACGGGATGTCACAGCACCTATGCTAGTGCGTTTCCCCGATATTCTGGATAACCGTATCGAAAAAATATCCAATTGCTTTACTCTTGCTTCCGAAGAGTATGGATATCAGGCTCAGAATTTTATTATTTATCCTATTAAGGTAAATCAGATGCGGCCGGTTGTCGAAGAAATCATCAGTCATGGAAAGAAGTTCAATCTGGGACTGGAGGCTGGTTCAAAACCCGAACTTCATGCTGTGATTGCCATTAATACGGATTCTGATTCGTTGATCATTTGTAACGGCTATAAGGATGAAAGCTATATAGAACTGGCTTTATTGGCGCAGAAGATGGGTAAGCGTATTTTCTTGGTTGTTGAAAAGCTGAATGAACTTCGTCTGATTGCCAAGATTGCCAAGCAACTGAATGTACGTCCCAATATCGGAATCCGAATAAAGTTGGCTTCTTCGGGCAGTGGTAAATGGGAAGAAAGTGGAGGAGATGCAAGTAAATTCGGATTGACCTCCAGTGAACTGCTTGAGGCTCTCGATTTTATCGAGAAAAAGGAAATGAAAGATTGTTTGAAACTTATCCATTTCCATATCGGAAGTCAGGTTACTAAAATACGTCGTATTAAGACGGCATTGCGTGAAGCTTCTCAATTTTACGTACAGTTACATCAGTTAGGATTCCCGGTAGAATTTGTTGATATAGGTGGAGGATTGGGAGTCGATTACGACGGAACCCGTTCTTCATACAGTGAAAGTAGTGTGAACTATTCTATACAAGAGTATGTAAACGATTCTATCTCTATCATGGTGGATGCTAGTAACAAGAACAATATTCCGCATCCTAATATCATTACAGAGAGTGGTCGTTCGCTCACTGCTCACCATTCTGTCCTAATTTTTGAAGTTCTTGAAACAGCTTCTTTGCCGGAAATGGAAGAAGAGTTTGAGGTCAGCCCTGAAGATCATGAACTGGTACAGGAATTATATCAGATATGGGATAATCTGAACCAGAGCCGTATGCTTGAAGCATGGCATGATGCTCAGCAGATTCGTGAGGAAACGTTGGATCTGTTTAGCCATGGTATTGTGGATTTGAAAACTCGTGCACAGATAGAACGTTTGTACTGGTCGGTTTGTCGTGAAATTAATCACATCGTTTCAGGGTTGAAGCATGCTCCCGATGAGTTCCGCAATCTGGATAAATTACTAGCTGATAAATATTTCTGTAATTTCTCTTTGTTCCAGTCACTGCCGGATTCATGGGCTATCGACCAGATTTTCCCTATTATGCCTATTCAGCGTCTGGATGAACGTCCGGATCGTACGGCTACATTACAAGATATAACTTGTGACTCGGATGGTAAGATAGCAAACTTTGTGTCGACAAGAAATGTGTCGCATGATTTACCAGTACACACCATCAAGGCTAAAGAGTCTTACTATATAGGTGTATTCCTGGTAGGAGCTTATCAGGAAATCTTGGGAGATATGCATAACTTGTTTGGAGATACGAATGCTGTGCATGTAACAGTTAACGAAAAAGGCTATACCATCGATCAGGTTATCGACGGTGAAACTGTAGCAGAGGTGTTAGATTATGTACAGTATAGTCCGAAGAAACTGGTGCGTACACTCGAAACATGGGTGACAAAATCGGTAAAAGAAGGGAAAATCTCTTTGGAAGAAGGAAAGGAATTCCTGGCAAATTACCGTTCGGGATTATATGGATATACATATTTGGAGTAATACAAAATAAGCATACGATGAAAGAGAAGTTGACTATTGTAAAAGTTGGTGGAAAAATTGTTGAAGAAGCTGATACATTGAGTCAGTTACTTGCTGATTTTTCTGCAATTCCTGGCTATAAGCTGTTGGTACATGGTGGTGGACGCTCTGCAACAAAAATTGCTGCCCAACTGGGTATAGAGAGTAAAATGGTAGATGGACGCCGTATTACTGATGCTGAAACCCTGAAGGTGGTAACGATGGTCTATGGAGGATTGGTAAATAAGAATATTGTAGCCGGCCTTCAGGCGAAGGGAGTGAATGCCGTTGGATTAACTGGTGCTGATATGAATGTGATCCGTTCGGTAAAACGTCCTGTAAAGGAAATAGACTATGGTTATGTGGGAGATGTGAAGCATGTCGATGCCGAAGTGCTTGTTTCGTTGATTAGCCGTGGAGTAGTTCCGGTTATGGCTCCGCTAACTCATGATGGTGAAGGCAATATGCTTAATACAAATGCCGATACGATAGCAGGAGAAACGGCTAAAGCTCTGGCTGAAGCTTTTGATGTCACTCTTATTTATTGTTTCGAAAAGAAAGGAGTCTTGCGTGACGCCGAAGATGAAGATAGTGTAATACCTGTCATAACTCCCGACTTATTTAAGAAATATGTCGATGAAGGAGTGATACAAGGCGGTATGATTCCTAAGCTTGAGAACTCTTTTTCGGCAGTTGAAGCCGGAGTTTCCCAAGTTGTAATAACCTTAGCCTCAGCGATAGACGGTAAGTCTGGTACGATAATAAAAAAATAATTCAAAAAAAATAGGCGGGTGAGTGTAACTTTTGTGAAACTCACCCGTCATTAGTATAGAGAGCAATGCGAGAGATTAGTTTCCGAAATGATATATTGCCTTTGAAAGACAAACTTTACAGGTTGGCACTGCGGATAACATTCGACAGTGCTGAGGCAGAAGATATCGTGCAGGATACTATGATTCGAGTATGGAACAAGAGGGACGAATGGACACAATTCGATTCAATTGAAGCTTATTGTCTGACTGTTGCAAGGAATCTTGCTATTGATCGAAGCCAAAAGCTGGAATCGCAGAATGTTGAATTGACTCCCGAAACACAAGAAATGCCCGATACATTGACTCCCGACAGAGCGTACGAACAGGATGAGCAACTAAGGCTGGTGCATCATTTAATTAATGAACTGCCAGAAAAGCAACGCACTATCGTACAACTTCGGGATATAGAGGGAAAGAGTTATAAGGAAATAGCCGATGTCTTGCAACTGACAGAGGAACAGGTAAAAGTGAATTTGTTCAGAGCGAGACAACGGATAAAGTTAAAATACAGCGAGATAGATAACTATGGACTATAAGTACATTGAACAACTTTTAGAGAAATACTGGAATTGCGAAACTTCGGTGGAGGAAGAACAGATATTGCGTTCTTTTTTTCGCCAGAAAGAGCTTCCGGAACATTTACTCCGCTATAAATCTTTGTTTGCCTATCAGGAGGCTGAGAAAGATATAAAGTTGGGCGATGACTTTGATTCACGTATTCTGGCGGAAATAGAACGACCGGTAGTCAAGGCAAGACGCCTTACTTTACATACGCGTTTTATGCCTTTGTTCAAGGCGGCAGCTGTAATGGCCTTGCTGTTTTCTATAGGAGGAGTCGTAAAGCACTCTATGGTAGGGAATAAAGCAGGAGTAGTATATGTTTACGATCAGTTCGAGAACGATACTCATGATCCGCAAGTGGCTTATAAAGCCGATTCGGTAAAATCACCGATGAAAGTTTCGGAACAATCTGCTTTGAAAAAACAATAAAGTTGACATTTTCATTTGCTTTTATATAAATAGTTAGTGCTTATTTAAGAAAAATCATTGATGAGGCTGTGAAGTTTCAATTCTCTCAAATTAGAAATTACTAACTCAATAAAAAGGATTACCGCGTGAGCAGTAATCCTTTTCTCTTTTTGTGTTACTGTTAGTAAGTATGAAACGGGGCTTTTTTATTCGATAATTTCTCCTTTTTCAGTGAAAAAGATGTTGGCTTCTGTACCTTCTTCATCTACCACTGTCACCTGATAAATCTTCACACCATCTTCGTCTTCCTGATAAGCTGCACTCTTTACTGTATATTCACTAAAGTTTTTGGTCAGAGCGTCCTGTATAGCTTGAGGCAAGTCTTTTACTTCGATAGGAGTGTAATCGGCTACATTCAGTTGAATACTGATTTCATTTGTTGTTGCATTTGCAAATGCTACTGATGATGTGCCTAATCCTGCTATTAATGCTATTGCTACAAAAATCTTTTTCATAATCGTAATTTTTTAAGTTTGACAATTGTTTCTGTAAATAGAAAGACAATGGCTGTACCAAACTTTTGTTCTGTGTTGTAAATTCTTGATTATTAATATTGTAATTAATTTCATACTTTCCTGTATATTGAAAAAGTGAGGATTTCTTCCTCGAACCTGTAGAGTTGAAAATGTGAAAGCCACGGAAAATCTACATGGAAAAAGTTAATTTTGTATGACCTTCTAATCGTTTGGCTTTATATGCCGGAATATAAATAGAAGATGAAAAAATGAAGTTTTTTCCGTAAGTTTGCTGTATGATAAGTAAGAAACAAATTATTTCAGATAAAGATTTTGGAAAGATACATTTCGTAGTACGTCGTTCAGCCCGTAATATAACGATGCGTGTAAAAGAAGACGGCTTGCATGTTACCACTCCTCCTTACCGGAGTATAACAGCATTACTTGAAGCAATTGCTCCTTTCCGTGAACGTTTGCGCAATGTCTGTTCAGAAGTAAAGCCGAAACCTTTCGATTTAAATTTTTCTATCGAAGCAGAATGTTTTCGATTAAAACTCGAAACTTCTCCATTGAAAAATTTTACAGTCAGTATGAGGGATGAAACGGTAGTGATAGCCTGTCCAGCTCATGCCGATTTTACAACAGACAGAGTCCAGACTTTAGTAAAAAATGCTGTTATGCGGGCGATGAGGAAAAAAGCAGAAGAATACTTGCCTCCTTTAGTACAGTACTGGTCGAGCTTGTTTGATTTACCTTATAATAAAGTAACGATATCAAAGGCTCGTTCTCGTTGGGGAAGTTGCTCTTCCAAACGGGATATAAGTCTGTCGTTTTACCTGATGCTTTTGCCGGCACATTTAATGGATTATGTGATTCTGCATGAGCTGGCACATACCCGCGAAATGAATCATGGTCCTGAGTTTTGGGAGTTGTTGAATCAGTTGACGGATGGCAAGGCTTTAGCATTGCGTAAAGAACTACGCATGCATCGTCCTGTATTTTAAGAATGGAGCAAATATGATTGACAGGGAACTGTCGTCATAAAAAATCTGCTGTTGACGATGATAACGGATAAGAAAAGTCAGTATATTCGCTGCCGATAAAGGAAAGATGCTAGAGTGACCGAATGGGCCGGACTCGAAATCCGGTGAACGGCTTGTCCGTTCCGTGGGTTTGAATCCCACTCTTTCCGCTTTTAAATTCGAAATATATTACCCATTCATTTTTGTTCGTGAACTAAGTTAGCATCAAAAATAATACTTTGATGGCTGAACTAATTGACTCTATTTGTGCATAACAGCATTAATAAGGGAAAGCCTTTTATGAAGCAAAGAGGTTGCTTCATCCTTTAGCTGAATGAAAGCAAGCCTCTTTGTTTCATAAAAAACACGAGTATCAACTATTCTGTCCTTAAGTTGTTGATCGGGTTGCTATGTGCTGCTTTAAGTATCATACTACAACTGATTGCAAATATGATTATCAGTACAGCGAGTACGCATCCTCCAAACAGATACCATGTAAGAGAAATTTTAGTTGCAAACAACTCCAGTAATCGGGTACTGATAATTATTGCGAATATGCTTCCGGTTAGAACAGCAGGAATAGCTATTTTCAGGATATCTTTCAGGAAGATGAGTTGTACATCCTTTACTTGTGCTCCGTGAATGATACGGATAGCTATTTCCGAACGTCGGCGGTTTACTTCATCACGGATATAGGCTATCAGTCCGATAAGTGCAATTACCAGAATACATAGTCCGACAAAAAGTATACTGTTTCTCACGTGTAACAGCATGTTGTATTGATTAGTCATTTCCAGGTCGAGGCTATATACGTGTTTCTCCTGGCTGGGCATGGTACGGCTGACTATGTCTTGTACCTCCTTGATTTGTGCTGGACCCATTTCTTTCAAACGAATGTAAAGAAGATGGTTGGGATGTCTGTTATAGAACATCACTGTCGGACGCTCGTCGAAATCTTCCGCAACTTGAGAACCTAGATGAATTTCTTCGTAGATACCACAGATAGTGTACGGGCCTTGATGTTCTGTGATAAAAACTTGCTTACCAACAGGAGAGCCCGTCCACCCGGCAAGTTTTTCCATTTGTTTGATAAAGTTACGGCTTACCATTACTTCCTGGCTGGCACTATCTCCCAGTTCAGTAGTAAAAGTACTTCCTTCTAGTACAGGAATACTGAAAACCTTATGATAGTCGGAACCCACGTCGTACATGTCGGCTATGTTCATATACTCTTTACCGCTTTGTGGGTCGTATACATTGTTTCCGCTGCATTTCATAAACATTTCCTGATATCCCCAGGTTACTCCGCTTACGTTGGGAAGTCTTTTTAACTCCTGTATGCAACGTTCACGTTCTACTGTTTGGGTTCCGGGCAGAGAAACGTAGAGCACATTTTTGTATTCGAAGCCAGTGCGGTAGTTTGTCAATGCCTGATACTGGAGGCCGCTAACGGTAAGCAGACAGACAAAGAAAGTTGTCAGCATGAACTGTACGAATAAAAGTCCTAATTTCCACTGTCGTTTGTTTTCTGTGTATCGGCGGTAAGCGTAGGTGACAGGTATACGTGTATATATGTAGCCGGGCATTACACCGCAAATTATAGCAATGGCAATAACGACTATTAAACACAGAACTAAAGCTGTGGGAGAAAATAAGGCTTGCAAACTATGTCCCATTTGCTCCTGTAAAAAATCTTGCAGCCCGAAGATGATGAGTATGGCAAGTATCAGAGCGATGAAGCAGTGTAATACCGATTCAGCCAGTATCATGCGATAAATATCCTTACTTTCTGCTCCGTAACAGCGGTAAGTAGCAATGCTTTTAGCTCGTTTGACTACCGATGAAACAACCAGCAGGATATAATTCAGGACTGCTACTGCCAGCATAATAAAGGCAAAGGCCAGAAAAACGATATTCATGATACGATTGTATTCCGAAGACAGGAAGATCGTGTTTACAGGTTTCAGGTTCAGGTAAAACTGGCTGCCCGAGCGTTCTAGTTCTTCCATTGGAGCATTGGTATACAGCATATGCTTGATGTTGGGCTCCAATGTTTTCGGATCAGTACCCGGGTGTAGGCGGACATAGCCCGAATAACGGTCATTTCCTAGCCAGTTATCTCTTCCGTCCCCCATAATTTGTCCGATAGTAGGAAGAGCTACGGCAATGTCTATTTTCGGCAGATGAGTGTTTTCCGGGAAATCCTCAAAGACCCCTGCTACCGTAATGTGAAAGTTTGGGAAAACTTTCCATGTCAGCTGTTTGCCTAAAATATCATTACCCAGTACTTTCAGCAGTTTGGCTGAGATATAAGCATTGTTGGCTTTTTCCAGTCCGCTGTGTGGCTCTTCTCCCATTAAGATTTTTCGTGGAAAGACATCGAAGAATGAACTGTCACACAAATAAGCATTTCCTTTTATGATGCGTTGATCCTCAGTTGTTAACAACAGATCTTCATTCAGTATAGTAAAACGGGTTGCGGCTTCTACTTCTGGACAATATCGTTTGATACCCGGAGCAATGGCTCCCGATACACTGCTGTGGTTTAACCAATCACTACCTTGCTGCTTGTAATTTTCCTGTATGATATAAGTGTCTTCCAGATGGGGAATAAAGTTATCATACGACCGTTCAAAAATTACTTCGGCAAGCATTACCAGTCCGATAGCCATTCCTACACCCAGACAGAGAATTTTTATCAAGTTTCCTTCTCCTTTTCGAAAAAGATTCTGTAAAGCTCTTTTCATTGTTTGGCATGGATTGAAAGAAAGTAAGAAGGCACATCCGGACACACTTTCGGTGTACCTTCTTTTCATTGTATAAACTTAAGAGAGATTACATTTCACTGATGGATGATACGATCTGTCCATCGAACAGGTTGATGACACGGCTGGCAAATCCTGCATCACGCTGGCTATGGGTTACCATGATGATGGTAGTACCTTCTTTATTCAGTTCGGTAAGCAGCTCCATCACCTCCAGTCCGTTTTTAGAATCCAGGTTACCAGTCGGCTCGTCGGCAAGGATAATTTTCGGATTGGAAACTACGGCACGGGCGATAGCCACACGCTGTTGCTGACCACCGGATAGCTGTTGTGGATAATGTTTGGCACGATGACTGATATTCATGCGCGATAAAATTTCAGTTACTCGTTTCTTGCGCTCTTCCGCAGGAATATTCAGGTAAGTAAGAGGTAGCTCAACGTTTTCGAATACATTCAGTTCGTCTATCAGGTTGAAGCTTTGGAATACAAAACCAATACTTCCTTTACGTACATTGGTACGATCTTTTTCTTTCAGATGCCCTACCTCTTTATTGTCCAGATAATAGTTGCCCGAAGTCGGATTGTCCAGTAAGCCTAGGATGTTCAGTAAGGTTGATTTTCCGCATCCGGATGGTCCCATGATGGCGACGAATTCTTTTTCATTAACTTCCAGATTTACATTGTTTAAGGCAATTGTTTCTACTTCTGTAGTGCGGAATGTCTTGCAAAGGTTTTCAATTTTGATCATAGTGGTAAGTATTAAATTATTATTATATTATTCTATTTTTAAG
>OOBS01000646.1_pt1 | contig 11972 bp, 7 predicted proteins | sample 1671381 | NCBI WGS metagenome assembly OOBS01 (sample SAMN06348151, study PRJEB24527) | human gut metagenome | biome: human gut; feature: ankylosing spondylitis patient; material: feces | host: Homo sapiens | place: China | collected 2015-10 | reverse complement strand
GGTTCTATGTTCCCAATAGTAAATAAGGGAATCTATCACAATGTCTTCAGCTATAGTAGCATCACGGGTAAAGGTTTGTGCGAACCGGACGAAACGACCTTTGTATATTGTAAAAAGTTCATTGAATAATGATAAATCTGAAACTTGTTCCATTATATTATACTAGCCTGTTGGTGTGATAAAAAATATTTTATAAATTATACATAATATATGCAATATTCGCAAAAGTCCTTGACTTTTGCAAGTAAATAGAAACTAAATTACACGGTGATTTCTAAAATATATCACACATAAAGACATCAATTCAACATCTATAAACAAAGTATATACAAAGAATATCATTACCATGATGGAACGCAATCGTGACCGGCCTTTGATTTCGTCGAAAGAAACAAACCCATCTCATATGCTTTGGTTTCCGTCCTATTTACGAGGAATTCTTTATCGGTACGGCTACATTCGTTAATCATCGTCCAATAACGGTAAAAAGCGGACTATCATGATCCAGAGTTAAAACTTCAGTATTTTCCTTTTTCATTTTATTTATGAACACGAAGATACGACAGACTGTTCAAGAAAAAGTTGATTATTGTAGATGTGCGCAGGTTAATGTGATTCAGAAGGTCAGATCTGTCTTCAGAGTAAAAAATATTCTGGTACGGAAGGGAAATTGGATGTGAAGGAGCCTATATATAAATATACACTTCCCCCAAGATATAAAACCCGCCCCCCTGCAACAGCCCTACTTGAACAAACTTGTTAGTCCCCTGTTCCAACCTCCGGAGGCTATGAATGTTTTTTCTTAACAAGTAACAGTCCGCTCTGATATAGGACCTAAACCCGAAAGATTATATATCTTACAAATGTAACATATATAACGATGACACCTGAAGATCTATCATGTGTCACGGCATCTTCTATGATTCATAATCAAACCGATCAAGTATCATTCATCTATAGAAAAGAAAATTGCCTTCATCATTCATAAAAACAAATAATGAAGGCAATACACTAAATTATATACAATCAATCCCTAATCATTCAGCTACTACTTCAACTACACGACTGTTGAGTTGCTGTGTAGTAAATAGATTCAATCCTACATTCATCAAGAATTCTCCAGAGAAAACCTCACCATTGCCTGATAAAGAAGAATTGGCTCCGGGCATCAAGTTGATTTCTTTCACACGATACATTTTGTCTGCATCAAGCCCCTGCAAACGCACCGGCAATGTTTTTTCCGCATAACGGGGATGAATATCGAAAGCAAATACAACTGCTTTATCCTTATCTTTGCCCACATACATAGTAGAGGTATGATTACTGCCATAAGGAGATACCAAACGGTACATATCGCCTTCCAGAACGACCGGTTTCAAACGGTTATAATTCTGTACAGCAGTACGGCAATAAGTTTCATCATCCTTACTCATATCCGCTAATTTTATATCAAAACCGAGTTTGCACATCATAGCCACATCCGTACGGAATTTCACACTGCTATTCTTATTCCATGTGGTAACATGAGCGCACATTGTCTTGGCTGGGAACACCTGTGAAAATCCCCACTGAATAAATAAACGTTCAATAGGATCGGTATTATCACTAGGCCAGAATTCTGTAAAATAGCTCAAAGCCTCATAATCCGAACGCCCACCGCCACCGGAACAAAGCATCATCGGCAGATCAGGATATTTTGCTTTCACACGTTCCAATACATTATATAAGCCACGCACATAATCAATATATAAATGTGACTGCTTGTCTTTCAAATAAACAGAGTAAATATTTGTAATAGGGCTATTGCAATCCCATTTGAAGAAAGCGATATCAGGATATTTCGTCATCAAATTGTCCACAACTCCGAACACATAATCCTGTACTTTCGGATTACTCAAATCCAGAACCAACTGGTTACGGAAATAATACTCGTCACGGTTCGGAAGATGAATCACCCAGTCTTTATGCTTTTCATACAACTCACTCTTAGGATTCACCATTTCCGGTTCAATCCAGATACCGAACTTTATACCTTTTTTCTTGGCGGCTTCCGTCAGATAACCAATGCCATGAGGAAGCTTGTCAGCCGTTTCATCCCAGTCACCTAACCCTTGATGATCACCACTGCGCGGATACTTGTTGGCAAACCAACCATCATCCAACAAAAACATATCCACACCCAGTTCTACTGCATCATCCATCAACTTCACCAATTTCGCTTCATCAAAATCAAAATAGGTGGCTTCCCAATTATTCAACAAAGTCATACGAGTCTGGTTCCCATCCTTTACCTGATACTTACGGGCCCAATCATGGAAATTACGGCTAGCCTGTCCTTTACCTGTAAAACTGTAAGTAAAATAAAAATCGGGAGTACGGAAGATTTCATTCTGTTTCAGACTATATTCCGAAGCATACGGATTAATACCCGAAATAACACGCAGTTCGTTCTTATTATCTACTTCGAATACAAAACTGAAATTACCTGTCCATCCTAATGTTCCGACCAACACTTCACCTTGGTTCTCTTCTGACTTTCCGTCCAATGCAAGTTGGAAGAAAGGAGAGCAGAACATATTGGCACGTGCTCCCAACTTGGTATCAATCGTTTTTTTACCAAATTCCAAAGGCTGTTCCTTCACATGCGCCTCACTGGCCCAGTCTCCCGAGAATTCAGTCAGGAAATAGTTGGCACGATTCAAGTGCAACATGGAAGACGCGTACTTATGAAGCTGCACAGGTTTCTTTTCCCGGTGGCTGATTTCAGTGAAAGTCTTTATCAAATTTTCTTTCTGGTAAGCCACATAATGAAGTTTTACAGTTACAGGATATTTATCATCCTGCATAGTAATCACTACTTCATCTACCCCCGGCGACACTTGATTCCGAGTATGAGATACATATTTTAACAAAGTAGAAGGATTGCCGTCATTATGCACTATATGAATAGCCGGTTCAAAATAATCTTCCATGCCATGAGTCAGATATGCTTCGCTGCCCTGCGGCAAGTGGGCAATATCTGTAGCATGATTCAACCTCTTTCCCAAATAACTTTGATATAGACGTCCATTATTACCAACCCGGTAAATAAGGTCTACATTTTCTGTACTAATTTTAATTACTGGCTTATCCGCCGCCTTTAACATAAATGATATGCATAAAAAACATATCAAGAAGAGCAATCTTTCTTTCATGGTATTATTCATCGATTAAAATTATAGTGCAAAAAGCCCAATTTTAAAATTCACTCTTCAAATATACCATAAAAACACTAATACTCAATTTCTTTTTTAAATGAATTTTTATCCTTATGATTATCCCGACATCTCCAATCCCTCTTAATGTAAAAAAATCATAAATTCAGGAATGTTACCCCAATTACCGTATTCTTTTCACCTATTTTCTTATATTTGTAAATTATTCCATCACACAAACGTAAAAACAAATGGACCAGACCTTACTAAAATACTGGAAAACTTGTCTTCAAGATGCAGAGCGCAAAGCTATTGCTCTCAAAGGACCACGAATCACCCTAAACATTGGTGACAAGATACTTAAATTCATTCCTCTCAAAAGTATTCCTGTTATTTTCCCTGATTGGAAAGCAGAAGACAGCAATGAAAAACAAAAAGTAATGATTGCTCCTTGTATTCTTTTGCCCGAATTTGAAAACGGCTGGACTTCCCAATCAGAAAGACCGGAATATCCCTTCTTGATTACTGCCACCATGTTGCCTGACGGCAAACTAACCGTATGCGAGAACGAATCAGACAGAATCCCAATATTTATTCGTAAATTTTTGGAGCCTAATGCAGCCAATGACCGCACTATAGCTTCTCTTTCAAAAGTAGATCAACTACTATCCAATTTTAACACTGAAGAAACAAAATGGGAGGCCTATTGGCAAGCATGCGAGCAGCTTTTCAAGAAAGCAACCGGCAAAACTTTCAGCACAATGAATTACTATGATAATCCAGAAATCATTATCATAAAAGCCTCCGAGCGCAATATGGCACAGCCCATAATCACACTCTATGACAAACTCTTAAAAGATGACAATACCACTCCACATCCCCTGTTGAATTTATTAATACAAACAAAATCTGCTAACGCTCTTCCTATTCCAACTAACCGGAAAGTATATTGCAACCAAGAACACTGGGCACAAATGAGCAGCGACTTTCCTTTGTCCATATCTCAACGCGAAACACTAGCAATGTACACAACACCGGAATGTGCTGATATTTTTGTCGTCAACGGTCCTCCGGGAACAGGAAAAACCACTTTTCTGCAAACTGTCATCGCAAACAGACTTGCTCATAACATTCTAAACAATCCGGAAGAGCCGGAAATTATAGTTGCAAGTTCAGCTAATAATCAGGCAATCACCAATATTCTGAAGGATTTCAAAGCGGAAACAACCAATGACACAACACATCCCCGGTTGTCCAACCGCTGGCTACCCGAACTGGATACATTAGGCCTATATCTGTCAGGGAAAAAAGAGCTGCAACAACAGTACAAAATGATGTTCAACCCCAAAGGGGATGGATTTCCGGCAGCATACGATACACCTGAACGTCAAGAAGAGTACAAACAATTCTATTTGCAATGCTTCAATAACTTTTTCAAGAAAAACTATCAAGACGAAACAAAATGCCGGCAATTTCTCCGTAAAGAAATGCAAGCCCTCCAAAAAAAGATTATTCTCTGTATCCAAGCTGCCGAAACAACAGAATACGGAAACCGGAAGGAAAACAATATATTACAGAAGTTTATCCGCAAATTCCATGAGCCATTACCCTCCTATGACAAAGTAATAGAACAGTGGACTTTGACAGAAGAATTCAAAGAACGTTACGAAAAAATAAGTTCCAACCCTGAGTATGGCAACTTGCCTTATACAGAAGACATGGCAGTAAGGCTGGATATCAGCTATCGGTATCAAATGTTCTGGTATGCCATACATTATCGGGAAGCCGAGTTTATTCACCGGTTAAGCAAGTGCGATGAAGGCAAGCAGCGCACACAAGAAGCCTATACCCAAAGATTAAAACGTTTGGCTTGCGTAATGCCTGTTTTCATCTCTACTTTCCATTCTCTACCCAAGTATATGACCTATGCGGAGAACGGAAAATGGGATATTCCTTTATACAATGGAATAGATCTGTTGATTGTAGATGAATCCGGACAAGTTTCACCCGAACTTGCCGTTCCCTCCTTCAGTTTGGCCAAGCAAGCGATTTTAGTAGGTGATATTCAACAAATAGAGCCTGTATGGTCCATTTCTGATGAATATTCATTCATTAATTTAAAGAATCTGGGCATTGTTTCCAACCAGTCCTCGGAAAAATACCGTTTTTTAGAAAACAATGGTTTCCTTTCTTCTTCCGGAAGTATAATGAAACTGGCACGTAAAAGCTGTAATTTTACAGTAAAAGGTGAAAAAGGAGCTTTTCTGACCGAACACAGACGATGCGTAGATTCCATTATTGCCTATTGCAATGATTATGTTTACCACGGCAGGTTACTTCCTAAAAAAGGTAACGAAGTAAAATACAAGTCCCTCCCTTCCAAAGGATATGTACACATCAACAGTTACAGCAGCCCTGGAAAAACAGGAAGTCGCCTCAACCGGGCTGAAGCGGAAGCCATTGTCTGTTGGCTGGAACTGGAAAAAGATAATCTGGAAAAGACCTATAAAAAGCCTATTCATGAAATTGTAGCCGTAGTAACTCCTTTTAAAGCCCAAGAAGCCGAAATACGGCATCAAATACAAAAAATATCAGGAAATGAGAAATATAAAGATATGATCATCGGCACAGTACATTCCCTGCAAGGTGCCCAATGTCCGATTGTTCTTTTTTCAACAGTCAACTCTCCCGAAGACCATTCTCTTTTTATGGAGCGTGATGGAAAATACAATATGCTCAATGTAGCGATATCGCGCGCTCAGCATCATTTCATTGTTTTTGGCAACATGAATATTTTCCATCCGGAAGAAAACACCCCGGTAGGAAATATGGCTAAATGGCTTTTCGATGATCCATCCAACGAGATTTCCAACAACTTTATTTACCAACAGGAAGTTCCGCTGTGCACCTACCACCCCACCCTTCGTCTGTCCACCACAGAAGAGCATATCCAGGTTCTGCACCAAGCTTTTGAAAAAGCAAGACACCGTCTGCTGATTGTATCTCCATTCATATCTATCCACGCCATAGAAAACGACCAGTTGGTTCCGCTGATACGCCACACGGTACAACGAGGAGTGGATGTCACAGTCTACACCGATTCGTCTCTAGATTATGATACGAAAACCAATCAGTTGCTCAGCCGTGCCGAAGAGGGACGGAACATATTAATAGAAAATGGCGCAACCCTCATTGAAGTAAAAGGTATCCACAATAAATCATTGGCCATTGATAACCATACACTTATAGAGGGTTCTTTCAACTGGTTATCTGCCAACCGCCATAAAGAATACTCCCGCCACGAATGTTCCATAGTTGTATCATCTGTTCAAGCCGATGAGTACATCAACAATCTGATAAAGGAACTAGAAAGCAGAGAAAAAACCTTTCAATCCCTATCTAAGCCTACAATCAATCTTGACATTGACCAAAAATATCCGGGGTTCTTTACAAAAGAATCTTTTAATGATTGTACAGAAGAAGATATTTGCCGTATAAAACAAAAAGTCCAAGAGTTAGGCATTCAGAAAACAGTCCTTCCACCTTATATCCATAAACAACGTGAAACTTTCCCACGTGCTTATGAACCTTGGTGCACAGAAGAAAAGGAAATTATATGTGAGTTGATGCAAAAGACCAATCATCTTTCTATTTTTATAGAATGTCTGCAACGTACAGGACAAGCAATTCAAATTCAGATAGAAGGCAAAAACAATTGATTATAATCCTGAACTGATATCCTTTTTATGATATTCGGGAAACTTGGGAAACAAGAATCAGTCCCTATACGGAAGAGAGGAAAAGACAAATTACTTTTTGCCTTTTCCTCTCTTCCGTATAGCATATGCAACTCCTGCCCAGAGTTCCTTATTTTTTGGAATACATCCAGGTCCATTTATGCCAAAGACTCTCTAACGGTCCCTGCTTATGTCCTTTCAACCACCACTTGCAGAACTGTACTTGCAACAAAAAGAGTACAAAACCAACCAACAAACTCAACGTATATCCACAGTACGGAGCCAGATAAAGTCCGAAAGGGAAATAAATAATAGCTCCGGCAATAGATTGAGTGATATAATTAGTCAGACTCATCCTACCATAATAACGAAGATTTGATACAAAATTCTTGAACCTATCCCGTTGATAAAGCAATACAAAAGAAGCAACCAGTACAAATGTAAAAGCGAACTTTTGCCACATATCAAAAGCAGTTCCGGCAGTCTGGCGAATGAGTTCACTGTCACTAGCCATAATCAACTCTTTCAGTTGGAAAAGCGGAGCAAAAGAGATAGCGGAAATGATAAGAGCCTTCACCCAAAAACGAGTATGTTTTTCGGAAGTTACAAATAATTGTTTGCGTCCGATATACAACCCCATCAAGAACAAGCCGGCAGTCTGCCAGAAACGCCCTGCTCCCAGAGCCCAATATAGACTGGCTTTCTGACCAAAGGTCATATTCTTACCCAAAAACTCCCACAAATTCCCCTCTTTGGTATATTCCGCCACTTCTTTATACATCGCGCCCACTCCCCAATCGGGCAAAGTATGAGAAGGATCAAACAGACCTACTATATAATGATACCACTCAACGGGCTGCAATAAAAACAAAATAGCCGTAACAAGTATGGCACAGTCACTCCACTTGCGCACCACGAACAATACGATTCCCACTACCGAGAACAGCAACAACACATCTCCTGCCGGAAAAAAAGCTGCATTCAGCGTAGCAAAAGCTACCAATAACAGTAAACGCCACAGAAAACGATAACCAAAATCTTTTCCTTTACGCTGTTGGTTAGCCGACTGAATATAAAATGTAAATCCAAACAGCAAAGCAAAAATGGCATACGATTTTCCAGCCAATAAAGTAAATGTAACATTGAATACCCCGTCATTCAGTATATTCAACCATGCAGGCTGGTCTACCGGATAAACCGGAAAGATGAAATGCTCCAAACTATGCACTAAAAGAATTGCCATGACTGCAAATCCCCGTAAAGCATCCACCACCTCAACGCGTGGCAGTTTTTCTGATAATTGTTTTTCCATGAACTAGTTATTATTGTTTATTTAAAATTCGTTTTACCCAGCGGTTGCCCGGTTTCTCAAAATAATAATAAGAAAGCAGACTCAGCCCGATAGTGACTGCAAAGATAAGCGGAATACTGATATACAGACTGATATGCCAATCGTATGTTTGCGCCAACTGCACATAAGCAAATAATATCCACTATACTCTCCTCTTCGGTGCTATTCCTGCTCTACATATCCGGGGGAGCGGTGAGCAACATTGGATAATAGACTACAGACAATATCATCAGAGTTTTGACAACTCTTACCAAAAACTGTATGTTAAAAAGAGGAACTGATTTCCTACAATATTTCCTTTAAATTCCAAGCCTGTATATGCCTGACCCCTTCATTGGAAGGGAATTGTACTTCATCCATGGAAACGACATATTTTTCATAATTATCACCTATCGTCAGCAAAGGAGCATATTCCCGTTCCATGGTTTGTGCCGTTTCCAACATGTAAGTTGCTTGAAGATAAATCACTCTATCGTCCTTCATAGCAACAAAATCAACTTCTTTATCCCGAAAAGAACCTGTATATACAATATAGCCTAAACGACGAAGTTCCAAATATACTGCATTCTCCAACAAATACCCGACTCCATAAGCAAAGCCCGGATAAAGAAAATTCTTAAAGGACAAGTCATTCAGATAATACTTGCAATTACCTGCCACCACATCCTTTCCTTTTATATTGTAACGTTCTGTTTTATAAGCAAGAAAAGCTTCTTCTATATAACCTAGATAATTAGATAAGGTATCATAACTCACCTTCCGGTTCTTGGATTTAAAGAAATTAACAATATGCTGAACGGAAAACAGATTGGACGCATTATTCACCAAATAAATAAAAATATCATCCAATAACCTTACATCACGAACGGGTTTACGCTTCACTATATCACGCAACAAAATCGTATCTTTCACAGAAGCGACGTACTGTTTTTCTGACTCGACAGTGGGCAGGTTGTACAATTCGGGCAAACCGCCTTTCTGTAAATAGGCCAAATAAGAAGCCCGACCGGCAGGTTGCTGCATCAACTGTAAATATTCAGCATAACTATAGGGGAATATATGAAATTCTACATAACGACCCCACAAAATTGCCAATCTTGTCGGTATAAGATTTCCGTTCCAGTCCCAATTGATACGTATTTCCACCCCAAAGGTTATACTTTTCTAAAGCGTTCCATTTATCGTCCATACTCGAATCTTTTCCCACAAAGATAGTTTTTTTCGAGTATAATCGAAAAAAAAGCACTGTTTATTTCTTTTTTCGAGTATAATCGAAAAAACGTATCTATCTCAAACTGAATTAAAGAAAACGAATACAATCCGGCAGTATGTAAAATTTAACAAATTACTTAAACAAGCAAACTATTATTTTCCTACATTTGTTACCAGTGAAACTTTAAATACGAAAGAACATGAAAGCAAATCCTGTATTTAGTTTATACATCCCTACCAAATTAGTATTTGGTTGCGGAGAAATCAAGAAATTATCCAGTGAAAAATTACCGGGAAAAAAGGCACTGGTCGTCATCTCATCCGGAACTTCCATGCGGAAATATGGATACTTGGAGAGAGTACTTGCCCAATTAAGACTGAATAATGTAGAAACACTGGTTCACGATAAAATCCTTCCCAACCCCATCAAAGAACACGTCATGGAAGCAGCCGCCATCTGCCGGGAGGAAAAGTGCGACTTTGTAGTAGGACTGGGAGGCGGAAGTTCCATCGACTCAGCCAAAAGTATAGCTGTTATGGCCTGCAACGACGGTGACTACTGGGATTATGTATCAGGGGGTAGTGGCAAAGGACGTCCTGTTACCAAAGCACTTCCCATTATCGCCATCCCTACTACCGCCGGAACCGGAACAGAAATGGATCCATGGACAGTGATTACCCACGAAACGGCTCAAGAAAAGATAGGCTTCGGTTGTCAGCTGACTTTCCCTACCTTATCTATTGTAGACCCGGAACTGATGGTTTCCATTCCTCCGCACCTCACCGCCTATCAAGGGTTCGATGCATTCTTCCATGCCGCAGAGGGTTTTATCGCCAATTGTGCAACACCCATCAGTGATCTTTACGCCTTAGAAGCCATCCGTCTGATCTACAAATATCTGCCAGTAGCCGTAGCCGACGGAAAGAATTTGAAAGCGCGTGCCAAAATTGCTTGGGCCAGCACCTTGGCAGGCATGGTAGAAGCCACTTCAAGCTGCACTTCCGAACATTCATTAGAACATGCCATGAGTGCTTATTATCCACAACTTCCTCATGGAGCAGGACTCATTGCCTTGTCTGAGGCATACTTCGAAACTTTCCGGCATGACTGTACAAAACGTTACATGAAAATGGCTGAAATGATGACCCAGAAAAAGAGCAACCGTCCGTCCGATTTCATTGATGCATTGATTACACTGCAAAAAGAATGTAAAGTACATTCTATCAAACTGAGCGAATTTGGTATCCAATCCGAAGATTTCCCCAAATTCCTGCAAAATGCAAGAGATACGATGGGAGGACTGTTCACTCTCGACCCACGCCCGATTACAGACGAAGAAATCCTGCATATCTTTAAAAATTCTTATAAATAATGGATAAAGAACTAGACCTTGCCGTAACCTGTTACGGCAAGGTAAAACCATTGAAATATGATTTGGTCCTCCTCCCTTGGGGGGCTACCGAACCGCATAATCTGCACCTGCCTTATCTGACAGACTGTATTCTGAGCCACGACATCGCACTAGATGCTGCAAAACTGGCAAAAACACATTACGGTATTCGTTGCATGGTCATGCCTTACGTCATTGCCGGTTCACAGAATCCGGGACAACGCGAGCTGGATTTCTGCATCCATTATCGCTATGAAACGCAAAAAGCGATTTTAAACGACCTAGTTGCCTCTCTATACGCCCAGGGATACCGCAAAATGGTCATTATCAACGGACATGGCGGCAATACATTCAAAAGTATGATACGTGACTTGTCACTGGACTATCCCGACTTCCTGATAGCCAGCAGCGAATGGTTTGCCTTTGTCCCTGCTAAAGAGTACTTTGATGAACCGGGTGGACCATGCAGATGAATTGGAAACTTCTGTTATGATGCATTATCATCCGGAATTGGTAAACCTGGATGAAGCCGGAGATGGAAATTATAAGAAGTTCGCTTCGCAAATGCTGAATGAAAAAGTGGCATGGATTCCGAGGAACTGGCAAAAAGTTTCGCAAGATACCGGTATAGGCAATCCTAAAAAAGCAAGTGCCGAGAAAGGTAAGAAATACGCCGAAGCAGTCGTCGCAAAATATGCATTACTGTTTGAAGAGTTGGTACATAAAGAACTTTATTAATGCCTCATCACTCAAGAAGATCATCTGACCTTTTTAAACGATGGTCTTCTATGTTCATATCACCTCCGCTTCTTCGTTATCAGATACATTTTCAGCTACCTTAGTTATACTTGCCATTTCAAAGTCCATACATATCCATATAAATATATGTATAACCATCGACTATGAAAAGAATAAATGTCCCCATGTGCCCATAAACAAACCACTCCCTGTACTATCTGCACAAGGATACTTCTCCAAATAATTTATTTCATCTCCAAAGGCTGAAATAAAATTCATTTAACAAAATAAAGAGATTTCCTTTATAGGATAAGTTCTACCAGAACTACATTTTTAAATTAAGATTATA
>OOBS01000627.1_pt1 | contig 12167 bp, 21 predicted proteins | sample 1671381 | NCBI WGS metagenome assembly OOBS01 (sample SAMN06348151, study PRJEB24527) | human gut metagenome | biome: human gut; feature: ankylosing spondylitis patient; material: feces | host: Homo sapiens | place: China | collected 2015-10 | reverse complement strand
CGGTTCTACCGCTGCTTCCACTGCCGCTTCTGGTACTGCTGCACAGGGCGGCGGCTACCTCGTCCTGCACGTTGACAACGGCAGCGGCCACGTCGCCGGACACATCCGCCCGGCGGGGCGGCTGTACGGCAGGCCCGCCAAAGACCTTGCGCATCTGTGTAAGGAACAGCGTGCGTTCCTGCGGGGACAAATCAAGAAAGTTCTCGATCACCGAAACCTGCTCTTTGTCCAGGCTGTATTCGGCGGCCAGCCGATCCAGTACAGTTTCCCGTGTCTGCTCGAACATCTCCCCCTCGCCAGTGCGGAGCCAGTGTTCATTGACCCCGAACTCGCGGCAGATCAGAGCGACGGTTTGAACGGATGGATTGTTCTTGCCGCTTTCCAAAAGACTAATGGACGTTTTGCCGATGCCGATACGAGCGCCAAACTTTTCCATGCTAAGCCCGAAATGTTCTCGCACTTCACGGATTCGTTCTTTCATTATAGGATTCACCTCCTTCAATGTCATAATAGCACGGAATGTTAGTTAAGTCAACAAAAATGATGAAATAAGGGGTTGACATTGATAGTTAGATAAACTATAATGAACGCAAAGGGTTAGCTTGATGAACATTAAAGGGAGGTGAAGAGATGCAGAACCCGGCAAAGTTCCTGTGCCAGAGCAAGGGCAGGGACATGAACGACAAAACAATGAAAGCCCTTGCCAATGACATTCTCGCAAAATGCCAAGAGCAAGAGCTTTCCTACGCAGAGATGCGGACACTCATTATTATGCTGTCTGGCCGTTTGGAAAGTGCCAAAACAGCATTGAGAGATTTACCGCTATCAGTCGTGGGGATTACACCTTTTTGATTTCAGAAAGAGCAGCGTCGAAATTAGCAGGGTCCATTGCAGAGTAGAGCGCAATGTAACCGGTAAAGGTGTCCAGAGCGTAAGCGGCGGGGTTTTCGGTGAGAGGAATCCCCTTTGCAAGCTCTGCGGCGGTAAGCTGCATGGACAGATCGTAGACGAGTTTTTGGCGGTCAGTCAAAATAATCACCTCCTTTCCGTCTTGATTATATCACGGCGGGCAGGGGCGGACAACAAGGAGCGTGAGAGCGTGGCAGAAAAACTGGAAAGCATGGATGAAGCAACCATGAGAGAAAAAGTGCTGTTTCTGTATGGATACTACACGGGTTGCGCAAAAGCGGAAGAGGACGCTATCTTTCAAGGGATTTACGTTGGAATTGCGCAAGATTTCGCTTGGATACTCGGAATCAAAGAAGGTGAAAAAGAAAATGAGTGAGAAAGAAAAGATGAAGAGTGAAGAGATTGCCAAGGTGCTGGCGGAGAACCCGACGGCCAAAATCTATCTGGCAGGGCTGGCCCAGGGCATGAAGCTGGCAAAGTCTATGGAGCCGGAGGCAGAACAGCCCACCCCGGCGGGCAAGGAGGCGGCCAATGAATGAGTTCACAACATTGGCGGTGGTCATCGTGGCAGCTTGCACGGTAACGTACACCATCGTAACGATGATCCGCAATCACCGTCAGTACGTCCGGCAGAAAGAAGCCCTTGACCGCTGGTTCTCTGCATACAAAAAGGCCCAGGAAGAGAGGCGTGGCAAATGGCAGTAACGGGAGTGCTGAAAAAGTGCGCCGACTGCGGAACGGTATTTGTAGCCGAAAACCCGGCAAGCAAATACTGCCCCTGCTGCTCTGCCCGCAGGAACATCCCCGGCCCCGCCCGTGGGAATGGATACCGAAAGCCGCCCCCGGATGCCCTGACGCTGGATGTTCGGGCGGCGGATGCCGCGGGGATTTCCTACGGCGTGTGGCGCGCACGGGAGGACGACAGAAAAAGAAAGGCGAAAGAAACAATTCGCCGCCAGATAGAAGAAAGGAAAAAGAAGCATGGCGAAAGTAAAGATCAACTGGCCGCCCATGAGCATGAAAGCCGAGGGTGAGGATGCCGCAGTTCTGGCCCAGGCGGAGCAGTTCTTGAAGTATGTGAAGGAGGCACACAAGATCAGCTTTGATGTGCTGCCGACCATCTTCCGGGACGGCTGCCGTGACCCGGAAGAGGGCGTTGGAGAGCCGGAATGTGTGGGATGCAATGACGACTGCGAGAGTTGCGAAACCTACGAGAAAGCAAATTCGGTAAAGCCTTTGACTGAGCCGGAAGAGGTAGCCCCCGGCGCACAGTGGGATGTTGTCGCAATCTACGACAACGCAGGCATTCCCAGCATCATGCACCGCTTCCGCCGCATGAACGACAAAGACCTGTTCCACGGCGGAAAGGACAAGCCGCACCCGGCGTTCATCATCGGCGGCGAGGTATACGACGAGATTTACATTTCGGTATACAAGAACACCATGATTAACGGTAAACCGTACAGCCTGCCCTACATGGAGCCTGTCACCAGCATTACCGCAGACAAGTTTGCGGATGCCTGTTTCGCCAAGGGCGAGGGATGGCACTGCATGACGGCGGCGGAGTGGGGCTTGCTGGCCTGTCTTAGCTGGAAGAACGGCACATTGCCACACGGTAACACCAACTGCGGCAAGTACCACGCCGACCCGACAGAGTGCGGTGTGAACGTCAAGGACAGCAACAAGACGCTGACTGGTTCTGGCCCTGCTACCTGGACACACGACCACACGCCGACGGGTGTACATGACCTGTGCGGCAACGTCTTAGAGATCGTCCGGGGTCTGCGGATCAAGGACGGCGCACTCTGGGCGGCGGAGAACAACGACGCGGCCCTGCCGGAAACCGACCTGACCACCTGCGGCGACGGATGGAAGCCCATCGTGGATAGCAACGGCAACCAGGTTTACGTCGATGCAATGGACGGAATCAAGTTCACCAACGAGAAACCGCAGCATGGACGCGCCAACTTCGAGAGTTGGGAAGATGTGCGGATGGAATGTTGGAGCGACCAGCTTATGGAACTGGGCTTGTTTGCTGGCGAGAAAAAGGCGTACTGCGCCGTGGATGCAACGGAAGGTGAATACCTTCCGCATCGGGGCGGCAGCTGGGGCGTTGGCGGCGGCGCTGGCCTGTTCAGCTTGCGCCTCAGCAGTCCGCGCAGCATTTCCAACTGTGGCATCGGGGGCCGTTCCGCTTATTTCAAGAAACGCTGAAAGCTGTTCGCTGGCAAGCTGTGAGCCGAGCGGTAGCGAGGCGGAAAGGAAGAAGCGAATGAATTGCTCAAAACGCAGGCACGACGGCGCAGCATACCGTCGGTGCGATACGCTGGTTTCGCTGTACTGCCGACCGTGCAAAGACCGCACAAAGGCACGGCAGACACAGCAGCACAAGAAGAAACGCGGGAGGAAAAAGAAGTGACGATCATTATTCTGTGCGTGATGCTCATTATCCTGTTCGTCATAGCACTGGCGGTGGCAGCATTTTTCTGCTGGGTGTCCGATACGGCTTTTAGCTGGGGCATCGTCGCCCTGGTTTGGCTCTTCCTGCTGGTGATAGCCGTCTTTATTGGCGGCGGTGATGGCTGGGAATAACACCCGGCACGGGCTGGGCGACCCGAAACACGCCTGCCATGTGGCCGGAAGCGGGGGACGCAGACGGCCACCCCGGTTCATCGGATTTACCGGGTGTCCTACCAGACGAGGACAAAAAGAACACGTCAGGGCGGCCCGCATGGGCGGGGCGGCAACCTGTCCAAACCGCCCCTTTGATATGGCGCAGCCAGTGCAAGGCGGGAGTTATTCACCCGCCTGCCCGGTGCTGACTCCGGGGCGCGCCTCCACATCCGAATATAAAACAGAAACCAAAGGAGAACGAACATGAAAACACCTGCAAAAATCAACGCAAGCCGGGACGAATCTGGGAAAATGCTGATCGGTCTGGACGGGACGGGAGCCGGTCTGCTCTTGCTGGCCGGAAGAATTGCATCCGGGGTGCTTGTGACCGTGGCGAGCAACGAAAAGGAGCTGGCCGAACTCAAGAATGTTATGCACAAGATGATTGACGAAGCCTGCAAGGAAGAATGGCTCGACAAGATCAGCGGCAAGCGCGGTGTGCAGACAGACAGCATGACGGAGTTTTTCGCACATCTGCTCATGGGGAAGTTCTAAGAAAGGCGGTACGGCAATGGCAAGAAAAAAAGCCCAGCCCATCGTTACGGAATACCAGACCCGCAGCTTGCTTGACTTGGCAGAACTTTTCTACTCTGACCCGGCGAACGTAAAGCGGTTAGAGGAATGGCAGAAGAAACAGGAGGGCAAGCGCAATGGCAAACGAAAAGCTGTATGAGGACATGGAGCCGCGGGAAAAGTTTGAAGCACTGTGGCTGAAAGCAGGACTTCACAAACGGCCCGGTGCGGATGCACTGCTCTACGACTTAGAGAAGCGGGGGTTCTTTGATCTCCCGGCAAGCATTAAGCACCACTCAAACCGTTTCGGCGGCCTGGCAACCCACACCGTCAATGTTGCGGATGCGGCAATGGAACTGTGCGAAACCAACCACGCCTTTAAGGACTGCGACAAGAACGCAGTGCTGGTGGCGGCACTCCTGCACGACATTTGCAAGGTCAACAAGTACCACGAAACTGCATTCCACAAGTACGGTTATGAGGATCGCGGCCTGCTGGGTCATGGCGAAGAGAGCGTGATTATGGCACAGCGGTTTATCAAGCTGACCGGGAAAGAAATCATTGCGGTTCGCTGGCACATGGGCGCGTACTGCGGCAGGGAAAGCTGGGACACACTCGGAACAGCCTATGACCGCTATCCAGAAGTCCTCTGCTTGCATTTCGCAGACATGATCGCCACCCACTATGATGAACGGTAATGCAAACCCGGCAAGGTACGTTGTGTATCTGCCGGATGGAACAAGAATCACGGGAGATGCTACGCTCCTGCCGGAAGATTTGAACTGCGGGTTTTCGGAAGCCGAGATTGCATATATAGCAACTGCCGGACTGGCAGCCTGGGACGCTTGTAAAGGTGGAATCTACTATCGGTACATCTGGCAGTGTCGGCGGCTGACAAGAAATTATAACAAGCCGGAACGCTGGGAAATCTGGCAGGACGAACGAGAACATCCGGCCCCGATGGGGCGCGCAAGTTACATCCAAAAAGCGAAAAAGGAGAACCGTTTGGCAAGAAGCGCATACACCAAGACTGCCCCGCAAAGGGGTGCAACAAGAGAAGTACAGTGTGAGCATACGTTCAAAATAACCATCCCGCGGTGCGCGCCGTGCGGTGGCTACGACAAACAGTGCAAGCACTATCGACCGAAGAATAAGTAACCCCCATTTGGCTTATTTTGCATGGCCGCTACACCCCGCGTCAGTGCGGCGGCCTTTTATGTGACGCAGGGCGAATCAGTTGTTGGTAGCTGCTGATCCGCTGAAAGCGGGGCCGAACCCCGCCTGCGTCGGTTGCGTATAGGCATCATGGAAGCTGGTGCGATTTTCCATAACATTTGCGCACCAACAGGGCGAAAGAGTGCCGTATGGCAGCGTCCCTCCTAACGCGAAAGCTGGTGAAAAACCATGCTGCTCCTAGTCAAGTCGTACCCTGCATGACGGCAACGGAAGCCGAAAGAGGGTGCGCCGCAGCACAAGCGAAGAAGTGCCTTGTCCTACCCGCCCAAGCCAAAGGCGGCAGGCCTTTCCCCCTGCTGGTTAAAGGCAGATAAGGCCGCCCGCCGCCTCTCCGTATTTTCGATTTTCTCCAGGGAGGCGGCGGTCTTATATGTGGGTGCGCCTATGGCTGACGGCGACGGCGGCGTTTATCTCCCCCAAAACACCGAGATAAAAGTTGGTTCGACTCCAACCGCCCACACAAGAAAAAATAAAACAAAGGAGGTTGATTTCATGCTGTATTCAGAGGCTATCGAACTGCTGGAAGATATGGCAGATGATCGTTTTACGCCCATTACCGAGGCAGAAAGAGAAAAAGTGCGCACGGCAATCCGGCTGGTAGCAAAAATGGCAACGGTTAGAGCCTGCCCGAAGCGCGCACTTCATGCCGCAATTCGCTGGATCGTAGAGAACTGGGAGACGGAAGAGCAGGTCGTGGAAATGGCGAGAAAGGCGGCAGGAAAATGAGAAAGCCTATGCTGCCGACAATTTCTTTTGCTTTGAGCTGTACGGCTCTTGGCCTTGCAATTTTTAACGGTGCGGTTTTGCACACCAGGATTCAGCAGGTAACACAGGAGCGCGACATCTACGCAAGCAGGTTTCAGAACTGGTCTGACCGCGCGATCCGGGACGAAGAAACCATTTCCGCTTTGCAAGATCGGCTTGATTCGATGGCAGACGGCAAGGTTTATCTGGAAGAAGCCGGGACGTTTATGTGTACGGCATACTGCACGGAACAGCGCCAGCACATTTGCGGAGAGGGACACGGAATAACAGCCAGCGGGCAGCCGATCCAGGCGGACGTGACGGTGGCGGCAGACCAAACGCTTCTCCCCTATGGGACGGTTTTGTACATAGAGGGCGTGGGCATCCGCATTGTGCAAGACAAGGGCGCAGGCGTGCAGGGTTATCACCTCGACGTGGCGGTTGACACCCACGAAAACGCGCTGACGTGGAGCGGGTACGGCGAACATCGGGTGTGGATCATCCGAGAGGTGGACAAGTGAACGGTCTTGAAGAAATTCTTGAAGATGTTCTCAAACAATATCAGTGCGTAGGCTATCAAACGCAAGTTTTAAGGCTGAAAAATACAGGCGAAGTTCTTGTTTCGCTGAGAATGGGGCGAGTTATAGCCAATATGAAAATCTCAATGAGAGATCAAATTGAGCTTCGCAAGCTACATGATCCACAGAAACAAAAAGAATGGCTGGAAAGCATGGCGAAGCAACTGGAATGCGAGGTTACAGAATATTAGCAAGCAGCGTCGAGATACGCCATGTGCCGATATAGGAGGGTGAGCAATGAAAGTTCTCATAGCCTGCGAGGAAAGCCAAGAAGTGTGCAAGGCTTTTCGGCGCAGGGGGCATGAAGCATACTCATGTGATATTCAAGAGCCATCCGGCGGGACACCCGGAGTGGCACATTCTGGGCGATGCTGTAACCGCTCTGCGGGGGGGGGCAAATCGTCACAATGAACGACAAGGGACATTACATTGATGCGTGGGATTTGCTCATTGCGCACCCGCCTTGTACGTACCTGAGCAACGCGGGAGCAAGACACCTATGGAAAGGCCATGTGCTTCAAGCAGATCGCGTCATGAAAGGAATTGAGGGCCGCGATCTTTTTATGCGCTTCTGGTGGGCAGATGTTCCGCAGATTTGCATAGAAAACCCAATCCCAAGTCGCGTGTTCTGTTTACCGCAGTACACGCAAACTATACAGCCGTATGAGTATGGACACCCGTACAGCAAAAGAACTTGCCTTTGGCTGAAAAACTTGCCGCCGTTGTTTCCAACAGACATTGTGACACCGATTGCAACGTGGTGTCCGTCTGGCTCTTACAGCAAAAAGCATGGACAACAGCACAAAGGAATGTTCACAACCGACCGAGCCAAGAGCAGAGCAAAAACATTTACGGGTGTTGCAAATGCAATGTCCGAACAATGGGGATAGGAGGACAACAATGCAGAAAGTAATTGCGATTGATTTTGACGGGACGCTTTGCGAAAACAAATACCCAGAAATCGGTCTGCCGCGCTGGGGCGTTATCTTCAAGGCTCTGTCTGAGCAGGAAAACGGCGCAGCCCTGATTCTGTGGACGTGCAGGACGGGAAAGGAACTGAACGATGCTGTGGAGGCCTGCGCAAAATGGGGCCTGACGTTCGACGCGGTGAACAAAAACCTGCCGTCGTGGGTTGACACCTGGAACAATGATCCACGCAAGGTTGGAGCCACAGAATACTGGGACGACCGTGCAAAGAGCACCATCGACGCAACGGACTTTGGAAAACTCGAAAGCAAGGTCAATGGGTACGAGATCGAAACGCGCCCGATTGCCTGCGGCGCGTGTAGATTTGAAACACGGGTAACGCACCAAGACTTCAACGACGGCATGCCTGTGACCGTGAACAGCTACGAGAACCTGCACGATGCCGCCAAAGGGCAATTCAACTGGATGCAGAAAGCGGAGGGTGGATTCAATAAGCTGTACGACATCCACGAGAACAAAGTCTATCCGAAGATCAAAAGGTTCCCGGTTAGATTTGATGAAAATGCACCTGTAAGAATCGAACTGGAATACAGGTGCGTTTACTGCGACACAACAATACACCACAAACAGTGCGGTGGAATCCCGAACGAAAAACTCTCGAAAAAGTGTCCGTTCTGCGGCGAAACAATGCTGATGAAAGGTTACCGGGCGAATGCCACAAGGCAGCCATGGTATGCAGACCCGTGGCCTGAGACGCTGGGGCTGTTAGGAGAACGGGTGAGGATGGCTACACCATGGTAAAAGAGGATGAAAATTGGACTTATTGATGTGGATGGACACAATTTCCCGAACCTTGCACTAATGAGAATTTCGTCGTACCACAAGGCGCAAGGAGATGAAGTAGAATGGTGGTGGAGTGATTTTATCCATTACGACATTGTGTACATGAGCAAAATATTTTCCGACGCATATAGCCAAGATATTCCAGAACCGCTCAATGCAGACAAGGTCGTGAAAGGCGGAACTGGGTATGCAATAAAGACGGTTGACGGAAAAGAGTTTTTCGACAAAGAAAAAGACTTTGATCTGCCGGAAGAAATTGAAAAAATGTTCCCGGACTATTCCATCTATCCGCAGTTTGATTTTGCGGTAAGCATGACAAGCCGAGGATGTCCGAGAGGATGCGCATTCTGTCATGTGGCGGCGAAAGAAGGACGATGTGCTGTAAAAGTTGCGGATGTAAAAGACTTCTGGAACGGGCAAAAAGAAATACGAGTTCTTGATCCGAACATTACGGCCTGCCGTGAAAAACGCGATCTTTTACGGCAGTATCGAGAAACTGGGGCGGAAATTGTGTTTACGCAAGGGCTTGATATTCGGCTGCTAAACGACGCGGATATTGAGGACATAAACGCAATGCGCGTAAAGATGATCCATTTTGCATGGGATAACCCAAAAGATGACCTGGAAGAAAAATTCAGGCGATACGCAGAGAAAGCAAAACACAAACCGCATGGGAGGTTCGGGACAGTTTACATTCTGACGAATTATAACAGCACTATGAAAGAAAATCTGCGCAGAATCTATACTGTGCGAGATATGGGCTACGATCCGTATGTGATGGTGTACGACAAGCCGAATGCGCCAAAGGAAATACGGCGGCTCCAACGATGGTGCAACAGCCCAATGATTTTTAGAAGCTGTCCAAAATTTGAGGATTACAAGTAGGAGGACGCTTAGCGGACTTCAAGCATAGAAAGGACGAAGGATGTGAAATGTGGTGAATGGTGGCCGTACCTGCCACGATCAGATTCAACCGAACTTCCGCCCGTACATAAACGAATGAGCGAAAGAGAGGAAACATGATTTTCTTCATCATCGGCGTGGTCGCCGCACTGTTTGCGCTGGCAGTGCTGCTCCTGGCAAAAGAGTACAAGAACAGCGCAATTATCCCGGCGGTGGTCGCTGTGGTTATGATCGGCATTTCCTGCGTGTCCTACGTCCCTACTGGCTATACGGGCATCGTTACGACTTTTGGCAAAGTCGAGGACGGTACAAAGGACGCAGGTATTGTGTTCAAACAGCCTTGGCAGTCAATCGTGAAGATGGACAACCGGGTGCAGGAAATGAGCATGGATTTATCTGCGTTCTCTTCTGACATTCAGGAGGTCTCGACCAGCGTCGCCGTTGGCTACCGTATCAACCAGGCCAACGCCATGACGATTTATAAATCCGTTGGCAAGAAGTACGAGGACACGCTGATTACTCCCCGCGTGCTGGAAACGGTGAAAGCGGTGGTGGCGCACTACGATGCAAGCAGCCTCATTTCAAACCGGGATGCGGTAGCGGCGCAGATGGATGCAAAACTCCGCGAGGTGCTGGCCGAGTACAACATCGACTTGCAGTACATTTCCGTGACGAATTTTGACTTTACCGACACATTCACCGATGCGGTGGAGGCAAAGGTAAAAGCCCAGCAGGAAAAGGAAAAGGCAGAAACGGACGCAGAGAAACGCCGCGTTGAGGCTCAGGCCACGGCGGACGCTGATCTGATCGCCGCAAATGCCGAAGCCGAAAAATCCAAGGTGGCAGCAGACGCAGAGTTGTATGTAGCCGAGAAAAAGGCTGATGCAAACCGTGCGCTGAATGACAGCTTGAACAGCAACCTGCTGGAATACTACAAGATCACCAACGTGGACTCCCTGTGGAACGGCGAACTGCCTACCTACGTTGGAGACGGCAACAGCATCCCCATTATCAACGGCATCAACTGAGTTTTTAAGGAGCCGCCCACGCGGCGGCTCCTTTTTTATGAGCAAGGGACAGGCCCACCGCCCGGTTCGATTCCGGGATTGCCCGCAGAGAAAAATAAAACGAAAGGAGAAAACAATGGAAAGATATAGCATAGCCCTGCACGGAATCGACAGCTACACGAAGCAACCAATGTATCTGCCGTACAAACTCGATGCGGCAAGTGTAAAGGCCGCACTCCATGAAGCAAGGATGTGTGCAATGACGTTTTATCCGAGATTCAGAGAGACCGAAAAGCCGGACGTGGAGGTAATCAGAAAATGAGACTTGCAGCTATCGCAAAGAACATCAAGGCAAGCGGGGTGTGCGGCGTTCACTACGTCGGCCCGCTGCATGAAGTATGGATTATGACGGCACACGGAATCTACCGCCTGAACGGCTACCCGAAGCCTATTGACCGGGACGAAACAGCTATGATGTTTGGCATCGGCCCTAAGACGATGGAGAATATCGCCTACAACGACTTCACCGACGAGGATGCGACATGGCTTGAGGGATACAACCTGACCGACAGTGTGGAGGGAGAAATCCGGCTGGTGACGATGGACATTGACGTGTCGATTCACGGCCAGGAACTCCGCCTGCTGACGGACGAGCAAAAGAACGTGATTGCCATTGCCACCGCCGATGATCTGGCCCCGTTGCAGGGTGAATTTGCAAGCTCTGCGTATATGGCGTTCTATCTGCGGACATCCAGCCAGGGCGAAAAGTACATCGTAGTAAAGGACGGATTTTCTGTCCGGGCGGCGATCTTGCAGCCGGACGTGAAAGAAGCCCTGCGGGATTCGCTGCTGGAAGCAATGACGCTCCTGCGTATGGAGGGCTTAAAGGACGGCACGGTGGACATAACGCGCCAGTGCTGGCCGACAGGCAGTAACGAGGAAACCGAGGCGGACGATGAAGAGACTTGACGCTATATACAAGTGCCGCCTGTGCGGCAAAGAGTATGTGGAATGCTCAACCAGCGGAGAAAAGAGCAACCAGCGGTTTGTAATGGACATGATGTACCGGGCCGTAAGTCAGAAAAAGCCGGAAGAAGTCATGGAACCGACGCTGTATGAGTGCCATTCCTGCGGCGGCGGAAGCTATGGTGTAGCCGATTTTCTGGGTCTCAAGGTAAAAGACGAGGGGGCAACGAAATGAATATATACGTTGTGCCGGAAATTGACATTGAACGGTTCAAAGAAACAGGGGTCTTTGCTGTACGGCTTCTCAATAACGAGGCTATGGCCCGCGATGGGATTTATCTGGAATCGGACAGAGCGATAGCGTTTGCGGATTTTTTCAAAGATAACATTTTTCCGACAGAAAAATTCGAGGAACTGGTCGAGTGGGGAATAAAGGCGGACGCAGAAAGCGCAAGTCTGGTGCGGGCGATTATTCACAGCAGGGTTTGGGAGTACGAACAGAAGCACGCAATGACTATGGATCAGGTGCTTGTGCAGATCTACATACGGAAATACCAAAGCATGGCTCAGATGCCACAAAAACAAGTAACACTGACGTACAATGCGCCGTATCTGATGAAAGACAACAATCCAAGTTGGAACGGCCAAGCATTGCAAATGGAACGGATCAGACAGAGCCAAAAGGCAACAACTGAGGCCATGAATGCTATGCTCTGGGAAAAACTCAAGGCGCAGGAAAGCGTTTGCGCCTGCCAGGAAAGAGAAATCTACATCTTGAAAAGAAAGGTTCAAAACGAACAGGAAAAGGCGAAAACCAGCAAAGCTATTGCAGACCAGAAGATTGCGGTTTTGACACAGCAGCTTGAGA
>OOBS01000617.1_pt1 | contig 12260 bp, 10 predicted proteins | sample 1671381 | NCBI WGS metagenome assembly OOBS01 (sample SAMN06348151, study PRJEB24527) | human gut metagenome | biome: human gut; feature: ankylosing spondylitis patient; material: feces | host: Homo sapiens | place: China | collected 2015-10 | reverse complement strand
AGTAGGACTTTGTAAAAAACTACTGAAAAAAAGAAAAAATATAAACACGTATTGACAATAATACATAATAAGCAGTATTATACGTTTAAAGATACACACGAGTTTACAAGAAAAAGCATTGTTTACTTTGATGTTATCTTTTATTTTAACCAAAAGATACACACGAGTTTACACAAAAGATAAAAAGTGTATCGCAACATTCAAATAATACAAAGGAGGGTATTTGTATGAAAAAAAGAATTATTGCAGCAGTAATGGCAACGCTTGTAGGGTTAAGCATGGTTGGATGTGGCAGCACATCATCAGACAATTCCAGCCAGAATAAAACAGACAATACAGATAGTACTGCGCAGGCAGAAACATCTGATGGAGAAAAAAATCCTGTTACAATCCGTGTTTACAATTATGCATTGTCAGAAACTGCAAAAGCTGACTGGTGGGGAAACACAATTAATAATTTTGAAAAAGAAAATGACTGGATTGATATTGAAACAGTTACAGTAGATTACAATAGCATGGTTTCTACTTTTACGAATGACATTGCTTCTGGATTATCTGTTGATATGGTATATGGTGAAATCAGCTGGATTCCATCATTAGCAGAAGCTGGATTCATACAGCAGCCATCACAGGTTTTGAGTCAGGATTTCTATGATGGTTATTATGATTATGTTCTTGATCAGTTTAAATATAACGGTGAGGTGTATGGTGTACCACATTATTATACAAACTCCGTCATTTATGTAAACAAAGATCTTGTTGAAGCAGCAGGATTATCTATGGATGAATTTCCAGATACTTTAGATGGATTAAAAGAGTGGATCGAAACATTATCTGATTATTATAAATCAGATGACAGTGTATCAACGATTTTTGGCTTAACAACAGCAGAAGTACCTGCAACAGGATCTAATATTAATGCCATTTATACAGCATTTGGCGGAACACTACTGAACGAAGATGGAACACTTGCAGATCTTACAGCAGAACCAAATAAGACAGCAATGAATGAAACATTAGATTTTTATAAATATTTAATTTCCAATGGATACACACAGGAAAATCTGAAATTAAAAGATTATCGTGCGGCATTTGGCGCAGGAAATGTCTGTATGTATGTTGATTCTTCTTGGGGATATGCACAGATCAGTGAAGTAGATGCTAATGCAGCAAACTTTACAAAAGCAGAAGCACTTCCAACAACAATGGGAACTTATGGAAAGGGTAATTCACTTGTAGAGTCACATTGCTTTTTGCTGGGGTCTTCTTTAACAGATGAGCAGAAAGAGGCAGTTGATTTATTTGTACAGTATTGCACGACAACAGACACAATGCAGGATTATCTGAATAATATCGGACTTGCATTCCCAGTACATAAAAATATGGAAGACTGCCAGATATCTCCAATTCTTGAAGATGCAAAAGCAGGTGTAGGAAATGTGGTAACTCAGCCAATGATTCCTTCTTTATCAAGTGTTCAGATTGAACTTGCGACAATGGTATTAAATTATGTTTCAAATGGTATGTCAGAAGAAGATGCCATTAACAACTATATTTCACAGGCAGAATATTATATCAATCAGTAAAGCAGTCAGCAAGGAGGAAGGTACAAAAGGATGTCTGGTACTAGAAAAAAATTTAACATACACAGCAGAGGCACACAGGATAGGTTATTTTGCTTTATCCTCCTTCTGCCAGCAATTATATTATGCATTACATTTATTATTATTCCTATTATTGATTCTGTTTGGATGAGTTTTACAGATTATAAAATTGCAAATTTAACACAGGGAATTCCTGGAAAATGGAATAATTTTGCAAATTATACCAGATTGTGGGATTCTGGAAAACTTCAGTCAGCGGCAGGTATTACGATTTTCTTTGTTTTTGTAACAGTGCTTCTTACATTTATTGTCAGTATGACGTTGGCGTTGATTTTAAATACAAAGATCGTCGGAGCAAGATTTCTGCGAAGTATTATGATGATCCCATGGGTAATCCCGACTGTTATAGCTGGTTTATTGTGGGCATGGATTTACGCAAATCCATATGGCTTATTACAGTATCTGGTAAGCATATTCAGTGGGGGTAAGATTACAGGTTTTGGAATATTAAACAATCAGTCTACAGCTTTATGGGGAATTATCATTGCAGCTTTATGGAAGCAAATACCATTAATGGCATTACTGCTTTTGTCAGGAATGCAGAGCATACCGGATGATATGCTGGAAGCAGCAAAAATTGATGGAGCTAACTATATCAATTGCTTGTTCCGCATTATTATTCCACACATGAAAAGTGTGATTGCAGTAACGGTTTCCATGTGTATTATTGAAAATTTTAAACAGTATCCATTATTTGCAACATTAACCAATGGTGGTCCGGCTGGAGCGACGACAACATTTGCAGTTCTTTCTTATGATGAAGCATTTGTGAATTTTAATTATGGTTCAGGTGCAGCAGTAACCACTATCTGGCTGCTTATGATGATTGTTGTTGTCTTCATATTCAATAAAATATTTAAACAGGAAGAAGCATAGGAGGCAATTTATGAAAAAAATAACAGTAACCAAGAAAACCACAGCGAAAGTTGTTGGTGGATTAGCAAAATATATTGTTCTCATTTTCATTTTTGCATTTTTATTATTCCCTGTTTACTGGATGCTTGTGACAGCGCTGAAGACCAATATAGAATCCTATCGGTTAGTTCCAACTTTATGGCCGGAAACAATATCGTTGGATGGATTTAAAACTCTGATTTCAGATGGAAAGTTTTTAGTTTACTATAAGAATAATATTATTGTATCTGCGATGGCAGCAGTAATTATATGTTTTATCTCAGTATTTGCAGGATATGCGCTTAGCAGATTTCATTTCAAATGGAATAAAATGCTGCTTGCAACGTTTGCTTTTGCACAGATGATGCCTGTTATCAGCAGATTGATCTCTTTATACACAATTTTGAGAAAATTAAATCTGACAGATACGCACATCGGATTGGTTCTTGCAATCAGTGCAACACAGGTTCCGTTTACAGTTTCACTTATGGCATCTTTTTTTGATGGTATACCGGGTGAATTAGAGGAAGCGGCTTCTATTGATGGAAGTGGAAGATTTTACACACTGTTTCATATCATTATGCCGTTGGTTGTGCCGGGATTGCTTGCAGTAGGCGTATATAGCTTTTTAATGACATGGGATGATTATTTACATGCAATTACATTAATTCGTTCAAATGATTTGTGGACTCTTTCTCAGGGATTGAAATTAACATATTTAGGAGAAGTCAGTGATTGGCAGCTGATTAATTCAGCTTCCACACTCGGAACAGTACCGATGATATTTGTATTTTTCTTCTTCCAAAAATATATGATCAAAGGTCTTACAGCAGGAGCAGTGAAAGGTTAAAAGGTGAAAATAGATATGTTGGAGATGAAAGAAAATAGAGTTTACAGACCTTTTCTCGGTGGGAAGATGTTAGACGAATTAAGTGGTACAGAGCCAGCATCAGACGGACATTATCCGGAGCGTTGGATTTGTTCTACAACAGCAGCATCGGACGGTACCGGCATCTCTGTGACAACAGATGGAAAATTACTGACAGAGTATGTGAAAGAACCTCTTCCGATACTTGTAAAACTTTTGGATAGTTATTCACGACTGATGATACAAGTACACCCAGATGATGCTCGTGCAGCAAAGTATTTTCATTCAGATAAAGGGAAGGCGGAAAGCTGGCATATACTCGGGACACGGACAATCCATGGCGAAGAACCATATGTTTATCTTGGATTTAAAAAGGGCATTACAAAGGAAAAGTGGAGATTACTTTATGAAAAACAAGATGTGAAAGGAATGGAAGAGTGTCTTCATAAGATTCCAGTAAAAAGTGGAGATACCTTTTTTGTTCCGGGAGGAGTACCACATGCAATGGGAAGAGGAGTGTATTTTGCGGAAGTACAACAGCCAACTGATATTACGCTGAGAACGGAACGTATTTCACCAGCAAAAGAATTATTACCAGATGAAAGTTTACACGGAGGTGCAGGATGGGATGCACTATTTGACTGTTTTGATTATGACGGCTACTCGTTAGAAGAAATAATGCAAAGGTATTATGTATTGCCGGAGGGTGAAATCGTGATGCAAAACCAATATTTTACTATGGAGAAGATCCATTGTTTGAGGAAAAGGGTGGTAAAATCTGGAAATTGGAAAATTGCGGTTGTTATTGATGGACCAGGAAAAGGAAAAGAGTATTATTTAACAGAGGATACAGAATTTTTGGCAGGACAGACCATTATATTATGTTCACAGGGCGTTTGAGCGATAAAGTTAAATACAAAACAATTGTAAAACACAAGGAGAAAAATCATGAGCAGATAATCGTAGACGGAGAAGTTTATATTGAACATCGTTTTTTAAAGAAAACAATTAAAATCGAAGATGGTAAACTCACTATTTTACCACCGGATGCACCAATAGAAGCAGGAGCAGAAGTGTATAATGCAACAGGAAGGAGAGTATGTAATATGTTGACGAATAATTTGGAAATGTTAAAAAAAGCAGCAAAAGAAGGATTTGCAATTCCAGCAATTAATACGCAGGGGGGACAGTATGACATTATTCGAGCATGTACAAAAGCGGCACAGGAGATGAGAAGTCCAATCATTCTTGCACATTATGTCAGTACAGGAGCTTATTCTGGAAATGACTGGTTTGTGGAGAATGCCAAATGGTGTGCAAGCAAAGTGGATGTTCCTGTGTCAATTCATTTAGACCATGGCGATGGATTCCCAATTTGTATGGAAGCACTTAGGCTTGGATTTACCAGTATTATGATAGATGGATCTACAAAACCAATAGAAGAAAACGCAAAAATGACAAATGATGTGTTAAAAGTTGCAAAATATTTTAATGTGCCGGTAGAGGCAGAAATAGGAGAACTTTTACGGTTAGATAATGGGGTTCCAATGGAAAACAAAAACATTGCTAATCCTGATGAAGTAAGAGAGTTTCTATCTTTGTGTAAGCCAGATACTTTAGCAATAGGAATAGGAAATGCACATGGATATTATCGGGGTACACCAGATATACATCTTGAAATATTAGAGGCAGTTCGTAAATTTACAGATATCCCATTGGTTCTTCATGGATGTACAGGTATGGCTGATTCGATTGTAAAAGAAGCAATCAAGCTTGGAGTTGCAAAAATTAATTTTGGAACAGAGATTCGTTATAAATATGTTGAACACTATAAAGAAGCATTAGAAAAACTTGATTATCAGGGACATTCCTGGAAATTAAGCCAATATGCAAGTGACGCACTTACAGAGGATGTAAAGAAAATCATTGAACTTTCAGGTTCGGCAGGAACAGTTTAGACAGCAGGAGGAACATCAAAATGAAAAAGAAACTTAATGTAGGCGTTGTTGTGACATTATCTGGAAGATGGCCAAGAGAATTACCGGAAAAACGTTTTAAGGAATATGGAGAGTGGACAATAAATGCATTCCCAGAATGCAATGTAGTCCGTTTTGACAGAGTTGTATGCACGAAAGAAGATATGGAGGAGTGCATAGACAGTTTCAAAAAACAGGAAGTAGAATTGTTGATCATGGTTTATGGTGCATTCACAGGTGACGACATTTGCTGTGGTTTTGCAGATGCCTTGTCTGTACCAATTATATTATGGGCTCCGAGAGAGGAAGAATGGGTACGTGAGGACAGACTGTATGCGAACGCATTATGCTGTGCGGCAATGAATGGAGCAAGTCTGATGCGTATTCATGCACCACATCATATTGTATTTGGAAATAAAGAAGAAGAACGCGCTGCAACAGAAGTGAAAAATCTGGTTACTGCATATGAAGCAGTAAAAAACATAAAAGGACTAACGTTTGGATTATTTGGTTATCGTCCAACTGCATTTTATAACTGTGCATTTGATGAAGTAGTACTTCGCAGAACATTTGGAATCAATGTAGAGGAAACGGATTTGAAAGTGGTATTTGACCGCATGGAAGAATTGCCGGAAGAAGTCGTAAAAGAAGAACAGGAAAAAGCAGAAAAGCTGTGGAACACAACAGAAGTACCGGAAGGTCATATGGAAAATCATGCAAGACTGTATCTGGTATTAAAAGAGTTGATGAAAGAGCAAAAGTATGACTATGCGACGATTAAATGCTGGCCTGAAATGGGAAATCTCCATACCACGCCGTGTGCTGTACTTGGAAGACTGATGGATGAGGGAGTCAGCATCGGATGTGAAGGAGATGTTGATGCAGGGATTGCTGCACTGGTACAGAATGTTCTGACGGATAAACCGACTTTTATTACGGATTTGATAAATCTTGATGAGAAAGAGAATACAGTTACTTTCTGGCATTGTGGCAATGCGGCACCGAGTTTACATAACCAGAAAGATGGAGTAAAAATGTGCAATCATCCACTTTTAGGTCAGGGAACTGCGTTTTGGTGTTCACTAAAAGAAGGTTCGATTACTGCAGCAAGATTTACGAACATTGATGGAGTATATCGTCTGTTTTTATTAAAAGGTACTGCAGTTCCAACTGTGAGAAACACACGTGGTGCAATGGTAAATGTAAAAATTGATACACCAGTATTGGAATTGGTAAAAGAAATCGCAGAGCAGGGAATGAGCCATCATTATAGTCTGGTATGGGAAGATGTAGCAGAACAGATGGAGCTGGTAGCAAATCTATTACATATTCCAGTAATCAAATTGTAGAAAAATGGTGAGTGACAGATGAAAGAAAATATATTAGTTGTACATGGCGGGGCACCAACGGCTGTTATGAACGCTTCCTTATATGGTGTAATTAGGGAAGCGGAAAAATATCCGAATATTGACCATATTTATGCGGCAATTGGTGGAAGTGGAGGAATTTTAAAAGAACATTTTCTGGATCTTAAGACGATTGAGAAAGATAAAATAGAAAGTCTTCCATATACTCCGGCGTCTGCAATCGGAACAAGCAGAGATGCACTGGAAAAAGAAGATTATGAACAAATAGCAGATGTGATCCAAAAAAATAAAATTCGCTATGTTTTTATGAATGGTGGAAATGGAAGCATGGATACTTGTGGAAAAATTTACCATGCATGCAAAGAAAAAAAATATGACGTGATTGTAGTTGGAATTCCAAAAACAATAGATAATGATCTTGCGATTACGGATCATTCACCCGGTTTTGGAAGTGCTGCAAGATATATTGCAGGAACAGTGAATGAAATTTGTCAGGACATACGGGCACTTCCAATTCATGTCTGTGTGATAGAGGCAATGGGACGTAATGCTGGATGGATTGCAGCAGCGAGTGCACTTGCTGCTGGCAAAGATGAAAATGGACCAGATTTGATTTATGTGCCGGAACGAGCATTTGATGAAGATGCTTTTCTGGAAGATGTACAAAGAATCCATGAAAAAAAGGGTGGCGTAGTTGTAGTAGCAAGTGAAGGATTGAAAACAAAAGACGGTACGCCAATCGTAGAGCCTATTTTTACAATGGGCAGGGCAACATATTATGGAGATGTAAGTGCGCATCTTGCTAATGTGGTAATTCAGAAGCTTGGAATCAAGGCCAGAAGTGAAAAGCCAGGTATATGTGGAAGAGCTTCGGCAATGTTTCAGAGCAGTGTTGATAGAGAGGAAGCTATATTAGCAGGAAAAGAAGCCGTATGTGCAGCCATGGAAGAAAAAACAGGTATTATGATCGGATTCCAACGAACAAATGATATAATCTATCAGGTAAAACCAATTGAGATTCCAATCGAAAATGTAATGATGTATGAAAATTGTCTCCCAGATAAGTATATCAATCCATCAGAAAATGGAGTTACACAGGAATTTATTCAGTGGTGCAGACCGCTTATTGGTGAAAAACTTCCACAATATGTGTCATTCAGATAAAATACAAATAAAACGTATTTTAAAGGAAACCTTCCGTGTGAAAAAATATTAGGAATATATTTTTCACATGGAAGGTTTTTTACATGTAAAATCAGATTTTTGTATTTAAACACACACAATTATTGGTGAAATTCTATAAAATGCAAATGAAAAGATTGTAACATATGTCAAAAATATATTTTTCACTGGACAAATATAAAAAGTAGTGATAAATATAAATTAACCATTAAGTTAAAACTTTTAATAAAGTGCTGAAAGTAATCAGATATGCCCTAACATATCGGTCAGTGCAAATACAGCATACAGATTTTCTGAACGGATCTGCCGGACAGAAAGATTAAAAGGAGAAAAAAGATGGAAGAAAAGATGTTATACAAAGATGCAAGTCAGCCGGTGGAAGCACGTGTGGAAGATTTACTTTCCAGAATGACATTAGAAGAAAAGGCAGCACAGTTGTGCGGAGATCTGGCAGCATCCTTTATTGTAGATGGTAAATTAAGTCATGAGGCATTAGTGGAAAAATTCAAAGATGGACACGGAAGAATTACCCAATATTCCCTTGTCGGTCTTGTAAGCCCAAAACAGATTGCAGAGATCACCAATCAGCTTCAGGATTTTTTTGTAAATGAAACAAGACTTGGAATTCCGGTAGCATTACAGTCAGAAAATCTGTGTGGATATCCGGGAGCAGGGGGAACACTTTTCCCAGCACAGATCAATGTGGGGGCTACATGGGAACCAGAGCTGGCAGAAGAAATGAGTTCCATCATTGGTCAGGAATCAAGAGCAGTTGGCATCACAGCTGCAATGAGTCCGGTAATTGATGTTTCCAGAGATCCGAGATGGGGACGTACATATGAGACTTATGGGGAGGATCAGTATCTGATCAGCCAGATGGGAATCCATTATGTCCGCGGTATGCAGAATCAAGGAGTGAGCTGCATTGCAAAACATTTTCTTGGATATGCAGAAACACAGGCGGGTCTGAATACGGCGACTACACGTTTGAATGACCGTGAGTTATATGAAGTATTTGCAACGCCATTTGAGGCGGCAGACAAGGAAGCTGGATTGGACGCAATGATGGCAAATTATGCAGAAATTGATGGACTTCCGGTAATTGACAATAAGAAAATTGCAAGGGATCTGCTGCGTGATCAGATGGAATTTGAGGGAATGTTAACATCAGATGGAGCAGCCGTTCTGAAATCCTATAATTATTTTAAAGTTGCAGACAGTTATTATGAAGCTGGACTTCTTGCAAAAAAGGCGGGCTGTGATACTGAAATCCCAGTGGGAGCATCTTTTAGAAATCTGCCAAATTATGTGAAAAGCGGAGAATTGGACGAAGCTTTGTTAGACGAATCTGTCAGACGAATTTTAACAATTAAGTTCAAACGTGGATTATTTGAGAATCCTTATTGTGAGATTGAGAAATTAGAAGAAGCTCTGATGAATACAGAAAAGGAGAAAGTAAGCAGAAAAATAGCACAGGAGTCTTTGGTGCTCTTAAAAAATGATGGAATCCTTCCTTTGAAAAAGGGAACGAAGGTTGCAGTGATCGGACCGCATGCAGACAGTCTTCGTTATCCGGTCAGCGGTTACACTTATCCGGCATACATTGAGATGATGGATGCAGCGAGAAAGAAAAATGCGGATGTGTCCTTTAACGGAATCATTGATGAGCAGGCAAAAGCGGAAGCAGAGGAAAAAACACCAAAAGGACCATTCGATACTATGTTTGAAATGCTCGATCAGGAAGATGTAAAACAGTTAGACGACATGAATGGTGTTTTGAGAAAGCTTCATGCAAGAAGCTTAAGAGAAGTACTTTCTGATCGGTTTGAGACGGTTTATGCAGAAGGCTGTGACATTATCAAAACATCGGAAGATGGATTTGCAGATGCAGTAAAAGCCGCTGAGGAAAGTGACGTTGTTGTCATGGCATTAGGTGGAAACTGCGGATGGGTCAATGTTACTGGTGGTGAAGGAAAAGATCGCCAGTCTCTTGAACTTCCTGGGGTTCAGGAAAAATTACTAGAGACAGTTGCTGCAACAGGCAAACCGATTGTGATCGTGTTATACGGACCTGGTATTTTTTCTGTAAACTGGGCAGTGGAACATGTATCTGGAATCATTCAGGCATGGATGCCTGGACCATTTGCAGGAGAAGTGGTTGCAAATGTACTGGATGGCACGGCAAATCCGGGCGGAAAATTAAATGTGACAGTTCCAAGAAGTGCGGGACAGATTCCAATTTTCTATAATCATAAGAATGGCTCCGGTTATGCATCCGGAAGCGATGCGACAAGTGCAACAATTTTCAGTGGAGGATATACAGATGGACCGGGGACACCATTATATCCGTTTGGATATGGATTGAGCTATACGGAGTTTAAGGTAGAGAATCTTAAAATTGGTGAAAAAGAAGTCCCTACGGATGGCAAGATCGAAGTTTCCTGCAGCGTAAGCAACACAGGAAAAGCTGCTGGGGATGAAGTAGTACAGCTTTATCAGTCTTTCCATGGAGCACATGTGGTAAGACCGAACAAACAGCTTTCCGGATTTAAGCGTGTTCATTTAAAACCAGGTGAAACAAAACAGCTTATGTTCCATCTGGATACAGCACAGCTTGGCTACTATAATGAAGAAATGGAATTCGTAGTAGAACCGGGACAGCTTGATATCATGGTAGGAACATCTTCCGAAGACCTTCCATTAAAAGATACGGTTACATTAACAGGAAAGAAAAATAATGTGGCAGGCGGAAGAAGTTATACCTGTCAGGTAGAGGAAGCATAAAAGAGATAATGGAGACGAAAACAGTGTCAGGCAGTATAGCGGACACTGTTTTTGCTTGTATGGGAGACGGTACAAAAAGCGGAAAGATACTTCAATGAGAGAAAAAAGAGTGTTGCTGCAGAGTAAAATATGATAAGATAATAGAAAGAAGATGGAAGGGAAAGAAACAAAGAACCGGAGAAAAGAGAATGGCATCAAAAAAAGGAAACAGTTTATTAGAGACACGCAGAAGAAACCGTGTTCTTATTAAAAATATGATCTTTCGTATGGAGAATGCAAGGAGAACTGCGATTGCAGAGGAATTAGGATTGACGCTTCCAACGATCACGACCAGTGTGAATGAGATGCTCACAGAGGGAATTTTAGAAGAAATTCCCATAACAGAGGGACAGCTTGTGAACAATATGGGAAGACGTCCAAATGCAATCGCATTCCGCGCTGAGGCTGCGTATGCTATCGGAGTGGAACTTGGTCCATATGCAACCAGGGCAGTTCTTATGAATTTAAGAGGTGAAGTGATCGAAAGCACAGAGTATGAGCGGGCGGCTGAAAATTATCAGGGGATGTTAGATCGGAAGAGCGTCGTGTAGGGAAAGAGTGTAGATCTCGGTGGTGATCGAAAGCACAGAGTATGAGCGGGCGGCTGAAAATTATCAGGGGATGTTAGGAAAAGTTGCCAATATTATACAGGAGCTTATGGACAAAGCGGGAGATAAGAGATTGCTTGGTGTCGGAGTCGGACTGCCGGGATTTATCGACAGGGAGAAGGGAATCATTCGGAGCAATCCACGAGGTGACTGGATCGGAAAAAATCTTGCAGCAGATCTGGAAGAAAAAGTACATTTACCGATATTAGTCGACAACAATGTAAGACTTCGCGCAGTGGGGCAGGAGATGAGCATGCAGGGGGAAAAACCGGATTCTTTTGCTTATTTCTTCGTATCACGAGGAGTTGCCTGTCCATTGATGCTGAAGGAAGATGTGGTGTCCGGATATACAGCAGGGGCAGGTGAAATCGGACATACTGTACTGAGTGTAAACGGAGAATTGAAGTGTGTGGATGATCTCGGAAGTGAGGGAGCTATTTTTGCAAAATGTCAGGAAGCAATGCTGGCTGGCAGATTGCCGGATTTAAAAGAACGCATGCAAAAAGAGGGACACCTTGCTATGGAACAGATTCTCGAAGTGCAGATGCAGGGGGATGATGAAGTAAATGCGATCATTGACCAGGCAATCGGGTATCTTGGAATCGCACTTGCAAATGTAGTCAATCTGATCAACCCAGGGTATGTTGTGGCAGACAGTTGCCTGTTTTCTGTTGAGAAAAACCGACAGAGATTATTAGAGGCTGCAAAAGGCAATTTCTTTGGTCTGAATGAAGAAGAAGTGCAGATTGTTTTTACGCCGTTCGATCGTTTTCGCGGGGCAAAGGGAGCGGGATATTTTCTGATACGGGAACTGTTTCTGAATGTCTGAGTCTATTAATTAAAAGATTTAAGCAAATACTAACAAAAATGAATGCTCA
>OOBS01000611.1_pt1 | contig 12319 bp, 9 predicted proteins | sample 1671381 | NCBI WGS metagenome assembly OOBS01 (sample SAMN06348151, study PRJEB24527) | human gut metagenome | biome: human gut; feature: ankylosing spondylitis patient; material: feces | host: Homo sapiens | place: China | collected 2015-10 | reverse complement strand
CAAAGGGTATCACAAGCAGTGCCTCTGATATGTTGGTAGGTAAGATTGCCGGTGTTGACGTACAGACTGGTGGCGGTCAGCCTGGTTCTGGCGCACAGATTCGTATCCGTGGTGGTGCCTCTCTGAATGCTTCTAACGACCCTCTCTACGTAATCGATGGTTTGGCTATTGATAATAACAATCTGAAGGGTACAAGTAACGTCTTGGCGATGATTAACCCTAACGATATCGAAAGCTTCACTGTATTGAAGGACGCTTCGGCAACAGCCATCTATGGTTCTCGTGCTTCTAATGGTGTCATCATCATCACCACCAAGAAGGGACGTGCTGGTCAGAGACCTACCGTTACCTATAATGGTGATGTTACCTTGTCAACCATCCAGAAGAAATATGAAGTGATGAATGCCAGCGAATACAAGCAGGCTCTTACCAATCTGGGTATTGACACTAGCGGTTTGGGAACTGCCGATACCGACTGGCAGGACGAGATCTTCCGCACTGCCATCTCTACCAACCACAACATCAGCATACAGGGTGGCTTGAAGAATATGCCTTACCGTGTTGGCTTAGGTTTCGAAGACAACAACGGTATCGTTAAGACCAGCTGGATGAAGCGTTTCAACACTTCTGTCAATTTGGCTCCTTCCTTCCTCGACAAGCACTTGAACATCAACTTCACAGCGAAGTATATGTTCGAAAAGGATCGCTATGCCAATTTTGGTGATGCCATCGGTGCAGCGTTGACCATGGATCCAACACAGCCTGTTCGTGTAAACGATGAGATGTACAATACTGTAGGTGGATATTTCCAGTATCTGGACAACAAAGGCGACAAGATTACAGATCCTAACTGGACAAAGATAGCCAAGAGTCAGGTTCCTCAGAACCCTGTAGCTCTCCTCAACAACCAAAAGATGATAGCCAATACTAATGACATATCTTCAAACTTAGAGGTAGATTATAAGATTCATGGCTTCGAAGACTTGCATTTGCACGCTGCCATCGGTGCACAGTACACTGATGCCAAGCAACATAATGATATTAACAAGTATTCATCATCCAACAACTATTTTGGTTGGTATGGTACTGACCATCAATACAAATACAGCATCGAAGGAAAAGCTTTTGCTGAATATGCCCACAAGTTTGGTGTACACGACATCGACATCATGGCAGGTGCTGAGCAGAGCCACTATCACAGAACAACCTATAACTTCGGAAGCGGTATCGATGAGTATTTGAGAGATACCAATCCAGAGTTAAAAGATGGAGAATGGAACTACGTGAATAACCCACAATATACGGCAAACACCATGTGGAAGAGTCACAACTCTTTGGTATCCTACTTCGGACGTTTCAACTATAACTTGCTGGATCGCTATTTGCTTACAGCTACCTTCCGTGCCGATGGTTCTTCTCGCTTCAGAAAGGGTAAGAAGTGGGGTTACTTCCCAGCAGCAGCCTTTGCATGGAAGATCAACAACGAGCCATTCCTGAAGGATGTAAAATGGTTGGATGAATTGAAACTCCGCTTGGGTTGGGGTATGACAGGTCAGCAGAATGGTATTGACGACTTCTACTATACTCCTAAATATACCATCAGCGACACTTATGCACAGTATCCATTTGGTGACAAGTATTATCAGACCATGCGCCCAACAAGATACAACACTGAGCTGACATGGGAAAAGACCACAACCTATAATGGCGGTCTTGACTTCACCGCTCTCAATGGTCGCTTCGGCTTCAATATTGATGGTTACTATCGTAAGACTACCGACCTGTTGGCAACAGTTTCCATTGCCGGTGGTACCAACTTTGGTGACAATCTCTTGAAGAACATCGGTGCTGTAGAAAACTATGGTGTGGAATTGGCATTCAATGTGAAGCCTATCGTCACTAAGGACTTCGTGTGGGATGTAACCTACAACGTAGGATGGAACCACAATGAAATCACAGAGTTAGAGGCTGGTTTGCAAGACTGGGTTTGGACAGGTAGCAAGGTATCTCGTGGTAACAACACATTGGTACAGGTGAACAAGGTTGGCGAACCTCTCAATTCGTTCTATGTTTACCAGCAGGTTTACGACGAGAACGGCAAGCCTATTGAGGGACTGTATGTTGACCGTGATGGTAACGGCAAGATTGATAATGACGACCGTTATTGCTACAAGAGCCCAGCTCCTGATGTCATCATGGGTTTCACCACCAAGTTCATCTATAAGAACTGGGACTTCAGTGCTGCCTTCCATGCATCTATCGGCAACTATGTGTACTACGATTTCTTGAACTCAAAAGCTGAGTTGATGAAAATCAACGATACCAATCTCTTCAGAAACACAACTGCAGAGGCCGTCAATCTTGGCTTTAAGGGTACAACAGATCTCACCACCAATACCAGTGACTACTTTGTACGCAATGCTTCTTACCTGAAGTGCAGCAACATGACTTTGGGATATAGCTTCCCAGCATTGATCAAGGCAGGTGCAGAGAAGATTTGCAGCGGACGCATCTTCTTCACAGTACAGAACCCATTCATCATTACCAAGTACAAGGGTATCGACCCAGAGGTAAGCAGTGGTATCGACAGTAATCCTTACCCACGTCCAATAAGCTTCCAGCTTGGTTTGAATCTTAACATCTAAAAATAAAAAAGGAGACAATTATGAAAAAACTATTTATAACGACTGCAATGGCGAGTGTTTTGTGCATGGGCTTTGTCTCTTGCGCAGACGAACTGAATATCAAGTCCATTGACCCACAGTCTACCCCAACATATACAGTAGAGGGTCTCTTGGCCAAACAGTATGCTACTCTTGGTCTTACTGGACAGAAAGGTCCTGCTGGTTCAGCAGACTTGAGTTGCGATGAGGGTGAGAGCGGATTCATCCGTACCATTTTCAACCTGCAAGAGTTGATGACTGACGAGACAGCATGGGCATATCAGGCCGATAATGCCATCGCTCCTATCACCAATTTAAGTTGGAATAGCGGTAATGACCGTGTAAACTGGGCATACCAGCGTCTCATTTTCGACATCACCTTGTATAACCAATTTATTGCTGAGCAGACAGGCAAGTTAAGTGATGATCAGATTGCAGAAGTTCGCTTCCTCCGTGCACTGAACTACTATTATTTCCTTGACCTGTATCGCAGGGCTCCATTCAAGCTCACTTTCGACGATAGTCTCCCTACCGAGAAAAAGGGAAAGGATCTCTACGAATGGTTGGATAATGAGTTGACCACCATTGAGCCTCTGATGGCTGAGGTGGGCGCTTATGATAACAGTGAGAATTTCGGACGTGCCGACTGTGGCGCAGCATACGCACTTCATGCCCGCTTGGCTCTTAACTCTGAAGTTTATACCGATGGTAAGGTGAAGGACTACCAGAAGGCTATCGATTATTGCGACAAGATTATCAACAGCGGTAAATACGATCTTTGTCGTACAGAAAAGAATGGCTATAGCGGTTATCAGCAGTTGTTTATGGGCGACAATGACTGCAACCCAGAGGCTATGAAGGAAATCATCTTCCCTATCCGTCAGGATGGTTTGAAGGCCCGTGCGTATGCAGGTACCACTTACCTCGTATCGGCATCCACTATCGCTGGTATGCCTTATGCAAGCACAGGTGACCCATGGAAATGTATGTTTGCCCGCGAAGACTTGGTTAAGAAGTTCATCCCTGACGGGAAAATTCCTATGGCTACTGTTGATGATGTCTTGAAAAATCCTACAAAAGAAGAGGTGATTGCAAAAGATAGCGAGAAGGGTATCGGCACTGCTGACGTAATCGCAAAGGCTCAAGACGATCGTGCCCTGTTGTATATGGGTGTAGGTGGCTGCGAAGAAGGCAAAGTTCGTACTATCAATCCAGGTGAGGCTATCACAGGTCCTCTGAATGGTGCATCTTTTGTAAAGTGGAGCAATCTCCATGCAGATGGTTCCACACAGCACGATCAGAACTATTCAGATACAGACTTCCCTATGTTCCGTTTGGCAGAAATCTATCTGACCCGTGCAGAGGCTAAGTACCGCCTCAATGGTAGCCAGGACGGTTTGGAAGACATCAAGAAGGTTCAGAATCGTGCCAATCGTACTGATTTGGCAACAACTGTAAATGATCAGACTCTTATCGACGAATGGTGCCGTGAGTTCTACATGGAAGGTCGTCGCCGTTCAGACTTGGTTCGCTTTGGCTTGTTCACTGGTTCTAAGTATCTCTGGAGTTACAAGGGTGGTGCAGAAAATGGCGCAGGTATTCCTGCATACTATGACGTCTATCCTATTCCAGACAATGAGATCAAAAACAATCCTAACATGCATCAGAACCCAAAATATTAATTGTTTGGAAACCAGATTTAATTAAATGAAATCAATTATGAAAAAGATATTCAAATTCATGTTGCTGCCAGCATTGGTACTCCCTTTGCTCTTTACATCCTGTGATGAAGACAGAGACAGCAACCCTACATTGGACCTGAGTCATCTTGCAGAGGGATTTGTATTGAACACTCCTGCTCTTGCAGAAAACAATACCTACGACTTCTACAATGCAAAAAACTTGGTACTGACATGCTCTCAGCCAAATTATGGTGGAGTACCTTACCCTGTGAAGTATTATGCACAGGTTTCTATCGACCCTGCATTCGTCAACGATCCTAATGTCACTCATAAAGAGTTGGCGACATACGCAGAGAATCCAAGCAGTTTGGATTTTAATGCATACGAAGCAAACAAAGCTGTTGTATCTCTCTTCCGGGCTGCCAATCCTGAAGCAAATATTCCAGAGAAGATGTCTGTTTATATCCGTCTTCGTGCAGTCATTGGCGGTACTTTGAATCAAACCTTGGGCGAGACCTATTCAAATGTCATCACCTTGCCTTCTGTGAAGGCTACTATTCCTGACGCTAAGTTCACAGAAAACCTCTTCTTGACTGGAAGTTCTATCCAGGAGCCATGGGAGAGTTGGAAAACTATTCCTCAGGTATATGACATGGATGGCAATTACTATGGTATCATCTACGTGCCAGCTGGTGGCGAATTCAATTGGGGTACTGAGATCAATGACAAACTCGGCATCAACCAAATCAAGGAAATCAACGATGTAGCTGGTGCAGGTATCACTGCAGGTAACGACCAAAACCTCAAGGTAGCCAACGCAGGTTGGTACACTCTCCACTTCAAGGGTAAGATTTCCAAAGACAAGAAGAACATCAACTGGACACTGAATGTTTACAAGACTCAGGTTTGCCTGATTGGTGCTTGTATTGGTCAAACTGATTGGGGCTTTGCTAACGAAAATGCTCTGACACCTCCAGACGATCCAAGTGGTGATTGGGTTTCTCCTGCATTCGCTGCCGGCAGCGAACTTCGTGTTGCTGTCAAGGTCGGTGACATCGACTGGTATCGCACAGAGTTCTCTATTTACAAGGGCAACGTGTTCTGGCGTAAACATAATATTATAGACAGTTGGGCAAAGAACGTGGGTTCAGATTACTCTGTAGCTACCACCCCTGGCAAGAAGTTGTATGTCAACTTTGATACAAATAAAGCTGAAGTTAAATAATTTAAGATGAAAGCAAAATGAAAAAGAAATTTTTATATAGCTTAGCAGTCTTGGCAAGTGTTACACTTGCCAGCTGCAACGGCGACTACGATGATTGGGCTCAACCACAGCACAATCCAGAGGAAGAAGCCATCACGATTCCTGGCTTTACTGCAACACCAGTAGTTCAGGACATCGACTTTGCCAATGTGACAACAGATAGTGTCAGCACCTTCACATTGAGCGAAGCAGCTCTTCCTGAAGGTTTTACACTTGAGAATGCTCGCTTAGAGATTATGCCTCAAGGAGAAGATAATGCAATCAAGAAAACCGTTAATTCAAGCATTGAGGGTAAGTCCGCTGTTGCAGATCTTTCAGAAGTAATAGAATCTTATTATGGCAAGCGTCCTATAGCTCACTCTTTTGTTACCCATGTTTATTTAAATGCGATGAAAAATGGTGATGCTGTTCTTATTGATGCTGGTGAATTTAACCTTGCGATGACTCCAAAGGCTCCGTTCATTGACTCTGGCTACTATATGGTTGGCCTAATGACAGATTGGAAATTGGATACCAATCTCAAATTCACTCACTCAGATAAAGACGTTTATGAAGATCCAGTATTTACCATTATGTTTACTACAACAGCCGATAACCAATATTGGAAGATTATTCCTCAGGGTAATGTAGATGCAGGTAATATTTGGGCAGTAGAAAACAATCCTAAGGGTGTTGTTGGTGTAGAAAAAGATGGTGACGACGCAATGAGCGGTACACTTCTCACTACTACTTCAAAGGGTGAAAAGGCTAACGCTGGTAAGATTGCAAAGGCTGGTATCTATCAGATGACTATCAACATGATGGACTACACTTATACCATCAAGCAGATTGCACCAGAATACTATCTTGTTGGTAAATTGCAGGGCTGGTCACCCGAACCTGAAAACAAGACCTGTCTCATGTATGCTGAGTCTGCTATGGTTCAGAGTTATACTACTCAGTGGAACGACGATGCAAACCTGAAGATTTGGTTGGGTAGCGACTTTGGCGTTTGGGCCAATGCTTATGGTAGTGCAACAATGGCTGACGCCAATACCCCAACAGGTAGCTTAAAATCTGACAACAAGGCTGGTGCTATCATTTGCCCAGAACCAGGTGCATTCTATACGTTCACAGCCGACTTCTCTACCATGACCTACAAGTGGACTAAGCTTGAGAATCAGAATCCTACCGAATTCGAAAATGTTAGTCTTATCGGAGTTGGTGGCAAATGGGGGGACAATGACGACGTTGACATGACCCAGGTTACTCCTCACAACTGGTTTATCGAAACAACTCTCCCTGTAGGAGGATTTAAGATTCGTGCTAATCACGGTTGGAATGCAGGTGGAAACTGGGGCTACACAGCAGATCAGAAGTTCACTTCTACAGGTAAGTTGTTCAACGATGGTGGCAGCTCAGATATCAAGATTGCAACTGCAGGTAAGTATCGTATCTTCTTCAACGATATTACTAACGAGTATGCTATCATTGCTGTTGCAGAATAAGCATTTATTTTATTAATACATTATAGGCGGCTCTCAATTCCGGGAGCCGCCTATTTTTTTCTTTCTCCCCATCCTTTTCAAGTATTTTTTCCCTAAAACCTTGGAAGTTACGAGGAAAAGTCGTATCTTTGCAGAAGAAAAGCTGCACTCGGCAAATTGAAAGCAAGCTTTCTTTGCGCTCGTTTGCATTTTCTTTGTCCCAAAATCCGTATGCCTTCTGTTAGAAGACCAAATTAAAACATTACTCTATGGATAGTTTGATACAATATAACAATGCTGTCAACGCTATAAAGACAGCCATACTTCAAGGACAATATGAAGCAGCCAAAGGTGTGAACCGCATACAACTTGCTTTATATTTTGCCATCGGAAAATATCTTTCACAACATACCCGCAAAGGAGTATGGGGCGAGGGCGCATTAGCAGCCATCAGCGAACAACTTCGTAAGGAACTACCTGGTCTTCAAGGATTCTCGGAAACTCAAATGAAGGATATGAGACGTTTTTATGAAGCATGGAATATGCTTGACAGCAATTCGGCGGTTGCAACCGCCGAATTGTGCTTTGAGAATTCAGCGGTTGCAACCGCTGAATTACAAAATAGTGAAAATCAGATAGATATATTCCATACTTTATCTATTTCTAATATTCCAGATTTTCCTGTTGAGGACTTCTTTAAAGTACCATTCACACACCACTCTGCCATCATTAGTGGACCAAAAGAAACTTCGGCACGCTTTTATTATATTCACCGCACTGTAGAGGAACATCTTTCCGTAAAGAAGCTCCGCCAACTTATAAAGGAGGATGCTTACCATAGCCAAGGACGCATGCCTAACAATTTTACCAGGACCATCAACAATCCTAGGGAAGCTCGACGTGCAGTAGAAATGTTCAAGGATGAATATCTACTTGACTTTATCAATGTAGAAGAGATTGGGGAACGCGAAAAAATAGATGTCGACGAACGAGTTGTAGAACAAAGCATCGTTCAGAACATTAAGAATTTCATCATGACCTTTGGCAGAGACTTTGCTTTCATCGGCAACCAATACCATTTGGAAATCTATGGTGTTGAACAATTCCCAGACCTGCTGTTTTTCAATCGAGAATTGAACGCTATGGTTTGCATAGAGCTAAAACTTGGCGAGTTTAAGACCTCTTATCTTGGGCAACTTTTTGGCTATCTCCAAATTCTCGACGACAAGGTGCGTAAGCCACACGAGAATCCGTCTATTGGAATCATTCTTTGCCAATCAGCAAACTACTCTTATGCAGAATATGCTGTTCGAGACTACAGCAAGCCGATGGGAGTCGTACCTACAAGACGTTGGATGACATGCCTGAAAGGTTACGCAAGGCTTTGCCTGATATGAAGAAAATGATGGACTTGCTAAAAAACAAGGAAGAATAATTATTGTAAAAACAGAAAGTAAAATCATTGTCATCAGGGATACGCAAGTCATCCTTGACAGAGATGTTGCGGAATTGTATGGAGTAGAAACCAGAGATATAAACAAAGCGGTTAAAAATAACCCCAAAAAGTTTCCCCCTGGTTATATTATTGAACTGAATAGCAGCGAGAAACAGGAACTGGTGGAAAATTTCCACCGGTTCAATACCCTCAAGCATTCCACTGTTGCACCTCACGCATTTACTGAACAAGGACTTTATATGCTTGCCACAATTCTGAAAGGTGATTTAGCCATCAGTACAACCATTGCCATCATTGATACTTTCACTCAACTTCGCAAATTGGCAAGAACTATAGATAAGGTGAATGAAGATGCAAAGGAGCATGGTATTTTACCAGACAAAGCAACAGAAGGTAAGATACAAGCTGCCATGAACGAAGTCTTCGCAGATAAGCTGCCATTAAAAATGCGCAGATTGACTTTTGGGGTAAATTTAGGAGTGCTGAAATTTTCTATAGAAACCACAAGAGAATCTAAAGAATAAAACAACATAAAAAGGAGTGAAGAATATGAACATGTTTGAACAGATGCCATTCAGCGAGAAGTATCCAGTCTTCCGCAAGTTGGCAGAAATAGGCGACCTCCGCAAGCTCTCCCGAGAGGAACTTGAGCTTTATGACGAGGACATCAAGAATATGCGTGATATATATGCCACCAGAAAGTTTGATGAAAAGAAAGGGATGGAAATAGGTATGGCGAAAGAAAAGCTAGCCACAGCTCGCCGCCTTCTGTCAATGGGCCTTTCTGATGAGCAAGTATCAACAGCCACCGAACTCCCACTGGAGGAAATCCAGAAAATGAAGGAATAAGAAGAGATTACTAGGCGGTTCTCGAACATATCGGGAGCCGCCTATTTTCTTCTCAAAAAAACTTTTCCACCCTAAATCCTTGTGGGTTTCAGAATAAAGTCGTATATTTGCAGACGAAACATTCTTAAACTTAGAAAACATGGAACAAGAGCATAAGCAAGGAGAATAGAGCATAGGTAACTTTCAAAAGTATCCTGTATTGCTGAAGCAGATAAAGCAACGCATTTCTTTTGCCCAACAGAAAGCCATGTACGCAGCCAACGAGGAGCTGCTACGCATGAATTGGGACATAGGTGAAATGCTTACCAAAAGCCAAGAGACTGATGGTTGGGGCAAGAAGACATTGCAGCGTTTGGCAGTAGACTTAAAGAACGAGTATCCTGAAAAGAAAGGATTCTCCTTAAGAAACATGCAGTGCATGATGCAGTTTTACCAGGAGTATAACAAGGAGCTAACTTGGGTAAAAATGCATAATTATGCAATTACGCAACCATCGGTTGCGCAATTGGAAGGTAGTAATAAAGAACTACCTATCAAGCATTTATCTTGGACTCACAACATCATCCTTATCCAACGAGTAAAAGATATAAAAGCTCGATATTGGTATATGATACAATGCATAACTAGTCATTGGTCTAAAGAATACTTGACAGAAACCATCAAGCTGGACTATTATGGCAAGCATGGAGCATTGGCTAATAACTTTGCCACAACCCTCCCTGCAAAGGAAGCCCAAGAAGTTCAGTCTTTACTAAAAGACCCTTACATCTTCGACATGCTTACCTTTACTGAGCAATATGATGAGCGAGACATTGAAATCGGTCTTATCAAGCACATAGAGAAATTCCTCGTAGAAATGGGGGCAGGCTTTGCTTTTATGGGAAGACAATATCACATTGAGGTCTCAGGTGATGACTATTATATCGACATGCTGATGTATAACACATTTATGCACAGGTATTTAGTAATAGAATTGAAATCCACAGACTTCATGCCCGAATACATCGGTAAGCTCAATTTCTATTGTTCTGCCATAGATGACACGCTTTGCAGAGAAGGCGACAACAAGACTATCGGCCTGCTTCTCTGCAAGACCAAAGACAGAATAAAAGCAGAATATGCACTTCGTGATATACAGAAGCCAATTGGTGTATCCGACTATGAATTAGGTCAAGCTCTGCCGAAAGATTTTCGCAGCAACCTTCCTTCCATTGAAGAAATCGAAAAGGGACTCAACGAATGGAATCAAGAATAACATCCAATAGGCGGCTCTCGAACATATCGGGAGCCGCCTATTTTTTATCTCCACCCTTCTATTTTTACTACCTCGTACCAGAGTTTTGTTCCTCACGACGGCACCTTTGTGCCCTCGCTATGGCAAAGGAGTGCCCTCGGGAGAAACTTTTCACGACATCCTCAATGCAGATATCCCCATACCTTGTTGCAATTGTGACCACCTCCATAACATTCAGCTTTAGTAGATAATTATTATTAAAAAACTAGAAAACATTTGGCTATCTCGTTTTTTATTGCGTAATTTGCGTTGCGTAAAAAGCGCAATGAACGTTTGTATAATGAATGATAACAAGATATGGCAAGATTGAACAATCCTTTTGTGGTATATGGCTATAAGGGCGCAGAGTATTTCTGCGACCGCCAGAAAGAGACGGAGAAAATGATTTCTTCGCTGCATAATGAACGTAACATCACGTTGGTTGCCCCACGCCGTATGGGTAAGACGGGATTAATTCATCATGTATTCCATCAGATGGAGGAGCAATACGCGGAAGTGAAGTGTTTCTATCTCGACATCTTTGCCACCAAGAATCTGGAGCAGATGGTGCAACTGATGGCTTCTGAAATCATCGGAAAGCTGGATACTGTTTCCCAATCAGCCCTTCGGAAGGTACAGGAATTCTTCAGCAGCTGGCGTCCTACTCTGACGATAGATGAATTGACAGGCATTCCTTCTTTTTCTTTAGACTTGAAACCGAGTGAAGGGAAGGAGAGTTTGAAGCGAATCTTTGAGTATTTGAAGCAATCGGGAAAGCGATGCTACATTGCCATTGATGAGTTTCAGCAGATATTAAGTTATCCGGAGGATGGGGTTGAGGCGATGATCCGTTCTTATATCCAGTTCTTGCCGAATGTATATTTCGTGTTTTCGGGCAGTCAGCAGCACATGATGCAGGAGATGTTTCTGTCGGCAAACCGTCCATTCTTCCAGAGTTCGCTGGTGTTGTCTTTGCCTTGCATCGGGGAGCAGGTGTATCGGGAGTTTGCCAATCGCTTGTTGGCATCTCAGCACAGGTCGATAGATGAATCTACCTTTTCTTATATTTATCAGCAGTCTGATCGTGTGACCTGGTATGTGCAGTCGATATTGCATGGCATCTACGAGCATGCTTCTTCCGAGATTACGAAGTCTCTGGTAGATGAGGTGATTCTGGAGCAGATTGAGGAGCAGGCGATGACTTATCAGAACTATTGTGCCTGGCTAACCGAGAACCAGCAGATGCTTTTGGGGGCGATAGCTCGTGAGCATTTGGTATCTTCGCCGTTGAGCCAGCAGTTTATCAGCACCCACCATCTTCCAGCTACGAGCAGCGTGAAAACGGCATTAAAGGCATTGGTAGATAAGCAGCTGGTAAGCAAGACTCCGACTGGCTATCTGGTTAGCGACCGCTTCTTTGCGAAATGGCTGGTGAGAGGAGGAATCATAGCCAACTGAGGAAATGAAAATTACGTCCCGATGCAGCATTTGCTACGTCCCGACGCAGCAAAAGATGCGTCCCGACGTAGTAACAGATACGTCGGGACGTAATTTCAGGAGCATCCTGGTAATCATCAAAAGAGCCTCTTTCGGATCAGGTTCAGAGGGGGTGTAAGCGGCTCCGCATTTATACCTTGCCCTTTATCGTAAAAGTTCTTACCTTTGC
>OOBS01000607.1_pt1 | contig 12425 bp, 7 predicted proteins | sample 1671381 | NCBI WGS metagenome assembly OOBS01 (sample SAMN06348151, study PRJEB24527) | human gut metagenome | biome: human gut; feature: ankylosing spondylitis patient; material: feces | host: Homo sapiens | place: China | collected 2015-10 | reverse complement strand
GATCTACACTCTTTCCCTCCACGACGCTCTTCCGATCTCTTTCAAGCCGCTTTGGCCTTGGGCAAAAAGCTGTTGGTTGTAGGCCAGAAACGCGTCGTACAGTTCTGGGTAGGCGCGCGCGGGTTCGGCGGCGGAGGTTTCGGGCGCGGCGGGGGCGGCAGCTTCGGCGGCCTGCACAAATTTTTGCACGGTTTTTGTGCTTTTCTGCTCCGTCAGATATCGGCTGACCGTGGGCTGCAGCATCAGCCCAACGCCCAGCAAAATTGCCAGCCATGCAAAAATTTGCAGAAACAGGCGTTTCATCAGTCTTCCTCCTCACGCTTTTTGCAGCGGTGCAACAGCAGCAGCAACAGCAGCGCCTCGCCGCCGATAACCACACTGCCTGTCACGCTGATCCACGGCCAGGCGTCCACAATGCGCTTTACCACGTTGCCGGTATTCAGCTGTTGGTACTGCACGGTCTGCGGCGTGTCGGGCTGCTCGTCCTCTCCGGTATACGGCACACGGGCGCCGCGCACAAGCATACGGTGGGTGTTGATGGCATAGGGTGTGCAGGTGACCAGCGTGCAGTAGTCCCCGCCGGGGATAATTTCCAAATCCTCGGTGTTTTCCGGCTCCACGACCTTGACCTGGTCTACCTGATACGCCAGCACCTCGTCCATGATGTGGAGGTAAAAACGGTCACCCTCGCCCAGCTTGTCCAGGTCGGTAAACAGTACCGCCTCGGCCATACCGCGATGCCCCGTCAGCACACTGTGGGTGCCCGCGCCGCCCAGCGGATAGCTGGAGCCTTCCAGATGTCCGACGCCCTTTACCAGCACATCGTCGCTTGTGCCCTCATAAATGGGCAGGTTTACGTCAATTTTGGGTATGGTAATGTAGCCAAGGCTCTCGCCCACGTCCAGCATGTCCACATAGCTTGTGCCGATGTCGTCCGCTTCGCCCGCCGCGTCGCGGTCAATGGCATTGTTCAGCTGTTGGTTGTAGCGGCGCGCAGCCTCCTTGGCGGCGTCGATTTTCTCGGCGTCCATCGACTGCACGTTGTCGTTGTAGCTTTCAATGACCGAGCTTGCGTGGCGCTGTGCCACCGCGTTGCTGACAACGGGGTACATGGCCACGCCGATGCCGGAGACGATCATCAGCGCAGCAAAGCCAAGTTTTAATTTGACGGTGGTTTCCATTGCAAAGAGCCTTTCTGTAAAGGGTTGACGCACTGCCACAACCGCCCATAGGGGAAGAACCGTTTCCGGCCCTTCCCCTATGGATTACCCGTTTATTTTGCTGTGGGTGTTTGGATGGTGTGTATTACGCACGGTTGGATTTCTTTTTCAGGCTGAACAGAACGCCGACGCCCGCCAGAACCAGCAGCACACCGATACCGCTGAACAGCAGCGTACCGAAACCGCCGGTGACAGGCAGCGTAAAGCCCGCACGGTTGACGATTTCAATCGCTGCGCTGGGATCCGCCACAGGCGCGGTATCTCTCGTATAGTTTGTGGTATTTGTTTCAGCCTTGATTTGGTTGCCATTATCGTCATATGTCTTGGTGGTTGACCATGTAGCAGCATAAGTAAGGTTCAGTTTTGCATCCACAGGCTTAGACAGCAGGTTGTAGCCGTTCACGGTCTTGGTCTCGACCAGTTTGTAGGTGCCGGAGGGCAGACCCTTTGCGGAGACGTAGCCGTTTTCGCCCGTTGTAAGGGTCTTGACCTTGATCCAATTTTCAGCAGAGTTAGTGGTCAAGCCCAGTTTTACGGCATCGTCACCACTGATAGCGGCGTATTCTTGGCCGCAGAAGGGATACTTACTATTTCCATTCAGCGTTTCCGTATCCACCTTCTTGTACAGGTCAAAGGTAACGTCCTTAAGACCCGCTCCGTCCTTGGTGCCGCCCTTGGCAGTCTTGTGGATGTTCAGACCAAAGGTGTAAACAACGCCCTTGTCCGTGATTTCGTAGGACTTGTTGTCGCCGGTTTCATCCGTCAGGTTGGTTTTGCGAGAATAGACGATCTTGGCAGTGTTCACGTTGCCGTTTCCGGCAACAACTGCACCACTCTGAACGGTAGCGGTATAGGCAATGGTAATTTCGCCGCCGGCAACGCCAGTCAATGCACTCGGCGTAAAGGCAACCGTCATAACGGAGTTGTTGGCATCTGGTGCAACAGTAATGGTGTAAGCACTCTTAGCAAGGGTTACATCGCCGCCAGCATTATTCTTGCCGCTGATTTTTACACTGCCCTTATTCTGAATCAACTGTGCTTTAACCGTGGTATCGGTAACCGTAAAGGTTTTCAGGCTGGTGATGTTTTCAGGGACTTTGATAGTCAGGGTATACGGCACGGCATCGCCAACACCGTAATCGGCTTCATGTGTATTTGCGGTACCGTCGCGCTTGGTGACGGTCTTTGCAATATCGGGCTTGTAGTTCGTAACGGTCAAAGTGGCGTGGGTGCTGTCGATGGTAAAACTTGCGTCATCCACCTTACCGTCAATGGTATCGTCAACTTTCACAGCCTTACCATTCTCGTCAATGTCAAAGTAGAATTTGCCGGTGGTGTTCAGGATATAGCCCTTGTCATTTCCGTCGGTATAACCTGTTTCTTGCAGGTAGTAGCGGCCTTTGGCAAGGTTATCTAAAGTGATTTTGCCATTCGTATCCGTGGCAACGTCAGTTTTTACCGCAGTATAGTCATCATCTGTGTCATTCTTCTTGTTCAGGGTGAATTTGACGCCTGCCAGCGGTGTTGTTGTACTTCCCTGTTTGCCTTGCTTGACAAGGTTTACCGTGCCTTTGGCAATGCTGTTTTTGGGGTAGACAGTCACATCATACAGCCATTCTTTTTGGTTTTGGTTATCAGCGCCCGTAGTCTTGTCGCCAATGCGGGTCATAGGAATCGAAACCAAGAAAGGCTCTACGGGCATGGTAACAGCCTGCGGGGTTTTGGTTTCAATTACAAGGTACATACCGACAGGCAGTTCGGTGAAGGTAGCCTTGCCGTTTTCATCTGTACGCACTTCTGACTTATAAGCAGTAGCATAAGCAGTTTTCAGCCCTGCTGCCGTCTTATTCTCAGCATAGTTAGTAAAGTAGTCCTTAACATCTACCTGATCGGCAGTTGTGTTATCATTATAGTAGGCAAGCAACGTATTTGTATCCATGACCTGATAGAGGGTAAAGCCTGTATCCTTCAATGCTGCCCCCTGCGGACTCACCATTGTTTCGCCATCACCGGCAGTACCTGCATTTCCGCTACTATCCAGTGCCCGCTTATAGATGGTGATAGAGCCTTTCTGGTTTTTGTCAATCGTGCTTGTGCTTGTCTTAGGCATCGCCCCCGCCGTCGTCGCCCCTTCCGCCATGGCGGGCATGGCGCAAAGGCTCAGGGTCAGGGCGACGCTGAGGATTGCGGTAAATAAACGTTTCAGTTTCATTTTGATGCATACCTCTTTTTTCTATGTTGGTTTGTGTAGAGGGGTGGGGGTCAGGAACGTCTGCCCCCTTTCTTATTGTATCGGAACACCAGCACCAGCAGCACAGCCACCAGTGCGGGCAAACCTATCAGCAGCCACAGGCTGGGTGCGTCCGCGCCCGTGTGCGGCAGGGTAAAGCCCTTGCGGTTGTAAATGGTCAGGGCAATGTTGTACACGCCGTCGGCACCTGGGGTTATCTTGCCAAACGTCTCGTCGCCGCGTCGGCATTGCCCGTCCGCTGTCAGCGTAAATTCGATGGGCTCGGCCAGCAGGGTGTAGCCCTCGGCGGTCTTGGTCTCGGTCAGGCGGTAGCTGCCGGGGGTCAGGGACGCAAAGCTGCATTTGCCTTGGTTCGTGCTATCGCTGCCCGTCACGCCGTTATAGGTTGTTTCAGCCGCGCCGCTATCGTTCAGCTTTTCCAGCTTGAACTCCACGCCGCCCAGCAGGGGAGTGGTTGTACCGTCTATGCCCATTTTGGTAAGGTTCAGGGCAAATTTCGGGTCGGTGCGCTTGTTTGTCAGGGTGATTTTGCCGGTTGTGCTGTCGGTTGTCTGCGATGCGGTGTAGGTGTATGCGCCAATCGTAACCGTACCGTCTGCCTTATACTTGCCGTCTTTGCTTGCGCACTCCGCCACGCGGTACACATATTCGGGGTTGCCGGTGACGTTGACATCCGTCTTGTCCAGACGTTTAAACGTGTGCGTCCACGTTTTGGACATATAGTCGTATTTTAGCTCGACAGCGTCCATAGACGGCACGTCTTGCCACGCGCCGCTTGTGTCATTCACATGGCGGCGCTCCAGCTTGACCCAAATCGCATCCGGCAGTTTATCGGTCAGCTTGTTGCCGTCTGCATCCTGCCACTGCTTTTCCACCTCAATATCCATCAATTGGTGTGCCGTGTTGGTAAAGGTGGCGGTGACGGTTGTCTTATCGCTGGTAACCGTGCCGCGCACGCCGTTGTCCACATCGTACTTTGCGTCAGTGGCGTCGCAGATTACGCTTTTCAGGCTGCTGTCAGCGGCGGGCGTTTCAACTACCCGGAAGCGTGTGCCAATGGGGATGCCGGTAATTTCCCAGCTTCCGCCAACTGGAATGGTATTGGTCATTTGTGGTACGCTGTCCGCGCTGCCCAAGCCGATACCGCCAACGTTGCTGAAGGTGACGGTAAACGTGTAGCTGCCTGTCAGCGCCGTTGTTTCGTCGTTCGGCTGTTCCTTTTTAATTACCAGCGTACCGACCTTGACGGTGTTAATGAACTTGACCTTCAATTCGGGGAATTCTTCTTCCGGCGCGGCGTAACTGCGGAACACCAGCGTATTTGCGTCTGGCTTGCTGCCGTTGTAGTTGCTGCCTGTTGATGGTGTGTCCGCCGTTTCGGTTCTGCCGTCCTCCGGCTTTGTGCCGCCGCCTTGCAGCGGGGTGGTGGTTGTGCCGCTTACAGACGGACTTGTCCCCGCTGCGTTGACCAACGTCCCGTTCTCGTACACTTCCCAGCGGGTGCCGTACAAGGCGGTGTTTTCCGCCTCTTGCAGCGAGATATAACTACCACAGCGGAACTGGTCCGTAAAGGTCACGGTTTCGCCGTCTTGCAAATCAAACGTGCCATCGGTGTCCACCGCCTGCGTGCCGCTGCCCGCTACGCTGGACGTAAATATCGCGCCGCTGGCGGGCTTCAAGGTATTGCTTTCCGCCGAGTCATAGTCCGGGATATCCGCTTGCTCTACCGAGAAGCCCACCGTTTTGTTTGCCACGGGCTTGGCGGTAAAAACAAAATTGCGGAAGTAAACCGTGCGCTCGTAGTCATCGCCAATGAGGATTTTTGAGAGTTTGGTCAGGTCAAAGTCCGTGTCCTTTGGCATTTTGTTCAGCTGCAGCTTGACCGTGACCCACTTGTCGTTTTGCATCACAACGCTGCCGCTGAGCATGGTGTTCAGATAGGACTTTTGACTGTTGGCATCGCAGCCCATCTTCTTGCCGTTGTTGTCCACCAAGGTCAGATACAGGTAGTTGGTGGACAGAACGCCGTCACCCGGGTTGCCCACGGCGTAAACGTCAAAGGACAGATAGTCGCGGTTTTCGATGTTGAGCGGGTTTGTCAGCGTCATAGTGCCGTAGCGCAGGTTGCGGTGTGCGCTGCCTTTATCATACCCTTGGGCGTACCATTTTACGGTTTGACCAGTGTATGTTCCGCTTGTGTCGGGCGGATTATCGTCCTTTTCCATGGTTGTACTGTCAGTATCACTGCTGCTAGCGGAGAAAGCGCTGCCGACTGCCACGGGGTCGGGGGTGCTGTTGGTGATTGCTTTTGGGCCGTAATGCGTAGCCAAGTTTTGCAGGGTAAAGGTAAAGAGCTTTTGATTTTGGAATAAAGACTTGAACGCGGTGTTTACCTTGCTGAGATCGACCTGCTTTTCAACCTGCAATTTGTTATTGTCGGGGAAGTTGAACGCCACCGCCATGTTGGACTCCCACATACCGCGCTCCATATAGAACATGGTCAGGGTGTGGGTGGTGCGGTCTTTGTCTAATTGGATGGCTTTGCCTGTCGTCTTGGTGAACGTGACAGGGGTCTGGTTGAAGCAGACGGTTTTGGTGGTATCAGTCTGGTAGACCATGGTGTCGCTTGTGTCGGTGTTCTTGTTGGAACTGACGTAGGGGGTTACGGTGCTGCCCGCGCCAAATTCCAGCAGACCGGACGCTTTGCCGTGCGCACCGCCGACATCCAGCATCAACTCGCCGTCAATGTAGACCCACACGTCATCGTCGCCGGAGAAGAAGAACTTGATAGGAACTTCAATGTTCCTGCCGCTGGTGTCTTTTCCTACAACAACCTTGCCGTCCTCTGTAAGCGTAAAGTCAAATTGCAGCTTGGCGCCAAAGCCGTAGTTGTATTGGGATGCCCCGACTGTGCTGACTGTTTGGTTAAACGGGAAAAAGCCGTAGGTGCCATTGGTATTGTTTGGTGACGAAATGTTTTGTGATTTGCTGTCCGTGGTGGGGTTGCCGTCACCACCTTTGGGGGATTCCAGATAATACTTGCCGTCGGTTTGGTTCTGCTTCAAATACAGAGAGCTTTTGCTGCTGTCATAGTACCAATATTCGGCTTTGCTCTCCGGGTCGTTATCGTCCGGACTGTCCGGATTTTGCGCAAAAACGGCTTTTTGCTTGAGCGGGAAGGAAACATCCTCGTACACCTTGCCCAGCACGGTGTTAAAGGCGTTTTTGCCTTGCAGGAAGTCTTTGTCAAAGTGCGGGTCAACCGACGCATTTGTTGTGGAATTCTTGGTTCTTAACAGCGGCAGACCGTTTGCCGTACCGTCAGAGGTCTTGCTTTCCACAAGGCCCTGGAAGGTGCGATTGTAATCGGAGCTTCCATTACCATTATCATCCAAGGCCGAGTTATTCACGGCCATAAAGATATTGTAGTTGGAACTACCCTCAGCGCCCCAGCCGTATAGACCCATACCGGCGGCAACGGTTGCAAAGGGGTCGCCCCAGCCTGACTTTTGGAAATGCCCGGTATAAAGCGGGTATTTTACATTGCCGTTTGCAGTGTAAGCGCTGCTTAATGCGCGGTTGAACTGCTCAAAAGTGACGTACCCGCGCTGGGAAGATGTGGTCACCCACGAGTAAGTGTCGCGGTTCAGGCCATTCAGCTCGTAGTCGGTGTAGTAATCGTACAGGGTGCTGGTGATATACTTTGTATCCTTTTGTTGGGTAAAAGTGCCGCTGTTATCAATGTCCACAACGGTGGTATTTTTGCCGCTTTCGGCATCGCGGACAGAGGCTTTCTCGCCCCAGTAGCCGTCGCGGTTGACACCTTCGCCGCCCGTGTAGGCCGACGGGTCGCCGTCGTCGGCAAAGAAGCAGGGTTCTTGCAGGGCTGGGGGGATTTCTGCCGTGCTGTACTTTCTGGTCTTGTTGTCTTTTGCGGGGGCGTTTTGGTTATCCGTTGCGGAGAATTGCACCGCGGTGTAAGTTTTTCCATCGCCGGGAATCTCGCAAGACCACAGCTTGCGGTCAGCGGCTGTGGAGTCAGGTTTTTCCTGTGTCATCGGCTGCTGTGTGACCGCGCCGTCTGAACTCGTCAGGAAGCAGTACATGGTTTCGCCGTCGCCCATGGCGGACTGCTGTAAACCTTCGCCCTCATAACTGTACGCGGACAGCGTGGCGTCAAAGTAAATCTTTTTGCCCGCGGTAAGCAAATCACCGCCCGCGCTTGCCCAGGTGCTTGTGGTATCGTTGTAGACATAGCAATTTGCCGCTGTTAAGTCCAGTTTCTGGGCATCCGCGTAGTGGGATGTGGTGAAGTCTGTGGTGAAATCATACAGGGCGCTTTGGCCATTGTTCCAAGTAAACTGCACAAACCGCGAATCATTGTCGGGGATCCGGATCTGCTGCGCGGCAAGTTTGCCCGCATCCACCGTGCCGATCGTTTGGCTGTCGGTTGGTGCCAGGGCACCGTTTACCAGCTTGTAAAATGTTGCGGTTACGTTGGTAAGCGCGGTGCCGCTTGCATTTTTGAAGTAAAGCGGCATATCCTTGTAATAGTACTCCACGCGCGTCCATTGGGCGGCGTTGTAAGATGAACCCCGATTGTAATTTTTGTCCGTAGTATTTTTGTCTGTTCGAACAAACTTTTTACCGGCAAGTTGGTCAATCGCTGTCCAGTGAGTGGTGGCTCCGGTTTCACGATCACCATTGCCAAAGGCAAAGATTTCTTCCTGCCAGCTGCCGCCTACCCAATACTGGAAAATAACCCGATAAAACCCGTCATCCGGATAATCTGCGGAATTCAGTGTGACGCTGAATACTCTATGTTTTTCCCCATTGCTATCGGTTGTTTCTCCGGCATCCACCATATCCTTGTTCAAGTCGGCGGTACCTGCGTCAGTAGAGGCTACCTTTTGTGCATAAAAACGGATGGTACAGTTTTGACCGTTATATGTTGTATTGTATCTGCCGTCATCCTCAAAATAAATGGTTGTCGTTGCCGGGATAAAGCCCGTCGATACACTGGTATCCGCTATCGTATCAGGTGTGTTCGCGTCATCGTTGTCAGGCGAATCATCCGCAGGCATAGTATCTTCTTCGTTGGGGTTGTCCCCGTCAGCAAAAAGGACATCTTGCTCTGTGTTGGTTTTTGCCGCCGTGGCTTCCTCTGCGTTGATGGCATGGTTTGGCGCGGCAGCCGTATCGGAAGTGTCCGCAGGGGTTTTGTTCGTCAAGGCTGGGTCGGCAGGGGCGGTGTCCGTATCGGCGGCGGGAGGCTGATTTTCTGCCGCTTCCTGGGTTTTGCCGTCATTGTTCGGAACCGCTGCTGCATTATTTACCGTGTCTCCCGCTTCTGTTCCCGGCTCGTTCGCAGTGGGCGGGGTATCTCCTTCATCCGGAATCGTTTCCAAGTCGGATACAATAGGTTCTTGCGCAGGCTCTACACCCTCGCTTGACGTGTCTGCGGCAGGAATGGTCGGAATCGTTTCCGAACCTGCGTCAAAAAATAAAGCCTCATCCTCAGCTGCATAAACCGGCAGAGCCATACCGACCAGCAGGCACAGGGCGACAAGCAGTGCCGCCGCACGGTGCAGGATAGAAAATGCCTTCGTCATTTGCTTCGACTCCTTTTCTATATATGTGTGTTCTCACGATATATCGGGGGAACGCGCGCCATTCGGCGCGATTTTATGCGCTGCGCACATCTGGCACGGAAACGGACTTTTTCCACAAGCTGAGCTGTGTTTACAGTCTTTTTTGAGAATATAATCCGATGTGCAAACATTTGCGCTTGCGTCGGGAAAAGTAAGACACGGTATGTTTGTGTGTGTGCCTTTTTATAAAAAGCAGTATAATACTTTGGGATGAAAATTTCAATACGGCTACATTCAAGCAAGTGACTTTTGGCAGATTGCAAAATTTTGACTTGTCGAATTCGTCACAATGACAAGCGCTTTCGGCAGCTATTATACACACCGCCCAGCACTTGTTAGAGTTTTGCTGATGTTTTTGCGCAACTGTTGCGCAAAAATCGCCACAAAAAAAGCGTAAACACAACACAAATTCAACGGGAATGTCCGTGAATTTGGTCGTGTGTGCTTGCGGTTTTATCCTTATCCGGAGCCGAAAAGGGCAGGGGTCAGCTTATGCGGCACACCAATGTTCAAGTTGAAGATGGAATCTTATATCTTCCCTGAGTATGCAGACTGTCAAAAAACTCTTGTAGGGGCGAGCATTGCTCGCCCGTGCCCGTTTGCCTGTGAAAAAACTTACCCGGAAAAGGCGTTGCTGCGCCAAGTTGGCGGGCGACCAATGGTCGCCTCTACATATTCAATAGGCCACGAATGTGATTTTTTGCCACGCCGGAGTATGAGCAGGAGCTGACAAGCAAGTTGCGGTGGCCGCATAAAAAGGCGCACGGCAAACACACCCGGGCAAGGACTGCGCTTGCCGGGAACAGCATGTGAGAGGTGTCCCTTGCGCTATAGGACACCCGGCAAAAGGGCGCACCTCGCCACTGGTCGAAGCCTTTGGGGGCGGAAGGCTTTACCCGCCAATGGCATCCTCGACCACGTCCAGCAGGTGGCAGGGGTCGAGCTGGGCGGCGGTGCAGCGGCGTGCGAGGGCCTCGACGAAGGCGCGGTCCAACGATACGTCGGAGATAAACTGCACGACCTGCTGGCAGCCGCGGAGGTCCCGCGCGGCCAGAATGCCGTAGGTAGTGTAGGGCCCGAGCTCGGGCGCGGAGAGCTTTTGACAGACAACGCGATAGGTATACACGATTTTCACCCACTCCTGCTATGTTACATAACAAAATATATTGACAAAAAATGGTAACTAGAGTAAAATTACGGTAGTGTTAGTGTACTTATGGATGCCGCCCTTCACAATATAGCATATCCCGGTGTGCAAAGTACACAACCAGTGCCGGGAATTTTGGCGGCGCATTTTGCACCGCCGCTTTGCTGTTTTTCCGGCGGTGAATCGCGTTTTGAGGGGAGAGAAGATGTTATGTCCGCATATCGATGCCGTGTGGCAGAAGCAATGACCGCTGCGAGGGAGGCGGCGGGTGTTTCACAGCGGGAACTGGCAGACCGCCTGGGCCGGGATAAGCGCACGATCCAGAAATGGGAAAAGGGCGAGATGAAGATCGCGCTTGAGGATTTTCTGGCCGTCTTTGATGCACTAAAAGTGCAGGTGGAGCCGTACTCCAAATGGATTCGGCACCCAGAGCTTTTCCTCAATGGACTGTCGGACATCCTGCAATACTCCACCGATAAAAAGCGCAAGGCACTGGGGGATTTCTACCGCTGCCAGGCGTCGCCCATGGAGGTCGAGCAGGAATATTACTTTCTGTTTGCTGACCACGGCAGCGACTACCACGGTATGTACCAGCAGTGGATGGCCAATCTGCTGACACCGCTGCGGGATCGCCGCCGCATCTGTGCCCAGATTATTGAGAATTATAACGAGGCTCTTGCCACCGGGACCATCACCGACCCGGACGCGCCCCAGCCCAACATGGAGGTCCTGCAGGCCTGCTATGAGGCCATTGGCCAGAGCATCCAGAGCGGCGCCAACGGCTACACGATGCTGAGCCTTGATTTGAACCGCTGACAAAAGCATAAACCCGCCGCCCCCTGCGTACACTCTGCGCAGGGGGCTTTGTTATGGCTGCACTTGTACAAAGGATTCGGGCGCGGGCGGCATCGCTGCCGACATTCGACATACCGTTTCTGCTGATCTTGCTGCTGTTGTTGAGCTACGGGCTCATCATGCTGTTCTCCGCGGGGTACGCGGTGGCGCTCTACCGCCGCGGCGACGCCTACACCTACATCCGCCCGCAGCTGCTGTTTGCGGCGCTGGGCGTGCTGGCTATGTACGCGGCCAGCCTGGTGGACTACCACGTCTGGCACAGGCTGGCCTGGCCGATGCTGGGGATCTCGCTGCTTTTGCTTGCCATCGTGCTTTTCATGCCGGAGTACAACGGCTGCAAGCGGTGGATCGTGCTGCCGGGGCTGGGCACGCTGCAGCCCAGTGAAATCGCAAAATTCTCGATTGTTCTGGTGTTCTCGCATATCATCTCACTGAATCACGACAGGATGAAGTCGTTTTCCACAGGCGTTGTGCCGTTCGCGTTGATTCTGGGGGTCGTCACGGTGCTCATGCTGCTGGAGCCGCACCTGTCCGGCACGCTGCTGATCCTGTCCATCGGCGCGGTGCTGATGTTTGTGGGCGGCACGGGGCTGCACTGGTTCGGGCTGGCCGGGGGGCTGGGCGCGGCGGCCATTGCGGCGGCGGTCATTGCACTGCCGGAGCTGGTGCCCTACGCCACGGACCGGCTCGCGTCGTGGCGCGACCCCTTTGCCGACCCGCTGGGCGAAGGTCACCAGACGATCCAGAGCCTCTACGCCATCGCGTCGGGCGGGCTGGCCGGGCTGGGGCTGGGCAACAGCCGACAGAAATATCTGTACGTGCCGGAGCCGCAGAACGACTTTATTTTTTCGATTTTGTGTGAGGAGCTTGGTTTTATCGGGGCGGCGCTGGTCGTGGCGCTGTTTTTGCTGCTGCTCTTGCGCGGCATGTCGATTGCGGTGCGCGCGCGGGATAAGTTCGGCGCACTGCTCGTCGTCGGGTTCGTCGTGCAGGTCACGCTGCAGGCGATTCTGAACATGGCCGTTGTGACGAACACAATCCCGAACACCGGCATCAGCCTGCCGTTTTTCTCGTCGGGCGGCACCAGCTTATTGATGCTGCTGGGGGAGATGGGCATCGTGCTGTCGGTGTCCAGGCAGACGGATATGGTGTAGGGAACATTCCCCTGGCCCCCTCTGCGAGGGAGCAAGGACGTCCCAAGGCAATACCGCACAATTCCCGCCTAACGGCTTAAGCACCGCTCCGGCGGCTGCGGCACTTAGAATTATGCGGTATTGCCTAAAATCTCCGCTCTGCGCGTT
>OOBS01000603.1_pt1 | contig 12467 bp, 10 predicted proteins | sample 1671381 | NCBI WGS metagenome assembly OOBS01 (sample SAMN06348151, study PRJEB24527) | human gut metagenome | biome: human gut; feature: ankylosing spondylitis patient; material: feces | host: Homo sapiens | place: China | collected 2015-10 | reverse complement strand
CTTTTGTCTTTTCCCCCATACAAATGCTTCCGTACTTTCGCAGTATGGAAGCATTTTTCAATTTATCCCTACCCACTGATTGGCACTCACTCTCTGACAGCCAACTCTTGTATTTCTTCACACAGCTCTCGCATGATCTGCCAATGGAAGAAATTCTCACCCTCTGTCTGTTCAAATGGGCAGACATAAGGGTATTGTGCAAGACGCATGACGGCAGCTATCTCGTGAAGCAGCGACATACGCCCAAGCAGGAGGCTACGCTCACCATCAAACAAGTGCAAGCAGCCACGGCATCTTTGGAATTCTTACGGCAATTCGCTCCATTGCCGGTTCGCATCTTCAAAATCGGAAGAGCCACTGCCATCGAAGCTGACTTCCAGAGCGTGCCGTTCTCGACGTTCATCTCTGCCGACAACTACTATCAGGGCTTTCTCCACACCAAGAACGATGCCTTATTGAAAGACCTCGCCACGCTTCTGTACCCAAAGGTCAAGAAGTCGCAGCTCACAACACCGCTTTTGCTCAACGCCTTCTATTGGTTCTCGTCGCTGAAGCATTACTTCGCCCGACTGTTTCCGCACTTCCTGCAGCCGATGTCAGCCGACGAACAGAACCTACTTGGCTACGCACCGCCCATCGGGGAGGTGCTACGGACTGCCATGAATGCACAGATCCGTGCGCTCACTGGTGGAGACATCACCAAAGAGGAAGCGGTGCTCTCGATGGACACATGGCGAGCACTCACAGAACTCGACGCTAAGGCTAAAGAAGTAGAAGACATCAAACGACAAACGAAATGACAGACAAGAACATCAATTGGGATGCCACAGCCTTCTTCGCATCCCTCACAGAAACAAACAAGTTCGCCAAGGCCCATGACTTTGTCTTCGCAAAGGTCAGCGGACTCGACGGCTTCGAGGAAGCCTTGCAGCAGCTCCAGTCCGCCACGGCTATCATTGCCGTCAGCGATATCAGCCAGGGCTATATCGAGGTGAACAATAGTCCGCACACTCGAAGAGTGAAGACGGTCTTCATCGCCATGCGCCACGCCATCGACGACATGGCAGCACGCCAGCAGTGCATGGACACCATGCGCGAGCTGTTCCGACAGTTTATGAGCAAGCTCATCCTTGAAAAGACGAAGCAGGAGCAGCATAATATCTATCTCGACTCTCGCATTTCCTTTCAGGAAATCGACCAATACTTCTTCTCAGGCTGCGCCTGTGCTTTCTTCCAAATCGCCGTTGACACTTATACCGATTTACGCTATGACCCCACTGAATGGCAATGACCAACAACTGCAAGAACGTGAAAAGTTCGTTCTTGCCTTCAACGACACAATGCTCAAAATATGGCGTGAGCAAATGACTCTCCTCGGTGTAATCGACACCGGACGTTTGCTTCACAGTCCCAAGTCCCTCCCTGTCCGTGCGGATGGTCGTTTCATTGAGTTAGGACTAAGCCAGTCCTTCCTCGAATATGGCCTTTGGCAGAACTTCGGTACTGGCAAGGAAATCCCAAGAGGTAATCATGGCGACATCGGACGTGAACGCAAGCGCAAAAAGAAACCCTGGTTCAGCCGTAAGTACTACGCTTCCGTCATGAACCTCCGTGACTTCCTCTCCGACAACATCGCTCACGAGTTCGTCGGTGTCGTCGCCCTGGCTCTTGACGACAAGTATGTGCGCTATAATCACTAACAATGTCTTTTCTCCATCTAAAAGTCAGCCATACCTTTGCTAAAAACAAGCAAAAGTATGGCTGACATTTCATCTATCACATCTCTCATTACCTCATTTCGCAGCGAGACGCGCGAAGAGGCTATAACGCCCGAAGTTCTGGGCGCATTGTTGCAGAAAATCGCTGACCTTTTTGGCAAAGCTGCTCTGCAGACGGACGTGAGTCGCCTTGATAATTGGCGCTCGGATCTTGCACGCATCGGCTATGTGCTGACATCGCTCACCATCGGTTCAGACGACCGCAACAACGTGTACTTCACGTTGGGAAAGGCGAACCTCTCTACTGGAATCAACCAAATTGCAAACAATTCCATTCTCATCCGCCAAGCCACTACCGAGCGTGCCGGTGTCATGCGTGCGCAGCAGGTGCAGGACTTGAACAAATGCAAGTCCGAGCTGTCTTCATGCATCGCTTCTATGAATAAGGTGCAGGAGGCTCTTGTGAATTTTCAAAAGGCTACTCAGAGTCTGAGCCTGCGCATTTCAAAGAACAACATTGAAATCGGGAACAACGCTGAAAGCATACAAATTCTTCAATCTGACCTCAAATCAGTTGCGTCGCAGATAAAATCGTTGCAAACTGACATTCAGAAGTTTGCCACGATGAAACAGGCTACGCAGATGCACATTGAATGTATCATCACTGACAATACTCTTGTGATACCGGATGCCTACCGTTATATCCGGCAAGGGCTTACACCAGTCATTTTCCGACACTCGGTGCGCACAAGTCGCAAGCAGGAAGATGAAAACGGTGTGCGTGAGTATCTTCCACGGCGACGTGGCTGGAACCGCTTTTATGACGACCGAAAGATTAGTGTGAATAGTGGCGATGAGATTTCTTTCCGTCTGGATAAGGAAGGCGACCCGAACAGAGGCAAGTTTTTTACTAAACCTGGTGTGTTGTTCGGCGACTGCCGTGCCGTCATCGACGCCAATACGCAAAGGCTTTCGGAAGTCCGCATTTACTTTGGCAAACGCTCCTATAACATTCTCGGCATCAACCGCCATTTCCGCTTCGCCATAGGATTTTACAAGAAGTCTAAAGATTACGGTCCGTTCCAGTTCGGTGAACTCCGAACTAACCTCGCTGAGTTCAGGGTTATCGCAAGGGCTGATAAGTTTGATGATAGCAACGATTTCAACGTCACCTTCAATTTCAGTATGTAAACGAAAATGAGCCATGGTTTCTTCGCAAGGAGTCCACCACAGCTCGGATGCAAAATGGTGTTCGCGACACCACGCTGCCAAAGAGTAATGGTCCAATCGACCACAACTCAATTGCGAAGATAACCACTTTATATTAACTCTCAAAAGACAATTCATTATGACAAAAGAAACTAAGGAAAACGTGCAGATTGTATCTGCCATAGCTATGCTCATCGGTGGATTCCTCCTCGCTGTCGCAGGATTCATCGTACCGCCCACCGGACAAATTCACGAGTCTGTCCTGGGTGTATTCGCAGAGTGTCTAATCTATGCCGGCTCAATCTTCGGTGTCACTATCTACATACAGACTAAGTATGCAGAACTACGCTCGTACCTCGACGACAAGCTGAAACGGAAGGAGGAGAAGGATGCGCAAGATTGACCTCATCATCGTCCATTGCTCTGCCACGCCTGAAGGCAAGGACTTCACCACGGCAGATATCGACCGCTGGCACCGGCAGCGAGGCTTTGCTTCCATCGGATATCACTTCGTCATCTACCGCGACGGCTCTGTGCATCATGGCAGACCGCTCGCACAAGTGGGAGCGCACTGCCAATGGCACAACGCCCATTCCATAGGCATCTGCTATATCGGTGGTTTGACCGCCGACGGCAAACACCCTAAGGACTCTCGCACGGAAGAGCAGAAGTCCGCATTGGTGGCACTTCTTCGTAAACTCAGAGTGCAGTTCCCCAATGCCAAAATCCGAGGACATCGCGACTTCGCTGCCAAAGCGTGCCCATCATTCGATGCCACTGCTGAGTATGCCAACATCTAAACCCAACGATATGAAACATATCCTAATCCTTATTCTTTGTGCATTTGTACTGGCGTGCAAGAGCACAAAGACAACATCATCCTCCAATGAAAGTGAGCGAAACGCCGTTTCGCAAGCTCAATGGCGATCCGCTCAGAATCTTTCATTCAGTTCCCTACAGAGGCTTACCGCCCTTTCATTCGATAGCTGCGTCTTCACATTCGGGGGTGTCGACACGTCGGCAACCCCTCAATGTTCCGACCTCAGCTATCCATCGGGCAAGCCCCTGTCCAATGACAAGGCAAAGCCTCCATCTTATCACGGCAAGCCTTCAGCTATAAGTCACGGCAAGCCGTCATCTCTCAGACTCTACGGACTTCACCTTTCCCAAGAGGAAAAGGAGGAGTCCGCAGCTGCACAGCAGGTGGAAGACAGCATCGCAATAGCGAAGCAGTCTTCATCCGACAAGTCGCAGGAAATTATCAAGTCAAGGTCTTCAGTTCCCTTCACGGAAAAGCTCGCTATTGCCGTCCTGATGATGCTAACGGCAGTAGCCGTCTTTTTCTTTATCCGTCGCTATCTCGCCGGCAGACGACGACACTTCGGTCACAGGCTCCCGAATTCATTGTCTGGCAGCTCCGGCGGTGCATTGTTCGGTGGCGAGGACAAGCCATTGCATGGCTAAGTGAAATTGTGGGGTGTTCCATTGCGTTCCGTCGCTTTGGGCTTCTGTTGCAAAATGAGTATGCCACTTCCCTGATCCGTACCATGTCTCTTTTTCTCGGATGTGAGGAGGACAAATCGCCTGAAGTCGAATAGTCCTCCATACATTCGAGAAAAGTGCAAGCACACGAGTCACGGTACGGGGTAAGCAACATACACATTTCTCCACGGCAGCACAAAGCCCCTCCACTTCATTACACGCCCCACAATTTCACGGCTACGCCAGTCCTCGCCACCGAACAATGTACCACCTACGCACATGATTGACGCATCACCCAGCCAAGCAACGCTTGCAGCGAGCTTGTCTGACCTCCTCGTCAATCATCAACACGCAAGCGTCATCCGTCTTCCACGTCATTTCATTCCGTCATTCTTCTCCACATCTGCGATGTCATTCCGTTTTTTTGTACATCGAAGATGTCTATCTATCATCATCAAAGGTGAATAGTGTTGCACACCCTTCACCTTTCTTAATAGGTACGGACACACGCTCCATTGCATTGCGCATAAGTCCGTGCAGCTGCGCTCAATCCCTTTCATTTCGCTTCGCTCAATCTTCTCTTCTTCAGCCGAAAGGCAGTGGCTCTCCACTCCCGTGTCCGTCCGTTATGCGCCACATCCTTTCGTCCACTGTTGCGAAAGGATATTGCGCTACATTCCATTACGTTATCATTCCGGAGTTTCTCTATGACTCTACGAGCCATGGAGAAGTCCTACATTACCACTTCATTACATTCTACTTCATACCCATTCGCTTCGGGTAAGGCAGAGCCTTCTGTTTCCTATAAGGCGATGCCTTCATGGTTTGGTAAAGCTGCGCTTTCTATTATCTATTAATGCGAGAAAGCCGTCTGACTTATGGCAATCAAGATTGCTATAAGTCTGACAGCACTCTCGCTTATTCAAATAGGTATGGCAGAGGTATGGGATAGAAAAGGTAGTGCGCCTAATGTCGGGCAAGATCGACAGGCGCATTACCTTTTTATCCCTCACCACTGCCGCATTACCGCCCGATGGGTCGGGCGTGGCGTGGTGGCTCGCTTGGGTAGTGAGCGGTGGTTCAGTAGCACGAAAGAGCGCAGTATGAAGCCGAAACTCTCGCTTTTTCTCGCATATATTGCAACATCCGCAAGCCATTGATGCCTATCCGATACCCAATAGCCTTTCGTGGCAAGGCAAGACCCTCGGCTTGGAGGCTTAAAGTGCCAAAAATAGAGCGTTTGACGCATCCGAAACCCTATATTGTGCCGAAACCTTTGTTTGTTTCAGCCTTATTTGCTCAAGCCGAAACCCTATATCGTGCCGAAACTTGGTGTTTTTCCGAAACCTTTTGCTTGTTTCAGCCTTATTTACCTAATCCGAAACCCTCGTTTTTCGTGGAACTTGGAGCGGTTGTGCATCAGCGTGAAACCTCGGTTCGCTTTCGTCATCAGCGAAACTTGCAAGCCTTTTTCGTCACTTTCTGCCTTTTCGCCTTTTAGCGCAACTAAGGCGGTTTTGCGAGTGTGAGAAACTGAATATTAACATTTGTTTACATATTCCGCAAAGGTCGGGCGGTCGTAGCCGTCAGCAAGAACAGGGCGGTCGGGGGGTCTTTATCAAGACGGGTTAAGGGAAAATCCCTTAACAATCCCTTAACGGCTTGATACACAAGCCTTTCGTTTTTCTATCGCTTAAATTTCGTCGGTTTTTGTCGGCGCCAGCGTGCCTAAATCGGGCGAAACTTCCTTATTTCTCGTCTTTTGAGTGGTGTTTGAGCGGTGCTATTTTTGCGTATCATTAAACCAATAAAATTGAAAGACGTATGTCGAATATAAACACCAATGCGACCGTTACGCTCACTGTAAACGGAAAACAGGCGGAAGATATGCTCCTGAAACTGAAATCTCAGGCTGCAAACCTCGAAAAAGCCATTGAAAAAGCGGCAGCAGCAGGAAACAAACAGCAGCTCACGAAGCTAAAGCGTGAACTGAAGGAAACCAATCGCCAAATCTCGCAGATTGAAAATGCAGCGAAAGGGGTCGAGCATGTTTTGCAACGACTCGATGAAACTTCTCCAAAGGAACTGAACCGCACATTGACACAGCTGAAGCGTAACCTTAATGGGCTTGAACGTGGAAGCGAAGAGTGGAACAGACAATGTGAGGCGATTAAGCGTGTAAAGGCGGAGATTGCCAAGGTGAACTCGCAGTTGCGAGAGAATGAGAGCCTGTGGGAACGGATGAACCGAAAGCTGAACGACTGGCAAACAGCTCTTGCCGGCATTGCTGCTGCCATCACGGGTATCATCATGGCAGGACGCTCGGCGGTGAACGCTTTTGCGGATATGGACCAGGAGATGGCGAATGTGCGCAAGTTTACGGGAATGAACGCTTCGGAGGTGGAGCAACTGAATGAGGACTTCCAGAAGATTGACACCAGAACGGGGCGTGAGGAGTTGAATAAGTTAGCGCAGGAAGCTGGAAGATTGGGCAAAACATCGCAGGAGGATGTCTTGGGATTTGTAAAAGCTGCCGACCAAATAAATGTGGCTTTGGACGACCTCGGTGATGGGGCTACGCTGACTCTTTCAAAATTGACAAACATCTTCGGTGACGAGGAACGCCTCGGCACGGAGAAGGCTCTGCTTGCCGTGGGTTCCGTTATCAATGAGTTGTCGCAGAACTGCACGGCTTCTGCTCCTTATCTCGCAAACTTTACACAGCGCATGGCTGGCGTGGGTGCCCAGGCGAAGATGACTATCCCGGAAATCATGGGCTTCGCTGCGGTGCTGGATAGCCAGGGACAGGCGGTGGAGATGTCGGCAACTGCTGTTTCCAAAGTCATTATGGATATGTTCAAGGAGAACGACAAGATAATAAAGGCTACGGGACTTAATGCGAAGGAGTTCAACGAAACGCTGAAGAAGAGCACTAACGAGGGACTTCTCATGTTGCTGGATCGTCTTCACGAACTCGGCAACATCGACGTACTGGCACCAGTCTTCAAGGACATGGGCGAGAATGGTGCTCGTGCTGCGCAGGTGATTTCGGCTCTTGCTGGCAACCTCGATATGGTGCGGTGGGAGCAGGAGGAAGCTACTAAGGCGTTTGCGGAGGGTACGTCTGTCACAAATGAGTTCAATGTGCAGAATACTACGGTGCAGGCAGGACTTGACAAGGCTCGCAAGGGCGTGACGGAGATGGCGGTGGCACTCGGTGAGCAGCTGCAGCCGATAATGAAGCATGTCATCTCTTCCACCACTTTGTTGTTGAAGTTCATGTCTACTTCAATCACGTTCATCAAGGAGAACGCTTTTACCTTGGCTTCGCTGACTGCTGCTTTCATTGCATATAAGATTGCGGTGAACGCTTCAAACATTGCCTTCAAGGCGCATTATGCGTGGCTCGTCATTTCCAAGGCTGCGACTACGGCATACAAGACCACTGTCGCCACATTGCACGCTGCACACCTTTTGTTACAGATGGGGCTCGCCAAACTGCAGGGCAACTGGGTACGTCAGTCATGGCTGATGTCGGACCTCAAAAAGCAGGGTGCTCTGCTCGCATCGGGCTATGGTGCGATAGCTGCCGGAGCCATTGCTCTCGGTGCGGTTCTGTATAAGTTATACAAGAAGATGACGGAGGTGTCGCAAGCAGAAAAGGATTTGCAGGAGATACGCAAGCGTGGACAGGAGGGCATCATCGACGAGAAGAACAAGATTGATGCGCTTATTGCGGTGGCGCGTGATGAAACGCAGTCGCTGAAGGACAGACACACGGCGATTGATGCGCTCAACAAGATTATCCCGAACTATAATGCCCAGTTGGATGATACTACTGGCAAGTATAAGGAGAACAAGAAGGCTCTTGATGATTACTTAAAGTCGTTGACTCGCAAGTATGAGATTGAGGGTGCTAAGGATAAGTTGCGTGATATAGGAAAGCAGCGTGTCGACCTTAATCTGGAAAAGCAGAGGCAGGAGCGTGTCGTTGCCATGGATGAGATGGAGGCAAGGACGGAAACGGTTATGCCTGGTCAGGAGGGAAAGGTGGTGCAGTTGGGTGTCAACTCGTTGCGTGCCTCGAACAGACGTGCGCTTGCCAAGACAAAGGAAGATCTGGCGGAACTCGACCAGCGTGAGGCGAACATCTTAGGCATATATGGCGAAGACATCAAGAAGGAGGCACTCAATGACGCGAAGAAAGAACAGAAGCGGGAACAGCAGACGCAGAACCCTCCATACACGCCTACTAAGACGGACAAGAAAACGAAGACTGAGGATGTGCTGAAACCGCAGAAGGACTGGAAGACCAGGGAGCAAGCTCTCAACCGCATTGCGTATGCCAAAGGTGAGAAGGACTTCGAGGAGTACACGAATCGCATGACGGAGATTGATATTGAGTACAATCAGAAGGTTATGGCTAATGGCAAAGCTACGAGTGAACAGAAGTTGGAAGCGGAAGCAGCGTACTATGAGGCGAAGAAAAAACTCGCTGATGACAAGAATACGCAATCGGCGAAGCAGGAGAACGACTACTATAATGAACTGGTTGCCACGGAGAAACAGCGGTACATTGATGGGAAGGTAGACCAAAAGACGTTTGATGATGCGCTTGAACTCATGGAGTTGGAGCATCTGCGTCGTTTGACGAAGGTCTACACAGAAGGCTCAAAGGAGCAGCTGCAAGCGCAGAAGAATTATCAGAATAAGCTCGTTGAAAACCAAAAGCGTAATCAGAAGACCGTTGAGGACAACGAGAAGAAGCATCAGAAGGAGCTTACCAAAATCAAAGAGGAATACTTCGGTGATAACAAGGCGGAGAAGAAGGAGAAGTATGATAAGGACTCTTCCGCTTTGGATGAAGTATATGCCCAAGAGATAAAGGCTGCTGGCGACGATGCTAAGGAGAAGCTGCGCATCGAGGAAGCGTATCAAAAGGCAAAGGTAGCACTGGCGAAGAAGTACGGCCAGGAGTATAACGACACGAGCAAGAACTTCCTCGAAAACATGACGGAGGACATCACGGAATGGCTGAACTCGGACCTCGGACAGGCGGTGCAAGGGTCATTCGACACGCTGACGTCGGGTATGTCTTCAATATTTTCGGGTATGACCTCGCTCATTCAGGCGGAACTGGAGATACAGACTGCTGCCATCGAGAAGCGGTATGATAAGGAGATATCGCAAGCGGAGGGCAACAACTACAAGGTGAAGAAGCTCGAGGAGCAGAAACAGAAGGAAATTGCCAAGAAGAAGAACGAGGCGAACAAAAAGATGTTTGCAATGCAGGTCATTCAAGCGGTGGCGCAGACGGCACAGAACGCCATATCGGCGTATGGCTCGGCAGCGGCAATTCCGCTTGTGGGTTATATCCTGGCACCAGTGGCTGCTGCAATGGCGGTGGCTGCAGGAGCTATTCAGATTGCTGCAATCAAAAAGCAGCAGCAAGCGAGTGAAAGCCAGGGCTATGCAAAGGGTGGCTTCACTCCGAAAGGTTCCAAGTTCCAAGAGGTGGGCGTGGTTCATGCCGGGGAATGGGTGGCATCGCAGGAGATGCTTGCCAACCCAGTTGCGCGTCCCATCATCAACGCCCTGGACTATGCGCAGCGGACTAACACCATCGGATCCTTACGAGCCGATGATGTGAGCCGGACTATTGCGCCTGTTGCATATAGCACGCCACAACAGCAACAGCCTATCATCGTGCAGCAGCCGGACGGACTGGCTACGGCTGCAATCGTGCAGAACACAAAGGCAATGCAGAGTTATGCCGATACGATGAAGCAGTTAGAGAAGCGGTTGAGCGAGCCTTTTGTCACGGTGAACACGGTCACGGGTGACACTGGCATCAAGCAAGCGCAGGATGAGTATAGTATTTTAATGAGAAACAAGACTCCTAAATCAAGACGTAAGTAATATGGAAATTATTATCAATGGCAAACAAGCTTTTTTGAAGAAGAACACTTCGTTTGACTTCATCTTCGAGAACCGTCTGTTTACGGGTAGTGACAGCTATACCTTGACAATTACGTTTCCACTAAAGGGATGCGCCCGAAATATAGCCATCTTCGGGCACATCCACAGAGCGGATGTTATCAAGTCGAAGGTGGTGTTTGACTGCGACATACGTGATGGTGCATTTATGAAGTCTGGCTCCATCACAATAACGGAAATATCTGACGTAGAAGTAAAAACGCAGTTTCTGGAGGGGCGCAGCGAGCAGAACTTTAACGAAACGTTTGACGATATCTATCTCAATGAAATGGATTTGGGATATCCTACCAAGCGCGATAATCTTATAGCAGCAGAAGCGTTCAAGCCATATCCAACGAACAATTGGGTGCCGTTGCCGTGGGTAAACAACTATTCCGGCAATCTGCAGAATGCTGTTACCACATCCGTCCATTTCATCACTGGCTTCGAGAATGTCAAAAGCACTCTTTCGTTCCAGCCATACTTATTGTATATCTTGAAGCGTATTTGTTCGCAATTGGGGTATGAGGCGAACTTTGCAGAACTGGAGCAATCGCAATATAAATATCTCTTGATTTGCAATACGCTTCCGGCTGCATGGGCTGCGTGGAACTTTGCCATTGCATTGCCTCATTGGACATTGAACGAGTTTTTTGAGCATCTTGAAAACTTCCTTTTCGGAGATTTTGATATCAACCATAAGGCTAAGCGCATCGAGTTTCATTTCTCTAATAGTCTGGCAAAATCGGCAGGAGAGGTAACCTTAAACAAGGTCTTGGACTCTTACACAACAGAGGTGTCGCAAGAAGATGAAAGCAAGTACATCGCTTCGGCTAACTTGAAATACGCTGATAATGATGCGCTTCTGTGGTCATATTACTCGTGCGACTGGTTTATAAGAGCCAACAAGTCAAAGGCTTTGGTCTATGATACATTTCGGGAATTGATTGACAAGGCAATGACGTTGAAGATTAGCGGTTATTACAAGTCTACGGGGCATAGCGGACATGGATACAGCGAGTCTTTCAGCCGTGGCTATCCAGTTGGAAGTGACGGAAACAGACTGTTTTATTGCAAGGAGATTGATACCTATTTTATAATGTACTGCTACAAATCTGAATTTGTCAGCAAGCATAATGGCATGAAGTGGTACAAGTATTATAATCGTCTGATGCCTGTAAATCAGTTCGGAGATTATTTTGTTGATAATGATGCTGACGATATTGAACTGAAAATCGTTCCTGCATGGATAGAGGGTACTGACGAAAAGTATGGCAATTGTATGTTTCTCGACTGCGGAGAATTGGGCAGTAGAGAAACATGGACTATATCGGAAGACGGTACGGGTTCTTCTGGCTCTGCATCTTCTGGCATCTACATAGGGCAAAGACCGAACAATGAAGGGCAATTATCATCGGTACGCTATCACGATGATGTCGACTATGATGCAGGAGACTTGGCACAAGGCACTGCAAGCTATGTGATTGGCAAAGGAGAAACCGAGAAGTCATCTGCATACTTTGATGTTATATATGTCGGCTTTTGGAGTGGACATTATCTTTTCGGCGGTAATCAGCCACATCCTATAATAGATAAGGTGGAGGTTACTGACTCGTTTGGGTATAACAGAACTCAATTCACCTTGCGATTGAAAGACGGCATAGCCAATTCTATGCGCTTGTCAATGCACAAGATTGATGGAAAGCAGAAGTTCCATTTCTCTTTTCTCTCTGACACAATACCTAATCCACGTGCATTGTTCTACATACGTGGACAGAGGTATATATGCGAAAAAATAACTGCCACCTTCCATGAGTCGGGAAAGTCGCAGTTACTAAAGGGAATATTCTATCGTGTCTTAGCTGATTGAACGCTGCAGGGCTGTGGCATGGCGCTCGATGGTGGTGCGCAGCACCTTGGCATAAATCTGTGTGGTCTTGATGTCCTGGTGCCCAAGCATACGAGCCACATTCTCTATAGGAACATCGTGAGCCAATGCCATCGTAGCGAAGGAGTGGCGAGATACATGCACAATTTAAGCAAAAGCAACGGAAAGTGAAGATGAGAGAAATGAACTGCAAG
>OOBS01000595.1_pt1 | contig 12751 bp, 9 predicted proteins | sample 1671381 | NCBI WGS metagenome assembly OOBS01 (sample SAMN06348151, study PRJEB24527) | human gut metagenome | biome: human gut; feature: ankylosing spondylitis patient; material: feces | host: Homo sapiens | place: China | collected 2015-10 | reverse complement strand
AAGTGCTGGGTAAGGATGGAAAAAAATGGACCGGCGTATTGACGGATGCCAATGAAGAGAACTTTACGATCACGGTACAAGTGAAAGTAAAGCCGGAAGGTGCAAAACGTCCGAAGCTGGTAGAACAGAATGTAACCTTTGTTTATGACGAAATAAAATACACCAAATACTTAATAAGCTTTAAATAAAATTATGGCGAAGAAAGAAGCAACTGTCAGTTTAATTGACACGTTTTCGGAATTTAAAGATTTGAAGAATATCGATCGCACCACTATGGTGAGCGTACTGGAAGAGTCATTTCGTAGTGTGATTGCAAAGATGTTCGGAACCGATGAAAATTACGATGTAATTGTAAATCCCGACAAAGGCGACTTTGAAATATGGCGTAATCGTGAAGTGGTGGCTGATGATGAATTGACGAACCCGAACTTGCAGATTTCGCTTACTGAAGCGCGTAAAATTGATGCATCTTACGAAGTGGGAGAGGAGGTTACAGATGAGGTGATATTCGAAAAGTTTGGTCGCCGTGCGATTTTGAACCTTCGCCAGACATTGGCTTCTAAGATTTTGGAACTGGAAAAAGACAGCTTGTACAATAAGTATATTGACAAGGTCGGTACTATCATTGCTGCAGAAGTTTATCAGATCTGGAAAAAGGAAATTTTGTTACTCGATGATGAAGGTAATGAATTGCTGCTTCCGAAAACTGAGCAGATTCCGAGCGATTTCTATCGTAAGGGAGAAACTGTACGTGCAGTAGTTGCACGGGTAGACAATAAGAATAATAATCCGAAGATTATTTTGAGCCGTACTTCGCCTATGTTCTTGCAGCGTCTGTTTGAACAGGAAGTTCCGGAAATCAATGACGGATTGATTACTATCAAGAAAATTGCCCGTATACCTGGTGAACGTGCAAAGATTGCTGTAGAATCTTACGATGAACGTATTGATCCGGTTGGAGCATGTGTCGGAGTAAAAGGTTCTCGTATTCACGGTATTGTTCGTGAGTTACGCAATGAAAATATTGATGTTATCAATTATACTTCGAATATACAACTGTTCGTACAGCGTGCGTTGAGTCCTGCTAAGGTTTCTTCTATTATCATGCATGAAGAAGAGAAGAAAGCTGAAGTATATCTGAAGCCGGAAGAAGTATCTCTTGCTATCGGTAAAGGTGGTATGAATATCAAGCTGGCAAGTATGTTGACCGAATATACCATTGATGTATATCGTGAACTGGATGAAAACGCAACAGACGAAGATATCTATCTGGATGAGTTTAAAGACGAAATTGATGAATGGGTTATCAATGCCATCAAGGGTATTGGTATAGATACGGCAAAAGGTGTACTGAACGCTCCACGTGAGATGCTGATTGAAAAGGCAGATTTGGAGGAGAACACAGTAGACGATGTGTTAAGAATTTTGAGGGCAGAGTTCGAGGAATAAATATAGTCAATCATATTGATTATCCGTGACTGAAAAACTTTTTCCTGAACTCTATTAAAAACTAAAAGAATTTATGACGATAAGACTGAACAAAGTAACAAGAAATTTGAATGTAGGTATTGCTACGGTGGTGGACTTTTTACAAAAGAAAGGATATACTATCGAAGCAAATCCGAATACTAAAATTACTGATGAACAATATGCTGCACTTGTGAAAGAGTTTAGCAAAGACAAAGATTTGAAAATAGAGTCTGAAAAGATTTTTCAAGAACGGCAGAATAAAGAACGTAATAAAGCTTCTGTTTCTATTGATGACCTGCAGGCTGAAGCGAAGCCGGAGGTGATAGAAGCAGTTGTGCCTGAAGATGCACGTCCGAAATTTAAGCCTGTGGGCAAAATTGATTTGGACAGTCTTAATAAGAAGAAGGTGAAGCCGGCTGTGGTGGAGCCTGCTAAGGAAGAAATAAAGGGAGTGGTAGAGGAATCTGTACCGGTGGAAAAGAATGAACCGCAACATGTGGAAGAAACTCCTGTAGCAGAAACAGTACAACCACAACCTCAGATTAATGAACAACAGAAACAGCCGGAACAGGAGAAGGCGGAAGATTTGAAACCAGATTTAATGGAAGAAAAGAAAGAAGTACCCGAAGTACAAACCGTTCTGCAGGACAAGGAAGATGAGGTGTTTAAAATCCGTCCAACGGAATTTAAGTCGAAGATTAATGTCGTAGGTCAGATTGACCTGGCTGCATTGAACCAGTCTACTCGTCCGAAGAAGAAGACAAAAGAAGAAAAACGTAAGGAACGAGAGGAAAAAGACAAACTGCGTCAGGAACAGCGTAAGCAGATGAAAGATGCTATCATCAAGGAAATAAGAAAGACTGACGAGAAAACTGATAAAGGTGGTCAAAGTGACGCTTCGGGAAAGAAGAAACGTAATCGTATCAACAAAGAACGTGTAGATATTAATGCAGCGGGTAATATTGTTTCACCTCGCGGCGATAAAGGCGGAAAGGCTAACTCTAATGCTGCGGCTCAGGGTGGAGGCAAACATAATAAAGACCGCTTCAAGAAACCGGTAGTAAAACCTGAAGTAAGCGATGAAGATGTAGCTAAGCAGGTAAAGGAAACATTGGCTCGTCTTACTAATAAGGGTAAGAATAAAGCTGCTAAATATCGTAAGGAAAAACGTGAAAGTATACAGAACCGTCAGCTTGAGCAGGAGGAACTTGAACAGGAAGAAAGCAAGATCTTGAAACTGACAGAGTTTGTTACTGCAAATGAGCTGGCAAACATGATGGATATTTCAGTAACTCAGGTTATCTCTACTTGTATGAGTGTGGGTATCATGGTATCTATCAATCAACGTCTGGATGCTGAAACTATCAATTTGGTAGCCGAAGAGTTTGGCTATAAGACTGAATATGTAAGTGCTGAAGTTGCCCAGGCTATTGAAGAGGAAGCTGATGCTGAAGAAGATTTGCAGCCTCGTGCTCCGATTGTAACAGTCATGGGACATGTTGACCATGGTAAGACTTCATTACTGGACTATATCCGTAAGGCAAATGTAATTGCTGGTGAAGCTGGAGGTATTACACAGCATATCGGTGCATATAATGTAAAACTGGAAGACGGACGTCGCATCACTTTCCTGGATACTCCGGGACATGAGGCATTTACTGCCATGCGTGCACGTGGTGCTAAAGTTACCGATGTCGTTATTATCATTGTTGCTGCCGATGACAACGTAATGCCTCAGACTAAGGAAGCTATTAACCATGCAATGGCTGCCGGTGTACCTATTGTATTTGCAATCAACAAGGTAGATAAACCGAATGCAAATCCTGATAAGATTAAGGAAGAACTTGCTGCTATGAACTTCTTGGTAGAAGAATGGGGAGGTAAGTATCAGTCACAAGATATTTCTGCAAAGAAAGGTACAGGCGTTCCTGAATTGTTGGAGAAAGTATTGCTGGAAGCTGAAATGTTGGATTTGAAAGCAAATCCGAACCGTAAGGCTACTGGTTCAATTATTGAATCTTCTCTGGATAAGGGACGTGGATATGTAGCAACAGTGTTGATTTCTAATGGAACACTGCATGTAGGAGATATTGTGCTGGCTGGAACTTCGTATGGTAAGGTGAAGGCTATGTTTAATGAACGTAATCAACGCTTGAAAGAGGCAGGTCCTTCTGAACCGGTATTGATTTTGGGATTAAATGGAGCCCCAGCTGCAGGTGATACATTCCATGTGCTTGATACAGATCAGGAAGCACGTGAAATTGCAAATAAACGTGAGCAGTTGGCACGTGAGCAAGGCTTGCGTACTCAGAAGATGCTTACATTGGATGAAGTTGGACGTCGTTTGGCATTGGGTGACTTCCATGAACTGAATGTAATTGTGAAAGGTGACGTGGACGGTTCTGTTGAGGCGTTGAGTGACTCATTGATTAAATTGTCTACCGAACAGATTCAGGTTAATGTTATCCATAAAGGTGTTGGACAGATTTCAGAATCAGATGTATCACTGGCTGCTGCATCAGATGCAATTATCGTAGGATTCCAGGTTCGTCCTTCTAGCAATGCTGCTAAACTGGCTGAACAGGAAGGAGTAGATATCCGTAAGTATTCTATTATTTACGATGCTATCGAAGAAGTGAAGTCTGCTATGGAAGGTATGCTTGCTCCTACATTGAAAGAGCAGGTTACTGCAACAATCGAAGTTCGTGAAGTATTCAATATCAGTAAAGTCGGTATGGTTGCCGGTGCGATGGTTAAGACTGGTAAGGTGAAACGTACTGACAAGGCTCGTTTGATACGTGATGGTATTGTAATCTTTACGGGTAGCATCAATGCGTTGAAACGCTTTAAAGATGATGTGAAAGAGGTTGGTACTAACTTTGAATGTGGTATTAGCCTGACTAATTGCAATGACTTGAAGGTAGGTGACGTTATTGAAACTTATGAAGAAGTGGAAGTAAAACAAACTTTATAATTACATTATAGTAAATTTAATGAGGTGATGTCATCCTGAGCATAGCGAAGGATCTGTGAACGCTATCGGATGTGTGCAGATTCTTCTCTGCGTTCAGCATGACATTTCCTTTTTTATTACGATATAGAGTATGACAGTCCTCGATTGGATTATTGTGGCAATAATAAGCATAGGAGCTATACTTGGATTTACAAAGGGATTTATAAGGCAATTAGCCTCTATTGTAGGCTTGGTAGTTGGATTGCTTGTGGCCCGTGCATTATTTGCTTCTGTAGGCGAAAAGCTTGCCGAAGAATTGGGTACATCACTCACCTTTGCCCAAGTCGTAGCCTTTATTCTGATATGGTTGCTGGTTCCGCTTGTCTTTCTGTTGCTTGCTTCAGCTTTGACACGAGTGATTGAAATTGTACATTTAGGTTTTGTCAACCGTATTTTAGGCGCCGCACTGGGAGCTTTGAAGTACATATTGCTTGTCAGCCTATTCGTACATTTTATAGAGTTTGTCGATTCTAAAGATAACTTAATAAAGTCAACCGTAAAACGTACTTCTTTGTTATATTATCCGATAGAAGGCTTTTCGGGAGTCTTTTTCCCTACTGTGAAGAATGTTACTAAACAACTAATAGACTGATATAATAAAATATATGCAAGAAGAACTCAATAAAAAGGAAGAATCCCAAAAGAATGAGTTTGTAAAACAACTGACGCAGGAAAAGTATAAATATGGTTTTACTACGGAAGTACATACAGACATCATTGAAAAGGGATTGAATGAAGATGTGGTGCGATTGATTTCGGCCAAGAAGGGTGAACCGGAATGGTTATTGGAGTTCCGTCTGAAAGCTTATCGTTACTGGCTGACAATGGAAATGCCGACATGGGCTCATCTCAATATTCCTGAAATAGATTATCAGGCTATTTCATATTATGCAGATCCGACTAAAAAGAAGGAAGGACCTAAGAGTATGGATGAAGTAGATCCTGAGCTGGTGAAGACTTTTAATAAACTGGGTATTCCTCTGGAAGAGCAGATGGCATTGAGTGGAATGGCTGTAGATGCCGTGATGGATTCTGTTTCTGTCAAGACAACCTTCAAGGAAACACTGATGGAAAAAGGAATCATTTTCTGTTCGATGAGCGAAGCTGTACGTGAGCATCCCGATTTGGTAAAGAAATACCTGGGTTCGGTAGTTGGTTATCGAGATAATTTCTTTGCTGCTCTTAATTCGGCAGTGTTTAGTGATGGCTCATTTGTCTATATACCAAAGGGTGTACGTTGCCCTATGGAGCTTTCTACTTATTTCCGTATTAATGCTGCAAATACCGGACAGTTTGAACGTACACTGATAGTTGCAGATGATGATAGTTATGTGTCTTATCTGGAAGGATGTACAGCGCCGATGCGTGACGAGAACCAATTACACGCTGCTATCGTAGAAATCGTTGTACTCGACCGTGCTGAAGTAAAATATTCTACTGTGCAGAACTGGTATCCGGGTGATGCAGAAGGTAAGGGAGGTGTATACAACTTCGTAACAAAACGAGGTAATTGTAAAGGTGTAGATAGTAAATTATCGTGGACACAGGTAGAAACCGGTTCTGCCATTACATGGAAATATCCGAGCTGTATATTGAGTGGAGATAATTCTACAGCTGAATTCTATTCGGTTGCAGTAACCAATAATTACCAGCAAGCCGATACCGGAACTAAGATGATTCATCTGGGAAAGAATACTCGTTCGACGATTGTGAGCAAAGGTATCAGTGCCGGAAAGAGTCAGAACTCATATCGTGGTCTGGTACGTGTATCAGAACGTGCAGACAATGCCCGTAACTATAGCCAGTGCGACTCGTTGCTTTTAGGAAGCCATTGCGGAGCTCATACGTTCCCATATATGGATATACACAATGAAACAGCGATAGTAGAGCATGAAGCTACTACATCGAAGATTTCGGAAGATCAGTTATTCTACTGTAACCAGCGTGGTATTCCTACCGAAGATGCAGTAGGTCTGATTGTAAACGGTTACGCGAAAGAAGTATTGAACAAACTTCCTATGGAATTTGCCGTAGAGGCACAGAAATTGCTTTCTATCTCATTGGAAGGCAGTGTAGGATAAATAAAAAAGAAAGCTATGTTAGAAATAAAAGATTTGCATGCCATGATTAATGGCAAAGAGATATTAAAAGGAATCAATCTGACTGTAAAGTCTGGCGAGGTACACGCTATCATGGGACCAAATGGTTCTGGTAAGAGTACATTAAGTAATGTGCTGGTAGGACATCCGGCTTATGAAGTAACAAAAGGATCGGTAACTTTCGATGGAAAGGATTTACTGGCAATGAGTGCAGAAGACCGTAGTCATGAAGGACTGTTTCTTTCATTTCAGTATCCGGTAGAAATTCCTGGTGTAAGCATGGTTAACTTTATGCGTGCGGCTGTCAACGAACAACGCAAATATAAAGGGCTTCCGGCGCTGACTGCAAGTGAGTTCCTGAAACTGATGCGTCAGAAACGTGAAATTGTGGAGCTGGACAGCAAGCTTGCCAACCGCTCTGTAAACGAGGGATTCTCGGGTGGTGAAAAGAAACGTAACGAGATCTTTCAGATGGCTATGCTGGAACCGAAATTGAGTATCCTCGATGAAACAGATTCTGGACTGGATATTGACGCTCTCCGTATTGTAGCCGAAGGAGTGAATAAGCTGAAAACTCCTGAAACAAGTTGTATTGTGATTACACACTATCAACGTCTGTTAGATTATATCAAGCCCGATATCGTACACGTGCTTTACAAAGGACGCATCGTAAAGACTGCCGGTCCGGAACTGGCACTTGAGCTTGAAGAAAAAGGTTACGACTGGATAAAGAAAGAATTAGGAGAATAAGCATGAAAGCAGAACAACAATATATTGATCTTTTCTCGCAGTGTGAGGCGATGATTTGCCGGCATAGTGCAGAGGTGCTGAATGCTCCTCGTGCAAAAGCCTTTGCCGACTTCGAACGTCTGGGATTCCCTACACGCAAGCAGGAAAAGTATAAATACACTGAGGTGGGCAAGTATTTTGCTCCCGACTACGGACTGAACCTGAACCGTCTGGAGTTTCCGGTCAATCCGTACGAAGTGTTCAAGTGCGATGTTCCGAATATGAGCACTTCCCTCTATTTTGTGGTAAACGATGCATTTGACAAGCACGTACATCCCTCTGCACAATTACCTGAAGGAGTTATATTCGGCAGTCTGAAGGATATGGCAGAACAACATCCGGAACTGGTGAAAAAATATTACGGAAAGTTGGCTGATACGTCGAAAGATGGTGTGGTAGCGTTCAATACGATGTTTGCACAAGACGGTGCGCTGATGTATGTTCCGAAGAATGTGGTAATGGAAAGACCGGTCCAGTTGGTTAATATCCTGCGTGCCGATGTCAATACGATGGTGAACCGTCGTATTCTGATTATCCTCGAAGAAGGAGCACAGGCCAAGCTGCTGATTTGCGACCATGCTATGGATGAGGTGAATTTCCTCTCTACGCAGGTTGTAGAAGCTTTTATCGGTGAAAATGCTGTATTCGACCTTTATGAGCTGGAAGAAACACATAACAGTACAGTACGTTTCAACAACCTGTACGTACATCAGGAGGCAAACAGCAACGTATTGCTGAATGGTATGACGCTTCATAACGGTACGACACGCAATACAACTGAAGTAACACTGGCAGGACGTGGAGCAGAGGTCAATTTGTATGGTATGGCTATTGCAGACAAGAACGAGCAAGTGGATAACAATACATTCATTGATCATCAAGTATCCGATTGTACCAGCAATGAGTTGTTCAAATATGTACTCGACGATCAGGCTGTAGGAGCTTTTGCCGGAAAAATATTGGTACGTGAAGGAGCTCAGCACACTTCTTCACAGCAGACCAACCGTAATATTTGTGCAACACGTGAAGCTCGCATGTATACTCAGCCGCAGCTGGAGATATATGCCGATGACGTAAAGTGTTCGCATGGAGCAACAGTCGGTCAACTCGATGAAAATGCATTGTTCTATATGCGTCAGCGTGGTATCAGCCTGAAAGAAGCACGCTTGCTGCTGATGTTTGCCTTTGTGAATGAAGTGATCGACAATATCCGTATGGATGCGTTGAAAGACCGTCTGCACTTACTTGTTGAGAAACGTTTCCGTGGCGAATTGAATAAATGTCAGGGATGTGCTATTTGTAAATAAAATTAGTGTGACATGTTTTACGATGTACAAAAAATAAGAGAGGACTTTCCGATACTTTCACGGAGCGTGTACAATAAGCCGTTGATTTATCTTGATAACGGAGCGACTACCCAGAAGCCCCGTCAGGTAGTAGAGTCAATAACAGACGAATACTATTCGGTCAATGCGAATGTACACCGTGGAGTACATTTCCTTTCGCAGCAGGCTACCAACTTGCACGAGGCTTCGCGTGAAACAGTACGTAAGTTTATTAATGCGCGCCGCATTTCGGAAATAGTCTTTACACGTGGTACTACCGAAAGCATCAATCTGGTAGCATCTACCTTTGCTGACAGCCAGATGAAGGAAGGCGATGAAGTGATTGTTTCTGTGATGGAGCATCACAGCAATATTGTTTCATGGCAGTTGCAGGCAGCGCGTAAAGGAATTGTCTTGAAAGTGATTCCGATGAACGACCGTGGGGAACTGTTGCTTGATGAGTATGAAAAGCTCTTCTCTCCACGTACTCGTCTGGTTTCAGTAGCGCATGTTTCGAATGTGCTTGGAACAATCAATCCTGTGAAGGAAATGATTGCCACTGCACATGCTCACGGGGTTCCTGTTCTGATAGACGGAGCACAGAGTATTCCTCATATGCCGATAGATGTACAGGATCTGGATGCCGATTTCTATGTGCTCAGCGGACATAAGGTGTATGGTCCTACGGGTATCGGTGTGCTTTATGGTAAGGAAACATGGCTCGACAAACTTCCGCCTTATCAGGGAGGAGGAGAAATGATAAAGAATGTCAGTTTCGAGCATACCACGTTCAACGAACTGCCGTTTAAGTTCGAGGCGGGAACTCCCGACTATATTGGAAGTACAGCACTGGCAAAAGCACTCGATTATGTTTCGGCAATTGGAATGGATAAGATTGCAGCCTATGAACATGAACTGACAGTATATGCCATGAACAGACTGAAGGAAATTCCGGAAATGCGTATTTTCGGAGAGGCTGAACATAAGGGAGGCGTTATTTCTTTCCTGGTGGGCAATATTCATCATTTTGATATGGGAACATTGCTCGACCGTCTGGGTATAGCTGTACGTACAGGACATCATTGTGCCGAGCCGTTAATGCACCGTATGGGAATTGAAGGAACGGTACGTGCTTCGTTGGGTTTGTATAATACGAAGGAAGAAATTGATGCACTGGCAGCAGGTATAGAACGGGTAAGCCGGATGTTTTGATAACAGGACTTGCTGTTTGACTGTATCATAAAGAATAATCTTCTTATTCCAATCTTTACATTAAGTGCTCAAGATGGAATAAGGAGATTTTTATTGTTATACTTTTGATTATAAACGTATTATATCTCTTTCTGAGTAGCTGTTTTTACAGTTTATAATCTCTTTGTAGCATATTAGTCAAATCATCAGCATAAACTTCTAAAAACTTCTCGATGTTTTCTCTTAAACATCGAGAAGTTTTTTTATTTTTTGTACGAAAAAATCGCGGGTGTTGCTGATGCTTTTTAGTAGTCTTTACGAAGACTGTTTTGCTTATAGTTTTACTCTCCTGAATAGAGGCAAGCCTACTTGCTGCTATTCTTTTTCTAATGCGACTTTTAGCAATGGCTGGGCACCTACTGTAGCGGTTTTCATATTGCTGGAACTGACCTCCAGTGTGGCATCTTTCCTTGGAACGGTAAGTGTGAACCTGCCTTCGTTGTCGGATGTAGTTTGTGTTGTAGTACCTTTTATGGTAATACATGCTCCCGAAACTGGGTTTCCGGCAGCGTCTGTAACACGGCCTGTAACCAGCGACTCGCCTTGAGAAGTTGTAGAAGATCTTTTTGTCGTTATCAGTATTACCCCATCACGAGCTTTGGGGCCGAATATGGTTACGCCCGTTCCATCCTTAATAACATTTATGGAGCTGATCTGGTCGGGATTTATTTCATTCAGAGCTTTTGGCTCAACTTCTTTACCATCAATGATAAAGAGTGTTTTCTTTAATGTAAGCGAGCTGTCAGATATGTTTCCTGTTGGTGTATGTTCTTTCTGTTTGTCAGGAAGTGAGAAAGTAACCGGAATAGTAAATTTTACGTCAACAGGCTTTCCATGTTGGGTTCCGGGTTTCCATTTAGGGGTAGTTTTTATAACTCTTAAAGCTTCTGCATCTAATAACGGATTTACAGAACGCTTTATTTCGAAGTTGTCGAGTGAGCCGTCTGCCTTTACTACAAACTGGACAATAACCCTTCCCTGAATGCCTGCTTTCTGACATTCTGCCGGATATTGTATGTTTTCTGCGAGATAACCCATCAATGCTTTCATTCCTCCAGGATATTCCGGCATTTGTTCTACTACGGTAAATGTTTCTCCATTTTGTACAGTAGGTTTAGGTGCAGAAGGAGAAACTGTCAGATCTAATTCATTGGTAGCACTTGTTAGTCGAATTGTTTTATCCGTCTGCTTGATACAGTCTTTTACCGGTATGTTTTTCGACTCCATACCCACATACGAAATCCATAAACTCTGATCTTCGCCTACCTCCAGTGAAAAATGTCCGTCATCGTCTGTAAGCGTACCATTGGATGTATTGGTGATGACTACTGTAGCTTGTGGTACTGGCTGTCCGGTTTCGTCTACGACTTTCATGCTCAGACGTATTTTTTTATCCGGAGCAGACTGATTGTTTTGTTGATTTTTGTCGGTATACGTTTTCATAGCATCCGATAAATCACTAACTTTGATATTTGAAATCTCTTCTAATGGTTGAGATACTTCGGGACGGGCAAAAACGGTAACTGCAACAGTTGCCAGTGGAAGTACATACAAGTACTTGACTCGTGCCCACGGATTGGATTTTTTTCGAATCATCATAGTAATACGTTTTTTAAGTGAACTGTGATTAAAGCTGTTGGCAATAGAGTAGAGCCTTGCGCCAACGGCTTTTTTTATTAATAGCATTTGATATTGTCTGGCATCGATTCCTTGACGAAGGACTTCTTCGTCGGCTTCATATTCGTGAATATTTTGCAGTTCTTGTTTGAGTAGCCATATAGCGGGGTTGAACCATTGTAGCCAGCTACAAACCTCAACCAGCAGCAGATCCCACGAGTGATGATTACGGATATGTGCCTGTTCGTGTAGCAGAATGTCATGTCCGTTCTCTTTAAGGTCGGCTTGTGAAATAACAATATATTTCATCCAGCTAAAAGGGGCAAAGTTGCATGAGTGAATTATCAGAAGCGTTCCATCGGGGAGTTGCTTGCGCTGATTGTGACGGATGAAATAGAGCATGCGCCCCAACGACCAGAGGTGGCAAAGAATGAAAAATATAGCTCCTGCCACATAACAGATTATTAATATTTCTTGCCAGGGAAAACCGAATTCTGGCTGCAATCCTTGATTGGGAACCACATTCTGCTCATACATTATCAGCAAGTCTTCTACAGTTGTTACAGCTGTACTGACCATAGTATGCTGGTTGGTTGTGATTGTTGCCAGAGGTAGTATGTACGAAAGCAGTATGATACTCAGTAAGGCTATCCGGTTGCAGCGGTGAAATGTTTCCTTGCTTAACAGTAACCGGTAGAACAGGTAAAATACAGCCAGACAGAGCGATGATTTCAGTATGTAGACAAAAAATGCTCCCATAATCCAGAATTGTTTATTGTTTCTTTTCGTTTTCTCCTTCTTCCACTTGCCGTATCAGTTCCTTTAGTTCTTCGATGGAAATATCCTCTTCTTTTACGAGTGACGATACTGCTCCCAAAAAAGAATTATTAAAGTACTTGCTGATAACACTCTTCAACGTCCGGGTACGGAAGCTGTCTTCTGTTACTATGGCGAAATAGCGATATGTATTCCCGAATGCTTCGTGCGAGAGATAACCTTTTTCTTCTAATCCACGTACAATGGTAGAAAGTGTATTGAAGTGCGGTTTAGGATCATCGTAAAAAGTCAGCAGTTCTTTAACAAATAGAGGACCTTTTGTCCAGAAGAAACCCATAATTTCTTCTTCTTTTGCAGTGAGTCTTTTCATATATTTCTCTTGTTTTTTGCAAATAACTAAAATATATAGT
>OOBS01000592.1_pt1 | contig 12785 bp, 9 predicted proteins | sample 1671381 | NCBI WGS metagenome assembly OOBS01 (sample SAMN06348151, study PRJEB24527) | human gut metagenome | biome: human gut; feature: ankylosing spondylitis patient; material: feces | host: Homo sapiens | place: China | collected 2015-10 | reverse complement strand
AATCAGGAATTTAGCGCATTCCCATGCGGGAATAGATGAATGGAAGAAAGCTGGATTTAACGAACTTCAGGTGCTTGAGATTACTAAAGGTAATGATAATGGCGTTGATATTTCTATATATGCCAGTCCCGAATATAATTCAAGGCAGATGAAGGTTATAAGAATGGCACTTGAGGAAGGAATTGATGTAAGTGCTATGGCAGATCCGGAGTATAATTATATGCAGATGGAGCAGATTAAAGAAGGTATAAAAGAGGGTATTGATTTATCACTTATATGCAATCCGAAGTACGATTATTCTGTTATGAGAGAGATTCGTCTTGCATTAAAGTACAGATTTGATCTTACAAGATATGCAAAGCTTGGATATTCTGGTGAGGTGTTAAGACAGATAAGACTGGCTAAGAGAGATGATGTTGATTTAACATTTTTCGTTGATGAGAATTTCGATGCACACCAGCTTAACGAGATTAGAATAGGCTTGTTAAAATGTGTAGATGTATCGAAGTATATGCTTCATGAATATACAGCAGACCAGATGAAACAGTTAAGGTTAGGACTTGAGGCTGGAATAGATATTACCAAGTATAATATGATAGGTTTCTCCTCAGGACAGATGGAACAGATAAGGTTAGGAGAAGAAGAAGGGATAGATGTAAGTCCATATGCAGATCCATTTATCAATGCTGTCCAGATGAAAGAGATGAGAGAACAGATTGAGAATGATGGCAAGGTTCAGGAAGAGCCACAGCTTAATGAACTTCAAAGTCAGGAGATACTGCTTGGACTTCAGAGTGGTGTAGATGTAAGCGTATACGCCGATGCAAGATATACTTGCAGACAGATGGAGCAGATAAGAATAATGCTTGAGAGGGGTCTTGATCCTTCGGAATTATTAGTACATAAAGACCAGTAATTAAGGACATACATATAAGGGGAATTCGATTATAAAGATGACATAAGACAATGTGCTATGGTTGATTGGAGGAGTCAGAATTGAATGATGTACTTAGAGAACAGATACAGTTAAATACCAAAGAAGTAGTTGTCAATGTTGATAATGATCATATGAAAGCAAGTATAGTCCTTAATGGCATAGGCAGTGATGAAGCTTATACATACGAGGAGATTGCAGACAAGCTTTCACAGGCAGGTGTGCGTACAGGAATTAATGAAGCGAGAATACGCGAAGTTATTCTTAATAAGCTGTACGATATTGAAATCGTGGTAGCAGAAGGCAAAAGTGCAGTTAACGGTACTGATGGTTATTACAACTTCTTCTTTGATTCAGAGTATGAAAGAGATAATAAGCCTACATTAAGAGAAGATGGTTCTGTTGATTATTTTAATGTAAAGCTTTTTGAGAAGGTTAATAAAGATGATAAGCTTGCAGAGTATATAGAACCTACCAAGGGTGAATTTGGATATGATATATTTGGAAAGCTTTTAGTTCCAAAGCCAGGAAGACCAGGACCTAAGTTAAGAGGCAAGGGCTTTACAGTGTCAGAGGACGGCAAGTCTTATTATGCCCAGTTAAGCGGTAAAGTAGAATATCGTAACTACGACCTTAATGTAAGTAATGTATATAATGTCAGCGGTGATGTTGATGTTGGAACAGGAAGCATAGATTTTAATGGTGACGTAGAGATTAACGGAAGTGTCAGAGGCAGTGTCAAGATACACGCTATGGGTAATATATACATAGGTGGATATGTTGAAGATGCAGATATATGGTCAGGACAGGATATCATTATACAGGATGGTGTTAATGCAGGTGAGAACGGAAGAATTGAAGCTATGGGCAATATATCAGCAAGGTTTTTCGAGAATGCACATATTATAAGCCATAGTGATATAAAGTGTGATTATATGCTTAATACAACAGCTTTGGCATATGGCGGAATATATCTTGAGGGCAAGAGAGGTTCTGTAATAGGCGGAGATGTCACAGGCGTAAGGGGCATATGTATTAAAGCTTGTGGAAGTGAGTCTTATTCTAAGACTGTATTAAGAGTTGGTGTAACTAAGGAGATAAGCAGTGAATATGCCAAGGTGCTTATGGTGCTTAAGGATATAGATACGCAGATAGACAGATTTAATCAGGCTTTACAGAAGCTTGATATATTAAAGAAGGCAGGTTCTGATAAGTTTGATGAAACACTTAACAGAAAGCTGTTGCAGTCAAAGATTGTTAAGACAGCAGAGAAAGCCAAATATGAAGAAAAAAGCCGTAATCTTTATACACTTGTAAGGGAGTCAGACAGGGCAGTTGTAAGGATTGATAAGAATATATATCCAGGAAGCCGTGTATTTATGGGCGATAAGACATATGTTCCTAGTACCGTATTTACGCATATTGCTTTAAAGAAGACTTCACAGGGTGTATTGATAAGAAATTATGATTCTATGTAGTGAGAATATATTTACAGAGGTTAGTTTATGATAGAAGAGGTTGTTTCAATAGAGCTTCCCGTGCATGAGAGAATGGTTATTAAGAAGAACAGGCTCACACCGAAAGATTATGCTGGCGAGCCTGTTCCAAGAATATCTATTGTTACAGGAATACATGGTGATGAGCTTGATGGGCAGTATGTGTGCTACGAAGTCATAAGACGTGTTAATAATAATCTGGAAAGATTAAAAGGAATTATAGATATATATCCAGATGTAAATCCCCTTGGAATAGATACAGGTTCAAGGGGAATTCCTATGTTTGAGCTTGATATGAACAGAGTATTTCCAGGTGATAATAATGGAGCTGTGGCAGAGAGTGTTGCGGCAGGAATTGTCAACGATATAATTGGAAGTGATTTCTGTCTTGATATTCATTCAAGCAATATATTTGTAAGAGAGATGCCGCAGGTAAGACTAAATGAAGAAAATGCGGAAAGACTGCTTCCATTTGCAAAGATGTTAAATGCGGATTTTGTATGGATATTTTCATCAATAACAGTGCTTGATGCGACACTGGCATACAGCCTTAATCATCTTGGTGTACCTACGCTTGTAGCAGAGATGGGCGTTGGTAACAGAATTAACAGGGAATACAGCCAGCAGCTTATTGATGGAATATTTAACCTTATGAGTAATCTTGGAATATGGGAAATACCAGAGGCTGATAATAAAATAGCTGTCAGAGAGCCTATTATCTCAACAGAGGGGGAAGTTAATTTCCTGACAGCGAAGGAAAGCGGAATATTTGTTCCATCTATTAATTCATGTGGCAATATCCATATGGGAGATGCCATAGGCGACATAATAGAGCCAATAGAGGGAAGGATAATCCAGCATATTGAATCTCCGGTAGATGGTATTGTATTCACATTGAGGGAAAATCCAGTTGTATACAAGGGGGCACTTCTTGCGAGAGTACACGGAGGAAGAGTGTAATGAAAAAAGAAGTTTTATATAGTCTTAAGGGAATATACAGAGAGAATTTTGAGATAGAAGGCTACAGATTTGGACATGGCGAGAAATCAGCCTGCATAGTCGGGGCTATGAGGGGTAATGAGATACAGCAGTTATATATATGCTCACAGCTTATAAAGGTGTTAAAAGACCTTGAAATGAGAGGTGCAATATCGCATAACCACGAGATTTTAGTAATTCCGTCAGCTAACAGATTTTCTATGAATGTTGAAAAAAGGTTCTGGCCTGTAGATAATACAGATATTAACAGAATGTTCCCTGGTGATGAAGCGGGAGATACTACCAAGCAGATAGCTGCTGCAATATTTGAAAGCAGTAAGGGCTACAGCTATGGAATACAGTTTGCAAGCTTTTATATGCCTGGAGATTTCATACCTCATGTACGTATGATGGAAACGGGTTATCAGAGTGCGAGCCTTGCCAATCTTTTTGGACTGCAGTATGTTGTTATAAGAAAGCCAAAGCCTATGGATACGGCAACGCTTAATTATAGCTGGCAGATGAATGGAACAAATGCTTTTTCGATATATACGAACAGCACAGATATTGTTGATGAAAAGTCTGCAAGACAGGCAGTATCGTCAGTGTTAAGATTTCTTACGAGAATGGGAATATTAAAATATAATAATCACAGCGGTTACATAGCAAGTGTCATTAACGAGTATGATTTATCAGCCGTTAAGACATATGATGCAGGTTTTTACAAAAGGCTTAAAGAACCGGGGGATCCGGTTGTCCATAATGAGGTAATAGGTCAGGTTATTGATCCGTGTGAGGGATATGTCAAGAGTGAGATATTATCACCGACAGACGGCATAGTATTCTTTGCACATACAGCCCCTCTTGTTATGGGTAATGAAGTTGTATACAAGATTATAAGACGTATGCATGAATAGTGTATACAATATAGAAATATACATAACATTGTTCTTGTGTCTTGTTTCTTTAGTAATGATATGATAAAATATTTTACATTCTTGTTGAAATAGTAGTGACAGGAGTACAGCTGATTAAGAAAGGAAATAATTAAAATGAGTGGCGTTAAAAGAGTTTTTGTTGAGAAAAAGAAACCTTTTGCTGTTAATGCAAAGGAGTTACACGATGAAATCACAGGTTATCTCGGTATTAAGACAATTACAGATGTAAGGGTGCTTATCAGATATGATATTGAGAATCTTTCTGATGAGACATATAAGAAAGCACTTACAACAGTATTTGCAGAACCACCTGTTGATGATGTGTATGAGAATGAATTTAAGGCTTCAGATGATGATTTTGTATTTTCTGTAGAATATCTTCCGGGACAGTTCGACCAGAGAGCTGATTCGGCAGAGCAGTGTGTTAAGTTCCTTAATGAGAATGAAACTCCTGTAATTAAGACTGCAACTACTTATATTATATCAGGCAAGCTTACAGATGATGATAAGGCTAAGATTAAAAACCATTGTATCAATCCAGTAGATTCAAGAGTAGCTGATGAGAAGCTTCCAGATACACTTGTTACTAAGTTTGATACACCAGCAGATGTTGTTGTATTTGATGGCTTCAAGGATATGAGCGGGGACAAGCTTAAGGAATTATATGATTCACTTGGTCTTGCTATGACATTTAAGGATTTCAAGTTCATTCAGGATTACTTCAAGAATGAAGAGAACAGAGATCCATCTATGACAGAAATCAGAGTTCTTGATACATACTGGTCTGACCACTGCCGCCACACAACATTTGCTACAGAATTAAAGAATGTAGAATTTAAGGACGGATATTACAGAGCTCCTATGGAAGAAACTTACAATAAGTATCTTGCTGACAGAGCTGTTATATATAAAGACAGAAAAGATAAGTTCGTATGTCTTATGGATTTAGCCCTTATGGGTATGAAGAAGTTAAAGGCAGAAGGCAAGCTTGAAGATCAGGAAGAGTCTGATGAGATTAATGCCTGCTCTATAGTTGTTCCTGTTGAGATTGACGGAAAGACAGAGGAGTGGCTTGTAAACTTCAAGAACGAAACTCATAACCACCCAACAGAGATAGAGCCATTTGGTGGTGCTGCTACCTGCCTTGGTGGAGCTATAAGAGATCCACTTTCAGGACGTACATATGTATATCAGGCTATGCGTATCACAGGTGCGGCAGACCCTACAGTTCCGGTAGCAGATACACTTCACGGCAAGCTTCCACAGAGAAAGATTGTTACAGAAGCAGCTCACGGCTACAGCTCATATGGTAACCAGATTGGTCTTGCTACAGGTTATGTTAAAGAAATATACCACCCAGATTATGTTGCTAAGCGTATGGAGATTGGTGCGGTTATAGCGGCAGCTCCAAGAAGCGCAGTTAAGAGAGAGAATTCTGATCCAGGAGATATTATTATCCTACTTGGTGGACGTACAGGACGTGATGGCTGTGGTGGTGCTACAGGTTCATCTAAGGTTCACACAGAGGAGTCTATAGAGACTTGTGGAGCAGAGGTTCAGAAAGGTAATGCACCTACAGAGCGTAAGATGCAGAGACTTTTCAGACGTCCGGAAGTAACTAAGCTTATTAAGAAATGTAATGACTTTGGTGCAGGCGGTGTATCAGTTGCAATCGGTGAACTTGCAGCAGGTCTTACAGTAGATTTAGATAAAGTTCCTAAGAAGTATGAAGGTCTTGACGGAACAGAACTTGCTATATCAGAGTCACAGGAAAGAATGGCAGTTGTTGTTGACCCAGCAGATGTTAAAGCATTTTTAGAGTATGCCACAGAGGAGAACCTTGAAGCGGTTGAAGTTGCTGTTGTAACAGAAGAACCAAGACTTGTACTTAACTGGAGAGGCAAGGATATCGTTAATATTTCAAGAGCTTTCCTTGATACTAACGGTGCACATCAGGAGACATCAGTACTTGTAGATATCCCAGATGACAAGGCTAATTACCTTGAAGCTAAGCCAGTAGATGATGTTAAGGGCAGATGGCTTAAGACACTTGCAGACCTTAACGAGTGTTCACAGAAGGGACTTGTTGAAAGATTTGATGGTTCAATCGGTGCTGGTTCAGTACTTATGCCATTTGGTGGAAAGTACCAGCTTACAGAGACACAGGCTATGGTTGCCAAGCTTCCAGTGCTTAAGGGCAAGTGCGATACAGTAACTATGATGGCTTATGGATTTGATCCATATCTTTCTAAGTGGAGTCCATATCACGGAGCTATGTATGCAGTAACAGACTCGGTTGCTAAGATTGTTGCGGCTGGTGGCGATTACAGCAAGATTAGATTTACATATCAGGAATATTTCAGAAGAATGACAGAAGATCCTTCAAGATGGAGCCAGCCATTTGTAGCACTTCTTGGTGCATATGAGGCACAGATTGGCTTAGGACTTCCATCAATCGGTGGTAAGGATTCTATGTCAGGAACATTTGAACATATAGATGTACCACCTACATTATGCTCATTTGCTATTGATGTAGCTAAAGAGCAGGATATTATCACACCTGAATTAAAGAAAGCTGGCAATATACTTGTAAGATTTGACATTGAAAGAGATAAATATGACCTTCCTGTATTCTCACAGATTAAGGAATTATATTCATCTATCCACGAAGCTATTAAGAGCAAGGCAATTGTGTCTGCATATGTTCTTGATGCTAACGGCTTAGTTCCAGCAATAAGCAAGATGGCATTTGGTAATATGCTTGGTGTTGCTGTTGAGCCATCTGTATCAAAGGAAGAATTATTCGCACCAGCATATGGCTGTATAGTAGCAGAAGTAGACAGCTCTAAGCTTTTAGAGATTAAGGCAGCTTATACTAAGGTTGGTACAGTAACAGAAGAAGCTAAGTTTACATATGAAGATGTTTCAATCAATATTGAGGAAGCATTAAGTGTATGGAAAGATACATTAGAGGGTGTATTCCCAACAAAGGTTTCTAAGGAAACTGATAGGGTTGAGTCACCTGTATATTCAAAGGGCAATGTATATGTATGCAAGAATAAGGTTGCGAAGCCAACAGTATTTATACCAGTATTCCCAGGTACTAACTGTGAATATGACAGTGCCAGGGCGTTTGAGAGAGCTGGTGCAGATACTATTGTCAAAGTATTCAAGAACCTTGATGCTGCAAGCATAAGAGAATCTGTTGATGAATTTGAAAAAGCAATTAACCAGTCACAGATTATTATGTTCCCAGGTGGATTTTCAGCAGGTGATGAACCAGATGGTTCTGCTAAGTTCTTTGCAACAGCCTTCCGCAATGCTAAGATGAAGGAAGCAGTTGAGAAGCTCCTTAATGAAAGAGATGGTCTTGCACTTGGTATATGTAATGGTTTCCAGGCTCTTATCAAGCTCGGATTAGTACCTAATGGCAAGATAACAGGACAGGATTCTAATTCACCTACACTTACATTTAACACAATTAACCGTCACATCTCTAAGATGGTATATACAAAGGTTGTTACTAATAAGAGTCCTTGGCTTGCAGAAGCAAAGCTTGGCGGAGTATACTGCAATCCAGCTTCACATGGTGAAGGAAGATTTGTTGCACCTAAGGAATGGCTTGATAAGCTCTTTGAAAATGGTCAGGTAGCAACACAGTACTGTGACCCGGAAGGCAATGTATCTATGGACGAAGAATGGAATGTCAATGGCTCATATATGGCTATTGAGGGTATCACAAGCCCGGACGGAAGATGCCTAGGTAAGATGGCACATTCTGAAAGACGTGGTGATTCGGTAGCTATTAATATCTATGGAGAACAGGATATTAAGATATTCGAGTCTGGTGTTAAGTACTTTAAATAAATAGTATAACTATCTGTGCATAATAACAGAATATCAAAATTATAAAATCCTGATGTATATTATACAAGTAATCCTGGACTGACAAAGGTTTGTATAGTGTACATCAGGAGTTTTTTATGTAGAATCAGGATAATAAAAAGTAATAAAAAGCTGTTGACAAAATAACTAAGTTAGACTATTATAATGGTAGTTAGTAATAGCTAATGCATATGCCTTTATATTTATTTAACGGGTCCCAGACCCGTTTATTTAAAAATCATAGGTTAGTAACAACTAACATAAGTTAGAATAAAACTAACAGTGAGATGTATACTATATATCTATTTCGCAGGATGAGGAGGACTAATATGAGTGTAGTTATAATTGGTGGTAACGAATGTATGGTATGTCAATATGAGAAGATATGTAAACAGCATGGCTGTAAAGCCAAGGTATTTGTTAAGGAGAAGAGTGGCTTTGGCAAGAAGATTGGCAACCCTGACCTTATGATACTTTTTACTAACACAGTATCACACAAAATGGTACATAGTGCTGTTACAGAAGCAAAGAGCAAGGACATTCGGATTGTGCGTTCACATTCAAGCAGTGCTTCATCACTTAATGCAGTTCTTCAGGAATATGTAGCAGACGGAAAGGCTTGTTAATTGTAACTGACACAGACAGCAGGCAGAGTAATGCGTAATATAAGGAATGGAGATTATATGCTTAGAAAGCTGGAGAATGAGATTGTAAAAGAATGTGCACCTACATTGGCTGGAATTAAGATGGCTAATCTTTTTAATTATAGATTTGTATCAGAAGATGAATTCGATTCTGAGATTAAGACTGCCAATATGAACCTTAATGAGAAGGGCGTATATATAGAAGTCTTAAGAAAGACAGATATGAGTTCATTGATATATGTATACAGACCAAGTATGTTATTTAAGGCAGTCAATAATGATGATGTATGGAATATACTATCCAGCTATGGATACATAGAACGAAGTATACAGGCATGTATTAATACACTTAAGGAACGTCTTATGACACAGCCCTGTTTTCCACACGAGATAGGTTTATTTCTTGGATATCCTGTAGAAGATGTAAAGGAGTTCATTTTTAATAAAGGACAGAACTGCAAATGTTGTGGTGTGTGGAAGGTATATTACAATGAACAGGAAAGTGTCAGAACATTTGCAAGATTCAAGAAATGTTCTGAGGTATATCAGAAGGTCTTTATAGGAGGACGAACATTAAATCAGTTGACCGTGAATATATGATTCACTCAACATATATGTGCACAAGCATTAAATTAAAGCAATAATGGAGGAATGATAATGAGTAAAGTTGCAGTTGTATATTGGAGCGGAACAGGTAATACAGAGGCTATGGCCAATGCTGTTGCTGAGGGAGCAAAGGAAAAAGGAGCAGAAGTAACATTATTCACTGCTTCAGAATTCTCATCAGCAAAGGTTGCAGAATTCGACGGAATAGCTTTCGGATGCCCTGCTATGGGAGCAGAAAATCTTGAAGAGTCAGAATTTGAGCCGATGTTTACAGACTGTGAAGCGGCACTTTCAGGAAAGAAGATAGCACTCTTTGGTTCTTACGGCTGGGGAAGCGGAGAATGGATGGATGACTGGGCAGAAAGAAGCAGGAATGCTGGTGCTGACCTTAGCTGTGACCCGGTAATCTGTAATGAAGCTCCTGATGATGAAGCTGTAAGTAATTGCAAGGATCTTGGTGCTTCTCTTGCATAATCAGAGTGTATGTACAATTAAGAATATGCATAGTTAATGTATGTGTATAATCAGATATGTGCATAATATAAAGTAATATAATGAATATATTAATAAGTGACATATTTATTCTGGACACTTCCCAATATAATATTAATAAGTGAGTAATGACCGCATACATATTAATTTTACTGTATATGTATGCGGTTATTATGTGAGAATTAATAATATTAAAATTTTCTTAAAATGGTAATTGACATCTAATAAGTGTTAGTATATACTAACACAGTAGCAAATGAAAAACATTATCAACATAGATACAGATAGGAGTGATAAGTTATGCCATTATCAATGATAGGTGAGGGAGAGACAGCAACAATCACAAGGATTGGTGGGAAAGAAGAGACGAGAAGATTTCTTGAGAATCTAGGCTTTGTAGTTGGAGCTATAGTGACGGTCATTTCTAAGACTGGCGGTAATGTTATAGTTAATATTAAAGAATCACGAGTAGCTATAGGAAGCGATATGGCTTCAAAGATTATGGTATAAAGACTTGAGTTTCAAGCCTCTATATAGATATTCACAATATTTTAATGAGAAGGAGAGATTAAGATGACTTTAAAGGAAGTTGCTGTTGGTCAGACTGTTAAAGTTGCTAAGCTTAATGGTGAAGGTCCGGTTAAGAGAAGAATTATGGACATGGGAATCACTAAAGGCGTAGAAGTCTATGTCAGAAAAGTTGCACCATTGGGAGATCCAATAGAAGTAACAGTACGAGGATATGAGTTATCACTTCGTAAGGCAGATGCAGCTATGATAGAGGTAAATTAATATTTTTTTTACCAAAAGGTTAGCATTAACTAATTATAGCAAGCATAATCTAAATGAAGAAAGTTACAACTAATTATTAACTCATTAAGAAAAGAGGTAAAAGAATGTCAATTAAGATTGCATTAGCAGGTAACCCTAACTGCGGTAAAACAACATTGTTTAATGCTCTTACAGGTTCTAACCAGTTCGTAGGTAACTGGCCAGGTGTTACTGTAGAGAAGAAGGAAGGTAGATTAAAGGGACATAAAGATGTTGCCATTATGGATTTACCAGGTATTTACTCACTTTCTCCATATACATTAGAGGAAGTTGTAGCAAGAAATTATCTTATTAATGAAAGACCAGATGCTATCATCAATATTGTTGATGGTACTAACATTGAAAGAAACTTATATCTTTCAACACAGATTATGGAACTTGGTATTCCGGTAATTATGGCTGTTAATATGATCGACCTTTTAGCTAAGAATGGTATTGAACTTAACATTGCAAAGCTTTCAGAGAAGCTTGGCTGTGAAGTAGTTGAAATTTCAGCTCTTAAGGGAACTGGTATCAGGGAAGCGGCAGAAAAGGCTGTAAAGCTTGCTGAGTCTAAGAAGATTAATAAGCTTGCACATAAATTCAGTGATGAAGTTGAATCTGTTATCGAAGCAGTTGAAGATAAGATTGGTCTTGATGTAGTAGAAGAACAGAAGAGATTTTTCGCTATCAAATTATTAGAGAAAGATGACAAAATCGGACAGCTTATGTCTAGTGTACCTGATGTTACAGCAGAGATTGATAAGCTTGAGAAAGATTTTGATGATGATACAGAAAGTATTATCACCAATGAAAGATATACATACATTTCATCAATTATTGGAGAGTGTGTAAAGAAGGCTCATTCTAAGGATAAGCTTACAACATCTGATAAGATTGACAAGATTGTAACTAACAGAATATTAGCACTTCCTATATTCGCAGTAGTTATGTTCTTAGTATATTACATTGCAATGGTAACAGTTGGTACAGCAGCTACAGACTGGGCTAATGATGGTTTGTTCGGTGATGGTTTCCACCTTTTCGGTATCGGTACTTCAGCTTATGAAGAAGTAGAAGAAGAATATGGTGACTCAGATGAAATCATTGCAGCATATGTAGAAAGCCTTGGTTCTAAGGGCGAAGCAATAGCAGATGCTATTGATACAGAAGCAGAAGACTATGACTCAGAAGCTGCTGTTAAGGCTCTTACAACTCTTAAGTCTATGGTTAAGTCATCAGATTCAGTTGATTATACTGTAGAAGATGATGAAACACTTGCAACAGAAGATTTCACAGCAGATGCTGATGATATTAAAGAAGCTATTAACCTCGCTATCGAATATGATGGTACAGCTCCAGATCCGGCAGATTATGGCATATGGGTTCCTGGTATCCCAGTTCTTATTGGTGACGGACTCGATGCAATCGGTTGTGCAGATTGGTTAAATGGTCTTATCCTTGATGGTATTGTAGCCGGTGTTGGTGCTGTACTTGGTTTCGTTCCTCAGATGTTAGTATTATTCTTATTACTTGCTATCTTAGAGGCTTGCGGATATATGGCACGTATCGCATTCATTATGGATAGAATCTTTAGAAGATTCGGTCTTTCAGGTAAGTCATTCATACCTATCCTTATTGGTACAGGTTGTGGTGTTCCAGGTATTATGGCTTCCCGTACAATCGAGAACGAAAGAGACCGTCGTATGACAATTATGACAACAACATTTATACCTTGTGGTGCTAAGACACCATTCATCGCTATGATTGCAGGTGCAATATTTGGTGGTTCACCTTGGGTTGCAACATCAGCTTACTTCATCGGTATGGCAGCAATTATCGTATCAGGTATTATTTTAAAGAAGACAAAGTTATTCAGCGGAGATCCAGCACCATTCGTTATGGAACTTCCTGCATATCATATTCCAACAGTTGGCAACGTACTTAGAAGTATGTGGGAGCGTGGCTGGTCATTCATCAAGAAGGCTGGTACAATTATCCT
>OOBS01000584.1_pt1 | contig 12874 bp, 7 predicted proteins | sample 1671381 | NCBI WGS metagenome assembly OOBS01 (sample SAMN06348151, study PRJEB24527) | human gut metagenome | biome: human gut; feature: ankylosing spondylitis patient; material: feces | host: Homo sapiens | place: China | collected 2015-10 | reverse complement strand
TCGCATTACCTTTTGCCGGAATAGAAATAATAAAAGGACAATTTACCGACGCTATCGGCTTATGGCTGTTCGCCGCCTTATTACCTTGCCTGAAAAAAATAAAACTGGAACACAAACCTGTCCGTCTTCCTTTTCTTTACAAAGGAAGTTATGAATATATACGAATGTTCCGCCAATCTTTCTGGGTCTATATCCTACTCTTTCTTTTTGCAACCGCAGGAACCGTACACGGAAATATAAAAATAAACAAAGTATGTCTCATACTATGGGGATTGGTACAGGCATCAGGCTATCTGCAAACAATGGACAACAGATATCTTCTTCATTTCAAAAATTTCAAGACTTTATGCCTTTTCCAACTAAAAAGCATAGCATGGAATGTTTTCATCACCTCCATTCCTTTCAGCTTAACGCTTATAGCGTCTACCTATGACCAAGATGAAATCCTCTTTTTCTTATCTTATTATACTGCCACCTTAATTTATGCCATTGGTATCGGTATGTTGCGCCATATCATCCCATCCCCCCTATTGCTGTTTATTGTGCAATTAAGTATATTAATGCCTTTTTATTTAGGCTCTCTTTTTGTTCCAATTATTTTAATACCCGGCATAGCACTTACAGCATTGCTGACCTGCCATGCGCACAAACGCTTAAAAAGATTATTATGATAGAAGTGAATGATTTACATAAAAGTTTCGGTAAGGTCAAAGTATTAAACGGCATTCATTTGGAGTATCACCCTGGAAAAATATATGGCTTGGTGGGCGAGAATGGAGCCGGAAAGACTACTTTATTCAATTGTATAATGGGAATCTATGATTATACCGGAAGCATAACCAAAAGCAAAACTTTAAAAACAGGTTATCTGTCTGCATCCAACTTCTTTTATTCCCAAATCACGGGTCTTGAACACTTGGAATTCTGTATGAAGGCCAAAGGTCTGCCGGTCAATACACCCACCATTCAACATTTAAATGAAATTTTCCAACTGCCCCTTGACAGGTATGCTGCCGAATATTCTACCGGAATGAAAAAGAAACTGGGATTTATGGCATTATTGTTGCAAGACAATGACGTATTTATTCTTGACGAGCCGTTCAATGGGGTGGACTTGAAGGGATGTATCCTGATGAAAAGACTCATCCGGCAACTGAAAGCAAAAGAAAAGACGGTGATAATTTCCTCACATCTCATTGCCTCGCTAAGGGAAATATGTGATATTATCCACTATCTGAACGAAGGGGGTATTTACAAAGAATACCATGAAGAAACAACAGAAGAGATAGAAGAGGATATATTATGCAATACTAAAAGCTGATTCATCTATCATGATGAAACAAATATAACAGTGGTTTTACCACTGAACTACCATGAAAAAATAGAATGAAAACCTAAAGAAATATTTGTTCATAATGCATTGTTTTTATAATTAAAGAAAATCTCCTTTCACCATAACAAATTGTAAATCAATAGAATTATAATCCGTTTGGTGTGAAAGGAGATTTTATAAAGTCCTGTTTCCGTTCTTATTCAGCCGGTTCTTACAAAGTACAAGTTCCTTCGACCAGCTTGCCCATTGCCCATACGGCACGGATATTCAAGTCCTGGTCAAGAATCAAGATATCGGCATCTTTGCCTTTCTGAAGTGAGCCCTTGCGGTCATATACTCCCATAATCCTGGACGGAGTTTCCGAAGCCATACGGACAGCATCTTCCAATGGGATTTCTGCCTTTTGCACCAAGGTACGGATCAAACGGTCCATGGTAGCCACACTGCCTGCCAAAGCAGAACGGTCGGCCAGTTTGCACACACCATCCTCAATGATGACACGAGGGTCAAAAGCTACATTGCTTTCACTGGCGGCACATGCCAAAGCATCGGTAATAACACAAGCACGTTCCACACCCTTAATCTTATATATCAGGCGCAAGATAGTAGGAGGAACATGAATACCATCGGCTACCACTTCCACTGTCATATCGTCTATCAGATAGATACTTTCTACTGTACCTTCATATTTATACTCACGGCGCTTATGGAAGCCCGGCATCGCATTATAGAAATGTGTAGCATGAGAATAACCGGACTCCCAGGCTGCACGGATATCTTCATATTCGGCCTGTGTATGTGCCACAGAAGCCAAGATGCCTTTTCCTGTGATATACTTACCAAACTGCATGGCACCCGGCAATTCGGGTGCAGCATCCCAACGCTTGATACAGCCCCACTTCTCTACAATAGGAATATATTCCTTCGGATCCGGGTCTTTTATGTTTTCAGGCATCTGACCGCCTGCCATCTTCATATTAAGGTAATGCCCTTCAAGATGAAGACCAAGTACCGGACTGTCCGGTTCCGCCATCAACCTGGTACAAGTTTCGGCAGCTGCCTCAATCATCGGTACGGTAGAAGAAGACAACGTTGGGAAAATACTGGTAGTACCATGTTTCATGTGAGCATTAATGGCTGTACGGAAAGCCTCTTCCGTACCTTCCATAAAATCACCGCCACCACCACCATGACAATGGATTTCCACACCACCGGGAACAACATACATACCTTTAGCGTCAATCAGCTCGGCTCCGATAACAGCTAAATCACAATTGGTAACTTCTAAAATCTTATTGTCGCGCATAAGGACAGATCCGTCCTTCAACCAGCCCTGTGGGGTAAGAATCTTTGCGTTAATGATTTGGGTCAACATGATACTATGATAAGTTAGAATTTTTAATTGGCATATTAAATTTGCCAACAAAAATAGCAACTTTTTCACTTTCTAAAACAGATTTCCCCAATTATTTTCCAACTTTTTTTAATAAATAAGCCCCGCTTAATAAAATCAAGCGGGGCACAGATAGTGGAAATTGAAACAAATCTTTTTACTTACTCATTAAAACTAGCCTACCTGATTTAAGTCCTTTACCTGTTGCGGTCAATATGATTTCTCCCGGTTTATCAGTACTTTGCACAACAGCAGTCATCATTCCGTTAAACACTTTCATCTGCGGAACATGGAAAAGTTCCAATGAAGTGGGATCTCCGTTTGCACCGGCACGATAGGTTCCCGCACCTTTTACAGAATACTTGATGAGATGCTGCGCATCGGGACAAAGATTACCCTCTTTGTCCACCACTCTTACTGTGACAAATGACAAATCCTTGCCATCAGCCTTTATTTCATTGCGATCTGTAACCAGTTCTATATGGTCGGGCTTGCCTGCCGTATGGATTTCCTTTTCGGCCACAGCTTCCCCCTTATCATTATAGGCAACCACTTTTACGGTTCCCGGCTCATACTTTGTATCCATCCACATCAAACGGTAGCGTTTCTGGCGTTTGAAATCTGCTATGGAAGCAGAATCCGCACTATTTTCAGCCGTTACAGTCAAATCTTTGGTACGCTTACCCTGACTCTTGCCATTGATAAACACTTCTGCCGACGGATAATTTGTATAAACAAAGATAGGAGTCACTTCTCCTTCACGTCCCGGCCATGTCCAATGAGGAAGGATATGCAGCGTTTCTTCATCTTTGTTCCAATGACTGCGGTACAGATAGTAACGGTCTTTGGGCAATCCGGCCAGGTCGATGATACCGAACAAAGAAGAATGGCTGGGCCAATCAGTATAATAAGGAGTCGGTTCGCCCAAATAATCGAAGCCCGTCCATACAAATTCTCCGATACCCCATGCGTTATCCTCATGCCAAATCCAGTCATCCTCCGGCAAATTGGACCAACCACAATGTTCCACATCGTAAGAAGAAGACTGATGATCGTCATATTTCTTCATAGCCTGACGGACAACAGGGAATTTATAGACGCCACGCGAACTTACTGTAGAAGCTGTTTCACTACCTAGAATAATCTGCTGAGGCAATTTCTTATAGTTTTCTGGATATTTATGAGGGCGGTAATTGAAACCGGCCACATCCATCACAGCAGCCATATTATTATTTACTACAGCATCAGGCGCATCCATACCTTGTGTTACAGGACGGGTAGGATCTTCACGATGACAGATATCCTGTAACATACGCGAAAGCTTTGGTCCGTTATTGCCATTCCACTGGTCGGGTACTTCGTTACCGATGCACCACATAACAATACTCGGATTGTTACGGTAATGACGGATCAGATTAGTCAGATCCTTCTCCACCCATTCATCAAATATTTTATGATAACCGTTGGCCATCTTTGCCGATTTCCACTCGTCGAAAGACTCCACCATCAGCATCATACCCATTTCATCACAAGCCTCCACCAATTCGGGTGCCGGCATATTATGAGAAGTACGGATGGCATTACAACCCATATCTTTCAGAATACGAATCTGACGACGTATAGCGGCATCATTTACAGCACCGCCTAACGGACCCAAGTCATGATGGTTACATACCCCTTTGAATTTGGTCAGCTTTCCATTCAGGAAAAAGCCCTTGCCGGGAACAATCTCCAAAGTACGGATACCAAAGCGGGTGGTATATTCGTCTTTCAAGGTATTCCCTTCATATACTTTGGATTCAGCTGTATAAAGAACCGGAGTATCAGGACTCCACAACTCAGGATTAGCCACTGCAAACTCCTGTTCAAACAAAGCATTATCAAAAACACTCAACTTGTTTTCCCCGGTAGCAACCACTTTGCCGTTTTTATCCTTGATCTGCGTCACAATACGGTAATTATCCTTATTAGCTCCTTCAGGGCTAACCGATCTCTCCTGTGGTGACACTTTTGCATATTTGTCTGTCACCACAGGAGTGGTAACATACGTCCCCCAAGCAGGAATATGCGTATCTTCATTGATTACCAGATGAACATTGCGGTACAATCCGGCCCCCGGATACCAACGTGATGATTCAGGCTCGTTTTCCAAACGGACTGCCAGTTCGTTCCTCTCACCCGGTTTCAGATAAGGGGTCGCATCCACATAAAAAGAATTATAACCGTAGGGCCAATAACCGGCCTCCTGCCCGTTCACATAAACACGGGCATGGCTCATTGCTCCATCAAATATCAAAGTCGCTTTCTTGCCTTTCTCAAAACCGGGAGCATCAAAGTTCAGGCGATACCATCCGGTTCCTACAAACGGAAGACCTCCGGTACGTCCGGCATGTTCCATCGCCTCGGTCTGTCCATCTTGAGTAATAGCCATTTCCTGCTTGTCGTTATTGATACTGAACGGACCATAAATCGCCCAATCATGAGGAACGGTGACGTTCTGCCATTTACTGTCATTATAACCGGGATTGGCAAATTCCGCATTATCTTCACGCGTAAATTTCCACCCTTTTTCGAAAGTCTGCTCTGTACGTACCTGCGCTTGCAAAAAAGCAAAATAACAAACAGCTCCTAACGCAGCACACAAAAATCGTTTCGTATTCATAGTTATTTCTTATTAGGATTTTCTGTTACTATAAAAGTAATTTCACCTGCCTTGATCAAATCATCATGCGAAATCAAATATTTATTAATTTTCTTATTGCCCAGTCTGATTTCCTTTATATAATCCCCTTGTCCTTCTTTCTTGATAACCAATTCTTTCTTGCCCCAATATTTAGGATCAAGCTGAACGGTCACTTTATCAAAAGTAGGAGTGGTCAATGTATATTCGGGCACACCCGGACAATCCGGATAGAATCCCATCATACTGAATATAGCCCATGCAGACATCGTACCCGTATCATCATTGCCGGGAATTCCATCCGGCTTAGTTGTGAAATACTTAGCCAGCAATTCCTTCACCAATTTCTGTGTACGCCATTCTTCACCTTTGAAACGACTGAACAGGTAAGGATAGGCTATATCGGGTTCATTGGCCGGATCATAATTCCCTTCATCAAACACGCTTTGCAATTTATCAACAAATTTCTTGTCGCCCCCCATCAACTTTACCAAGCCATTGATATCATGAGGCACAAAGAAAGTGTAATTCCATGCATTACCTTCATGGAAACCGGGACTAGGTGCAAAATTAGCTCCTTCTTTCGGATCAAACGGTTCATAGAATTTGCCTTCTTTAGTTATCGGACGCAAGGTTCCGAAATCCTTGCTATAATAATTTTTATAGCCCATAGAACGTTTGCGGAACAATTTCGCATCTTCTTTCTTACCTAAAGCCTCCGCCAAGGTAGAAAGTGCATAGTCGGCAACATAGTATTCCAAAGCATGAGAAACCGAATTATCATACTGACTTTCCATCGGCACATACCCTTTGGACATATAATCGTCATTATCCGGACGCATCAGATTATCCTTGCCCGGAGTAGTGGCCGACTTATACATTCCCTTATAAGCTTCGTCAATGTCAAAGTCTTGCAATCCCTTCATCCAACTGTCTACCAGAACAGGAATAGAAGGGTCACCTTCCATCGTCAATGTTTCACGACCATACAATTCCCATTTCGGGAACCATCCGTGTTCCTTGTATATGCCCATCATGGTGTGAATCATATCCATCTGACGCTCCGGATATACCAAAGTCATCAACTGGTGATAGTTACGATAAGTATCCCACAATGAGAATACCGTGTAACGGTTACGGTTGGTGGTCAAAATCTTATCTCCCTCCATTTGTGGATATTGTCCGCTTACATCCTGCAAAATATTCGGATGAACCATCGTGTGATACATAGCGGTATAGAATACTCCTTTTTGCTCTTCCGTTCCACCTTCCACTTTGATACGGGAAAGATCATCGTTCCATTTCTTACGGGCTTCCGCACGCAGTTTGTCGAATGTTGTACCGAAAGGCTGTTCTTTTTCCAGATTCAAACGGGCATTCTCTATGCTGACAAAAGACACGCCCATACTGACTTCAATCACTTCTTCCGCTGTGGTATCGTAAGTAAACCACACTCCTATATCATCTCCGCTTATTTCTTTTGTATAAGCAGTATAGAGTTTGTATTTACCGGCCGTATCATCCCATTGCGCCTCCACACCCATCGGACGCATCATTTTCCAATAACCGCGTTTTGCCGGTACTTTGTTGATACGCATTACAAAATAGATAGGAAATACCGCCTGAGGATTATAACAGAAAGTTCCCAACAATTTGGTACCTTCAATCTCACGGTCGTTTACAAAACGAACGGTAGCACCACTCTCATTGGTCAATCCCTCTCCCAGATTCAACAAGATATTGCTTTGTCCGGCAGGAAAAGTAAAGCGTGCCATACTGGTACGTGGAGTGGCAGTCAGTTCACATTTCACATTGTATTTATCCAGTATATTGGTATAATAACCCGGATTTGCAGTTTCACCTTGATAGAAGCTTCCATAATTATGATAATCCACATCCAGTTTGCATTAATAACAATGATCCCAATTCCGGACAGCCTTCCCCGCTAAGATTAACGTGCGCAAAGCCGGTAAGATATTTATTATTGAATTCGTATGGAGTGGACCACCATTGCTTGTCTTTATCCTTATCCCCTTCGGGAACCCCCATCACATTGAAAGGAGTCACCGACATCATTCCATGAGGGGTTAATGCTCCGGGGTTTGTCGTACCGTAATTAGTAGTACCCACAAAAGGGTTTACATAATCTACCGGCTCTTTCTGTGCTGCCGCAGAAAAAACTGAGATACAAGCCAGAACAGCCGATAACAAAATTTGTTTCTTCATGCTATTTGTTGTTTATATAAGTTCTATTATTTCACTACAATTTCATCTGTAAACAAGAAACCTCCGAATTCGCCCGAAGATGCCTGATAACGTATGTAACGTGCTTTGGCATTTCCTTCCCAACCAAAGTTGATGAAAGTCACTTTGTCATCCTTCACTACTTTATGCTCCATGCGCTTCAGTTCCGTAAACTCCTTACCATCATTGGAAACGGAAATGATCACTTCTGAAGGCATAAAGACTTCAGGTCCACACACCTGCATAAAGTCTGCTCCAACAGAATGAATTTCTGTTTCTTTTTCCATATCAATGGTCACATCCATTCTTTTCTTGTCTATAAAACCTTGCCAACGCCTGTCACCATAAGTCCAGCCTCCGATCACACCATCTACCAAGGCACTGTCACCACCGGCCGAATAGCCGGGATAATAAGCGGCATCCGGTCCGTAAGCCACTTTCTTACCTACTGCCAAATGCTGTACGGGCTGATCCGCTCCCGGACGATTTCCTATCTCATTTTTCAATTCAAAAGGATGGTATCCTTCAGCTTTCAATGCCTCTACCTCTTTCAATGCACGAACATGAAAATCATCATAGTTCTTCACAGAAGGGGCACTCCAAGCAACTTCCGCCAAGGCAAGAATACGAGGATAAATCATCATTTCCGCATGTTCCGGAGTCGGAATATATTCTGTGAATAAATTAGCTTGTACTCCATACACCAACTGGACTTTATCCGCACTCAAAGTATCGGGTACAGGATTAAATGAATAAACTTTGGACAAAGGCAGATAGCCTCCTATTGCTTCCGGCTGGGAATCAGGAGCATCCTGATAAGAATCAAAATAGCAGAACTCACCCGGACTCATAATAGCCATGTGGCCGGAATCAACCGCTTTCATTCCCCCTTCCGTGCCACGCCATGACATGACAGTGGCATTAGGTGCCAAACCACCTTCCAATATTTCATCCCAACCCAATAATTTACGTCCGTGGGCATTCAAAAAGACCTCAATACGATGAATCAGATAACTCTGTAACTCGTTCACATCTTTCAAGCCTTCTTTTTTCATACGTGCCTGGCACAGTTTGCAAGTGGGCCATGAGGCTTTACCTGCCTCATCCCCTCCTATATGAATATATTCGGACGGGAAAAGTTCCATTACCTCTGTCAGCACATTTTCCAGAAACTCGAAAGTCTTTTCATTACCGACACAGAAATCGGCTTGTTTGTAAGGTTCGTGTGTACAAGACAACTCAGGATAAGCAGTCAGTACTTCTTCCGAATGCGCAGGCATCTCTATCTCAGGAATAACTGTAATAAAACGTTCCTGAGCGTATGCCACCAGTTCGCGGATATCATCTTGAGTATAATAACCTCCGTGAGCATCTTTACTGCCTTCTTCTTCATACCGTCGTCCGTTATTCCACCATTCTTTCCAGGTAGGAAACTCACGCCATGCCGCAAATTCTGTCAGACGGGGATATTTTTTTATTTCAAGACGCCAGCCCGCAGCGTCAGTAAGATGCAGATGCAGACGGTTCAATTTATAATATGCCAAAGCATCCATCTGCTTTTTTATAAATTCCTTATCGAAGAAATGACGGGAAACATCCATCATAAAGCCACGATAAGCAAAACGGGGTTCATCTGTAATGACTCCTGCCGGCAATCCTTTTTCATCAACCATTTGCAGCATAGTCTGAACTCCATAGAACAATCCTGCCCCGGAAGTTGCACGAATAAGTACCTGATCAGGAGTTACCGTCAGAACATATCCCTCGGAAGAGTTTACCTCCGGCAGTTCCGCCACTTGTTTCAAGACAACATTATGTCCCTCTTCTGCTATTACCGGTTTCAAATTCATGGAAGAAGCCACCAGATAATCTTCCAAAATCTTCTTGTCCCCCTCAGACGCATCTATATATAACCCTGTTTCCGAATTCAATGAAAACACTTCCTGCTGTAATTCCACCTTTAATGGTGCGGGAATAACAGAAAGTGTGCGTTGCTCTTCTTTCGTGCAACTTGCAAACAGCAAGCCCAATGCAACTTCCGCCAATATAATCAATCTTCTCATCTTCTCTTTTCTTTAATTCTATTAATTTCATTAGTACGAATGCCTGGTTTCAATTCTCCATTAATAATGTAATGAAATCCGTCCTGCGAAACTATTACAGCTCCGGCACGCGCACCTTGTTCATATTCGCCTAATGTAGTCCATTTATCCGTCTGCGGATGATAGAGCAGCAGGTTTCTATTAAACCGATACCACTCTACAGGATGTGACAAATATTCTTTTCCCGCATAAATACCTTGCAGAGCTTTTAAGAATATATCCTTATCAACTCCTCCGGCACACAATATCATACCCTCGCCAAAAGAGGTTCCCATTCCACCACCTAAAGAGATCTCATTACCTTCCGCATCATACGGGGTGGCAACCGATGACCATTCTTTCGTTTCCGGAGAATACATATATCCATCTACTGACAAAGAAGCCTGATGCCCTTCAACAGCCGGGGCAAATCCCCCCCACACATAAAGTTTTCCATCTTGTGCCACGCAAACAGATTGTACTCTGGGTTCACCCGGAATATCTGTTTCTCTTTTCCATCCTCCAGACAAATCCGACAGATCAAGCATGTACATGGCCGAGGATGGAATGCCATTTACATTTCCACCGACAATATATAGTGAATGTCCTACTAATGCACCTGCCATATTATCCATAGTTACAGGCAAAGAGGGCAAAGTATCTCTTTTCAAGGTGTCTTTTTGCAAAGATAAAAGAAAAACATCAGACAAGCTGTGTGTTGCCGTAGTCCCTCCAACACAAATTAACCCTTTTTCAGTAGAAATAGTGACTCCATAAGCTGCTGCCTGAGGCAGTTGGCCTATTTTCTTCCACTCAAAAGCCGTATCATTTGACAAAGGGGCGATATATATATCCCGATAATAAGCTTTTTTTCCTCCATCGGCTACCGGTATATCAGGGAAATTACAACCTCCGGCTATCAGCAAATTTCCTTCAATCACTCCCGCATATAATGCAGAAACTCCCTTAAGAAAACCGGTATTCTCTGTAGGGAACCCATGCATTTTCTCAAGAGATATTTCAGAAGCATCCGATTGACCGCTACAAGCAGCCATTGTCATCATGCCCAGTATCGCATAAACGCCATATATTATTTTTCTGATCATGTTTTCATGGTGAAGCAAATAATAAAAAGTGTGCCAAAAGCAAATCAGCCATCCCGCTTGCCCCAGAAACGGATTGCACCAACGCAAACACAGCATTCCTTACGCATATGGACGGAGGCATTCCACCTCACGCCCAACGGTACTCTATCACACTTTTGGCACACAGTCATTATTTGAATATAACTATCAATTTAATGAAATTTCATCAACAAACAAGAAAGCCGGATTTCCTTTGCCACCGTGCCAAGCAGGAATGCTATGTTCCGCTAAAGCGGTCACTTTCACATAACGGGCAGTCACCGGATCGAAAGTCAACGTATGGTTGAACACTCCATTCTTGTCATCCTGCTTCATTGCCGGATATTTTTCTGAAGCAATTTCCTTAAAGTTCTTTCCGTCTTCGGATACAGCTACAGAAAAAGCACGGGCATCAAACACCCAGTCACCTTTTTCCACACAAGTAGAAATAGAAGCGCTGCTGATTTCTGTCGGTTGCTGCATATCAATAACTGCTTCCATATCATTTTTATAGAAAGCAATCCAACGGCCCGTCTTATAGTTACCGTTACCTTTCAATCCGTCCACCAAAGTGGGAGCGCCTTTGAATTCATATTGCTTGTTTACCGGTTGCAACATAGTGACAGGTTTCATACTAGCCTTGTTAAAAGCAATTTCCTCTGTAACCACACGGCTATTTCCTGCAGGACGTACAGTAATCGCTTTAAAAGTACAATTCTGTTTCAATTTCAATGTTTCCGTATACAACTGGGAAGCAGCGGAAGGTTCCGTTCCATCCAAAGTGTAATAGATAGGACTATTATCAATAGTAGACAAAGTAACATCCAGCGTACCATCTTTCGGATTAGGAGTAAATACAGCATTTACATCAAAGACATGCTTGGCATAATTATATTTATAAACATCATAAATATCTACCAACTGAGGCAAACGCTTCAAGAAACCTTCATAGTTTTTCTTTTCCGGCATGGTCCACTGAATTTCAGACAAAGCAGCCATACGGGGTAATTCCATATATTCTACCTGACTGTAGGTAGGAATGTATTCAGTCCATAAGTTGGCCTGTACGCCAATGATGTATTTCTGCTCTTCCGGAGTCAGATCAGCCGGCATCGGCTCATAGTTATATACTGTTTCAACGGGTACATATCCACCAATAGCCTCAGGTTCATTAGCAATATCCTTGGTTTGGTAATAGTCGAAATACAAATAAGTATTAGGAGTCATAATTACATCATGTTTCTGTTTTGCGGCTTCAATACCTCCGGCAACACCACGCCATGACATTACAGTGGCATTGGGAGCCAATCCGCCTTCCAGAATTTCATCCCAACCGATAATCTGACGTCCGTGTCCGTTCAGGAACTTCTCTGCATGATTGATAATGAAACTCTGCAATCTTTCCTCGGCAGTATGATTCTTGTCAGACTTAAGACCTAAAGCCTTGATACGAGCCTGGCACTTTGGACATTTTGCCCAACGTACCTTAGGACATTCGTCACCACCTACATGAATATATTCTGATGGGAAAATCTGAATAATTTCCCCTAATACATCTTCAATGAATTTCAAGGTTTCATCATTTCCTGCGCAAAGCACATCTTCTGATACCCCCCAGATTTTCCATACTTCGTACGGACCACCAGTACAGCCCAAGTTAGGATATGCAGCCAAAGCAGCCTGCATGTGTCCCGGCATATCAATTTCCGGTATAACCGTAATATGACGTTCGGCAGCATAAGCTACAATTTCTTTTGCTTCTTCCTGTGTGAAGAATCCACCATAAGGCTTGCCATCATATTTTCCCGAGTTATGTCCGATAACCGTTTCCGCTCTTTTAGAACCTATTTCAGTCAGTTCAGGACGACTCTTGATTTCGATTCTCCATCCCTGGTCTTCAGACAAATGCCAGTGGAAACGGTTGATGTTGTGCAAAGCCAGCATATCAATAAAACGCTTTACAGAATCTACCGGGAAAAAATGACGTGACACATCCAACATTGCACCACGATAAGAGAA
>OOBS01000569.1_pt1 | contig 13189 bp, 9 predicted proteins | sample 1671381 | NCBI WGS metagenome assembly OOBS01 (sample SAMN06348151, study PRJEB24527) | human gut metagenome | biome: human gut; feature: ankylosing spondylitis patient; material: feces | host: Homo sapiens | place: China | collected 2015-10 | reverse complement strand
ATGCCGGCGAGCTTGTCCGCAAAACAGACAAGGAGTATTGCACCAAGACGCACAGCAGCCTTGTTATCACGCCCGCAAATGGGCTGTTTCACTGGTTTTCGCAGAGCAAGGGTGGCAACAATGCACTCGACTATCTGGTAAAGGTTGAGGGCATGGACTTTGTCTCGGCGGTACGGTTGTTGAGTGCAATGGCTCCCGCGCCTGTTTCTATTCAGACGGCTAAGGCTTCTTCTCCCCAGCAGCACACGACCCGCCCGTTTGAGTTACCCACCGCAGATCGAAACACCGAAGCTGCAACGGCCTATCTGATGCACCGTGGCATCAGCCCGAAAGTGCTGCGCTACTGTGTGGGTAGTGGAATCCTATACCAAACTACGCGCGGCAACTACCGCAACTGCGTTTTTGTGGGCAAAGATGAAAACGGCGTACCGCGCTCTGCTTTTCAGCGCGGCTGTCAAGGCAGCTTTCGCGGAGATGTCGCGGGCAGCCAAAAACAGTATGGCTTTCTGATTCCCGCCGAATCAGAAAACTGCGATACCGTGGAAATCTACGAAGCCCCCATTGATGCCATGTCCGGCGCAACGCTGCGGCAGTACAAACACGATTCCCCGTGGCGCAGCGTCCACTACTTGGCGCTGGGCGGGTTGAACCATCAGCCGATTGACTACTTTTTGCAGCAGCATCCCGAAGTAAAGCGCGTGTCGCTTTGCTTTGACCGTGACGACCCCGGACGAAACTTCACAAAAATTGTTGCGAAACAGCTTGCAAAACGCGGATATATCGTACAGGACGCGCCCCCGGCCATAGGCAAGGATTATAACGACTATCTGCTGGCGGCTCGTAGACTTATCAGCATGGAACGGTAAAGGAGCAGAACATGAAAACTATTGCAGTTGCAAACCAAAAAGGCGGTGTGGGCAAAACGACCACCACAGTAAACCTCGGCACAGCACTTGCGGCTATGGGCTACAAGGTGCTGTTGGTTGACGCCGACCCGCAGGGCGATTTGAGCAGCTATCTCGGCTATGCGGGCACCGAAAACGGCGCAACAATCAGCGACCTAATGGAATCTGTTATCAAGGACGAAAAGCCGCCAGAAGTGGTAATTCACCATGAAGAAAAGGTAGATTTCATTCCCTCCGACATTGGTCTGTCTGATATGGAAGTGAGCCTTGTAAATGTTATGGCGCACGAAAAAATCATGGAACAGGCATTGGAGCCGTTCAAGGATAAATATGACTACTGCTTGATCGACTGTATGCCCTCGCTGGGCATCATCACCGTGGCATCGCTTGTTGCGGCGGATCGAGTGCTGATTCCTGTGCAGGCGCAGCATTTCGCCCTCAAAGGTCTGGTATCCCTGTTCAAATCTGTTAACCAAGTGAAGCGCCGTATCAATCCTCGGCTGGATATTGACGGCATTGTGCTGACGATGGTGGACAAGCGGACAAACCTTTCCAAAGATGTGTGTGCTGCCCTGCGTAGCGCCTACGGTCATGCGCTGAAAATTTACCGCGCGGAAATCCCTGTCAGTACGCGCACGGCAGAAAGCGCTGCCAGTACACATAGCGTGCTGACCTACGATGCCAACGGCCCGGCCAGTTTGGCATACAAAGCGCTTGCCAAGGAGGTGACGGAAAATGAGAGAGTACGGCAGCAACATCAATCTGCCCTCACTCGATAATCTCTTTTCGAGTGAGCAGGAGCGGCAGGATGCAAAATTAGAGAAGATCCAAATTTTGCCGCTGACGGAACTGCATCCCTTTCGGAATCACCCTTTTCAAGTCCGTGACGATGACGAAATGGACAAAATGGTGGACAGTGTCAAGGAATACGGTGTCATGACCCCGGCCATTGTCCGCCCCCGGAAAGATGGTGGGTATGAAATTGTAGCGGGCCATCGCCGCTGCCATGCCAGCCAGCGGGCTGGCGTGGAAACTATGCCCTGCATTGTGCGGGATATGGACGATGATACTGCTATTATTCTGATGGTGGACAGTAACTGCCAGCGAGAGCATATTCTACCGAGTGAAAAGGCGAAAGCGTATGAAATGAAATTGGCTGCTATTAAAAGGCAAGGGCAACGCCGTGATTTAACTTCTGGACAAGTTGTCCAGAAGTTGTCAGTGCAAGAAGTTGCAGATGGAAGTGGCGAGGGCTACAAAACAGTCCAGCGCTTTATCCGTCTGAACAAACTCACCCCCGAACTTATGAAAATGGTGGATGATGGCAAGCTAAAAACCACTCCCGCCGTAGAACTTAGCTACCTTACCCCAGAAGAACAAGAGGACTTCCTCTCTTATATGGAATCTGAGGAGATCGGAAGAGCGTCGTGTAGGGACAGGCGCAAAAGCTCAAAGAAGCCAGCAAGGAAAGCGTACTGACACCAGAAAAAATCCAGCATATTATGGCCGCCAAGCCGCCAAGTGTAAAGCCGCGTGACCCGCAGCTTATGATTCCCGTTGCAAAAGTTGAACGATACTTTCCGAAAGGCTTTACAAGCGACCAGATGCAGCAGGTTATCGTAAAACTGCTGGAAAACTATGCCCGCGCCCACCAGCACGGCAGCAGATGAGGGGGACACCGATGACGAGATTATTAGTTGTTGAACCCAGCTACTGCCCTTATCAAGCGGGTTTTTCCAGTGTGGCGACTGCGGTTTCCGAGGTAATCGAGGGTGAAAGCCAAATTCTAAAACCGTTTGGCACACCTCGCATCGGGCTGATATGCAGCAAAGCCCAAAGCCGACTGAAATATAACAGACAGGTCAATGACGAGGGAATTACCGTGCGCGGGCGATTTCTCATCTGCGGGCTAAATGGTGATAAAGTCGTGGGCTTATCCAAAGACCAAGCAGACCGATACAGCCGTCTACTTTTTCTACCGCAAGTCGAAGATATGGCAAGCGGTGAACTGCCCGCCGCAAAGGTACGCCCGCAGGATGAACGCTACGGGAACAAACTATCTTTTTGGGAAAGGTTGGAAAGATAATGGAAGAAAAGACAGATAAAGTAGTCGGCTACATCGAATATCTCGGTGCAGGCGGGATGATCGGTGAAATCGTTCCTTACACAAGCGTGGAAAAATTCAAGGATGAAATTCTGGATTCCTTGGATTGTGGGCGGCCAGTGACACCGGTTGTATTCTCAGATGAACTGGATGAGCCACTCCAATTCGATTCAGACACCTATTTCCCGTGGGGATTTCGCAGCGAAAAGCGAGTGCAAATTCCTTATGAAATCTATCAAACTAACAGGCGAGACCTTGTTTTTATGGAGTATTCTCCTGCGAGGCTCGCTGCCGGAGCAAAGGACTACGAACTCGTGTACAAGGGGCAGATGGAGCGTTGGGAAACGCTGGACAGCATTTATTCACGGCATAATCGGGATGACCGTCCAAACGCCAAAAGTATGCGTTCCGTCTCTGTCAGCGATATTATTGTGACACACAAAGATAACGAGACACACGCTTTTTATGTTCAGCCGATTGGGTATAAGCAGGTAGATAACTTGTTGCCGGAACTTGAAAATGCCACACCGTCAAAAGCAGAACAGCACGAGCGATAAGGAGCAGCCTATGGCTAAATACGAAAATATCCGTGCGCTTGCCAAAAAGCAACTGCAAGCCGTCACGGAGAGCAGCGACCGCTGGAAAGCATTTTTGCAGACAGCGGCCATTGCTTATAATTATAGTTTCCCGAACCAGCTTTTGATTCACGAGCAAAGCCCCAGCGCCACAGCCGTGGCCGACATAGCCTACTGGAATAATAATGCGGGTCGCTGGGTCAAGCGCGGCGCACACGGTATCGCGGTATTTGACACTCGCGCCAATTCTTCCCGGCTGCGGTATCTGTTTGATATTTCCGATACCATCCCCCGCGCAGAGATTCCCGAAGCGCTGCCGTGGGTCATTACAGACCAGAACTGGCGGCCTGTTTGGGATAAAATCGTAATGGATAATCACGCTGACAGCATCCAGAGCGCCCTCCTCATGCTCTCCACATCCTGCGTTGCCCAGCGCAGCGCCATGTTCACAACCGCACTGGGAAAAGCCATAGACGGCAGCAGCTTACAGTGGGCCAAGCCGGACGAACAGCGGCAACTATTTTTACAGCTTATCACCCAAAGCTGTCTGTATATGGCCGCGCTGCGGTGCGGCGTGGATACTGCGCGGCTGGACCTGTCTGCCCTTGAGTCCGTGAACCAGTTTGATACAAACCGCATTGCTCTGTGTTTGGGCAGCGCTTGCCAACAGGCGGCACGGCCTCTCATGCAGCAGATCGGCAGCATCACGAGAGAAATCGACAGTGTTGCACGCGCCGAAAAAGTCCGCTATTATGGTGACAAACAGGAAGAAACCAATAACACCAAGGAGGTCAACAATGGAGTACATGATGGTGAACGGCTACCAAATCCCGGCGCTGACGTTGAACGAGCCGCCGATGCCGGAAATCGGGAAGTACGGCAGCCTGCGGCGGAAATTCCTGCTGGAGAACGCGCCGATGGTGTTCGACGAGATGCTGTTGGAGGGAACGCTGTACCCGCATCTGGCGGAGATGGACAACGCAGTACACCGGCAAATCGAGCAGACGATGCAGACGCTGATGCAGCAGAGCACCGCCCCGAACCGGCAGACAGACCCGATGGGCTGGACGCAGTGGATGAACGCCTTGCAGAGCCAAGCCGAGGAACTGGCGATGCAGCAGATTTACAGCCCGTAATACAAGAACCCCAAGCGGAGAGCGATACCACGCCCTCCGCTTTTTCTGTACCCATTTCTGATTTGCCGCCGCTGAGCGATGAACTGATTCTAGGCTTACTGGCGAAAGAATCCTCCAGCCGTGCCGACAATGCGGCTATTCTGGAATATTTCAATGAGCATCCCGACCTTGCCGAGCGCAGCGCCTTTTGCAAGCACTGTTACAAGCAAATTTATACATATTTGTTCGTGGATGACCATACCGTGGGTTTTATCCGGCATGATATGTACCTTGAACTTTGGGAGGGCAACTATCTTACCAAAACAGCGCAGGTCAATCTGACATGGGATGCTGTTGCCGCAAAGATTGCTGACCTTATCGAGCAAGGGCGGCTGATGGTTCCCATCAAGGCTACACCCGTGCAGCAGCAGATGGAGCAGCTTACTCTTACTCCCGAAGATTCTGAAAAGGCAGGGCTGCCGAGCCATGAGCAGCAAGCAAAAAATATCGACCTTGCAGCAGAAGCCAAAAAGTGGAACAAGCCCATCATTGACGCATCCGGCAAGTACGTTACGGAGCAGGACATTACCGATGCACTGTGCAAAGGCGGCGGGTTTGAAGATAGCAAATTTCGCATTCAGCAATATTTCTCTGCACAGGTACTTCCTATCGAGGAAGATCAAGCCCGCTGGCTGAAAAAAGAATACGGCATCGGCGGCGGCACATGGATCTTCCGTGATGGTGGGCATGGCTTTCTTGACCACATGGGCAAAAATCTTGAAATCACCCGACGTACAGAGGACGGCGAGTATCGCCGCGTTTTGAAGTGGAAAGAGGTTGCCCAACGCCTGCGGCTTTTGGTTTACAACGACCAGTATCTGACCGATGCCGAAAAAGCTACCTATCAGGCATGGGCAGCAGAACAGCAAGCCGCTCGTGCAGCGAACGATGCCGCACTCGCCCATGCAAAACACGCCATCACGGATTTCTGCGAGAATGAGGGGCTAAACGAGCCGAATTTTTCCGACTTGACCCGCGTGGAGTTTGCTTACTCTACCACCGAGGACGATGAGCATGAGATCCAAGTGTATGCCAATCTTCTGCGGAACGAAATCCGTTATGAGGTTGACGGTAACATTGTCCATATCGACTACTTCCAAGATAACCACGAGCTTGCTGCGCAGGGCATTGAAAACAGCGCTTTCTCGGATTTTATCAATACCGCCGAAGCAGAGTTTGAAAAGCATCATCCGACTACAAGAAAAGTCGAAAAATCACCTGTAACTATCGGCAGCACGGTTTATCTGGAAGATGCCAGACCCTTTACCGTGGAGGAAATCGGCAGAGAAAACATTCATCTGCGGGATGAAAGTTTCCCGCTGGTAGGCCGTGCCGTCAGCCATGAAGAATTTGCGCGGCTGCTTGCGGCCAACCCCAAAAATGCAGCACTATCCACCCCAGAAGTTCCAAGCCGCCAAGCGCAGCCGGAAGAAGTTGCTGAATCCATCGTGGGCGAAATCGTTGAGGAGCCCAGCCCCTTTGTGGCACAGGTTATGGCGGATGCAGAACGGCTTTCGGCAGAAGATGAACCTTACCACCGTGAACCCATTACCTATGAAGCCCCTTATCTGGACAACCTGCCGACAGCACCGCGCGAAAAGTTTGCAGCCAATATTGCCGCCATCCAAAAGTTGAAAGAAATTGAGCAGCGCGTAGCGAACGGCGGCAGCCCTGCTTTTGAGGATGAGCAGAAAATTTTAGCACAGTACACGGGCTGGGGCGGGCTTTCGGATGCATTCGACCCGAACAAAAGTGCATGGTCGAACGAGTACAGCCAACTGAAAGCAGCATTGTCTGAATCCGAGTATGAAGCTGCCCGCAGCAGCACCCTGACGGCGTTTTATACCCCCGCCACCGTTATCCATCCCATCTACCGCGCACTGGAACGCTTCGGCGTAAAGGGCGGCAAAATCCTAGAACCCAGCATGGGCACAGGCGCATTTCTCGCACACGGACATTTTGGCAGCAGTGATGCCAAATTCTACGGCGTAGAATTGGACAGCATCACAGGCCGCATCTCCAAGCAGCTATATCAAAAGGCCAATATCCAAGTAACCGGCTATGAAAATGCGCTTCTCCCCGACAACTATTTTGACTGCGTTATTGGCAATGTCCCTTTCGGCAATTTCCAAGTCAATGACCCGCAGTATAACCGGCTGCATTTTCCCATTCACGACTATTTCTTTGCCAAGAGCATCGACAAGTTGCGCACCGGCGGCATCATGGCGTTCATCACCTCCAGCGGCACATTGGACAAAAAAGATGACCGCGCCCGCAAGTACATTGCTGAGCGCTGCGACCTTATCGGCGCGGTGCGCTTGCCCAACAATGCGTTCAAGGGCAGCGGAACTAAAATCATGACGGATGTAATTTTCCTGCAAAAGCGTGACACACTGCGCCAGCAGGACGAGCCTTGGCTGCACCTTGCAGAAGATGCCAACGGCATCACCATGAACCGCTACTTTGTGGAGCACCCCGAAATGATTTGCGGCAGAATGGAGATAGTCTCCGGTCCGTATGGCCCGACTTCCACCTGTCAGCCGATAGACCCCGATGCGGTGGACCGTTTCGGAAAGCCGTTGCTGGAAACGCAAATCGACACTGCTATGCAGCACTTGACCGCCACGCTGACAAGAGCCGAAATTCCTGTGCAGGAAGAAAGCGGCGAGGATACCAAGTACATCGATGCCGATCTCTTTGTGCGTAATTTCAGCTACACGGTAAAGGACGATAAAATCTATTACCGCGAAGGCGCAGTCATGCGGGAGTGTAATCCCAACGCAGCCTCTGCCGAGCGTATCCGCAAACTGGTGGAACTGCGCGATACCACCCGCGCTCTGATCGATGCGCAGTTGCAGGACTTGTCGGACGAGGAAATCCACCGTCTGCAAAGCCAGCTTAACCGCCAGTATGATGCCTTCCGCGCCAAGCACGGCCTAATCAACAGCCGCAGCGCGGAGTTGTCTTTCCGGGATGACAGCAGCTACTATTTGCTGTGTTCACTTGAAAATGTCGATGAAAAAGGAAACTTTATCAGCAAGTCGGATATGTTCACCAAAAGGACTATCCGCTCTGCACAGATACCCGACCACGCCGACACGGCATCGGACGCTCTGGCACTGAGCATCGGGGAACGTGCCAAGGTCGATATGCCTTACATGATGCACCTTACCGGGAAAGATGAAGCAACGCTTGCTAAGGAACTGGCGGGCGTTATTTTTGTAGAGCCTTTCCGCAAACAGGAGGACGGCAGCCCTGTTTACCTTATGGCGGACGAGTATTTATCCGGCAATGTACGCGAAAAGCTGCGTATTGCTCATGTTGCCGCCGACCAAGACCCGGCGTTCCGCATCAATGTAGAAGCGTTGGAACAGGTGCAGCCCAAGGACTTGACGGCGGGCGAAATAACGGTTCGGTTGGGTGTCACATGGATCGGGTCGGAAATCATCAAGCAGTTTGCCGATGAACTTTTTCAGTCAACCTACCGCGAACAGAAAATAGCTGTCCGTTACAATGAATACCTGAATAACTGGTATATTTCCAACAAGAGCCAGGGCAACGATAATATCCGCGTCACGAACACCTACGGCACAAAACGTATCAACGGCTATCATTTGTTGGAGAACGCACTCAACCTGCGGGCCACCAAAATTTACGATACAATCTATGACGAAAACGGCAAGGAGCAGCATAAACTCAATGGTCCTGCCACTGAAGAAGCACAGGCCAAGCAGCGGATGATAGAAGATGCTTTTAAAGACTGGATTTTCAAGGACCGTGAACGCCGGGAAAGTTTGGTAGCGCTGTACAATGAAAAGTTCAACTGCATCCGCCCCCGTGAGTACGACGGCAGCCACATCCAGTTTTTCGGCATGAACCCGGAAATCGCACTGCGGCCCCACCAGCGCAATGCCATTGCCCACATCCTGTACGGCCACAACACCTTGCTGGCCCATGTGGTTGGCGCGGGTAAAACTTACGAAATGGTTGCCGCCGCAATTGAAAAAAAGCGGCTGGGCCTGTGCAGCAAAACACTTGTCGCCGTGCCAAATCATCTGACAGGCCAATTTGCCAGTGAAGCGCTGAAGCTATACCCCAACGCAAACATCTTGGTGACAACGCAGCGCGATTTTGAAAAGTCAAACCGTAAACGGTTTTGTGCCAAAATCGCCACCGGCAACTATGACATTGTGGTAATCGGTCACAGCCAGTTTGAAAAGATTCCACTTTCCGATGCCAGAAAAGCCGAGTTTATCCGCAAGCAAATTGACGAGCTGGAGATGCAGTTGGAGAGCATGGACAACAACGACAGCCGTCTGACCGTCAAGCAGTTGGAAAGTAAGAAAAAGCAGTTGAAAACCAAGCTGTCAAATTTGCTGGACGCCCCGAAGCGGGATGATGTGGTGACTTTTGAGGAACTGGGCGCAGACTCCCTCATGGTCGATGAAGCACACAATTTCAAGAACCTCATGACCGTTACAAAGATGCACAACATCGCGGGTATCAGCACTACCGAGAGCCAGAAGGCCAGTGACCTGTTTATGAAGTGCCAGTACCTTGATGAAATCACCGGGGCACGCGGCGTAACGTTTGCCACAGGCACCCCCATTTCCAACAGTATGACCGAGCTGTATACCATGCAGCGCTATTTGCAGCAGTACACCTTGGAACGCAACGGCCTTGCAAACTTTGACAGTTGGGCGGCCACCTTTGGCGAAACCGTCACAGCCATCGAACTTGCGCCGGAGGGAACCGGCTATCGCACAAAAACACGCTTTGCTCGTTTTTTCAATCTGCCGGAACTTATGGCAATGTTCAAAGAATGCGCCGATATTCAAACAGCAGATATGCTGAAATTACCTGTCCCTGCCCTTGTGGGCGGCAAGCCGACCAACATCCAGCTAAAGCCCTCCGAAATACAAAAGCAGATGGTGACGGAATTGGGCGAACGGGCCGACAAAATCCGCAATAAAATGGTAAAGCCCTATGAGGACAATATGCTGAAAATCACCAACGACGGACGCAAATTGGCGCTGGATCAGCGCTTGATCGACCCCGACTTGCCCGACGATCCTGACAGCAAGGTCAATATCTGTGTGGGCAAAATTTTTGAGATATGGGAGCAGACCATGCCTCAACGCAGTGCGCAGCTTGTTTTCTGCGATCTGTCCACGCCCAAAGCGGGCGTTTTCAATGTCTACGATGACATGAAAGCAAAGCTGATCGAGCGCGGAATCCCCGAAACAGAAATTGCCTTCATCCATGAAGCGAACACCGATGCCCGCAAGACGGAACTTTTCGGAAAAGTTCGCAGCGGTGCAGTTCGCGTGCTGATGGGCAGCACGGCCAAAATGGGAGCGGGCACCAATGTGCAACAGCGTCTTGTGGCGCTGCACCATCTGGATGTACCGTGGCGGCCATCTGATATTGAGCAGCGTGAGGGCAGAATATTACGACAGGGCAATGAAAATAAGGAGGTCTATGTTTTCCGTTATGTCACCGAAGGTACATTTGATGCCTACTCGTGGCAGCTTATCGAGAATAAGCAGAAATTCATCGGGCAGATCATGACCTCAAAATCTCCGGCTCGCAGCTGCGATGATATGGACGAGGCTGCACTGTCCTACGCCGAGGTCAAGGCATTGGCGGCAGGCAATCCGCTTATCAAGGAAAAGATGGACTTGGACGTGCAGTTGACCCGTCTTAAAACACTGAAAGCTGCCCATGACAGCCAGCGTTATGAACTGGAAAATAAAATTGCCATCGGCTTCCCGGCTGAAATCCGAAAATGCAAAGAACAGATTGAAAATGCCACGGTAGACGCCGCCACCGTAAAGGAACACTCCGTAGTGGATGCGGACGGCAAAGATGTTTTCTGTATCCAGTTGGAAAAGGAAGTTTACTACGAAAAAGAACCTGCGGGGAAAGCCCTGTTAGGTCTGCTGGGCTTGGCACTGAATAGCGAAAAGCCCGTACCTATCGGGTATTTCAAAGGTATGGAACTGCAAATCCAACATCTGCCTTTTGGCAACGAATACCATGCAAGATTGGCTGGCTCTGGTACATATAGCACTCAGCTGGGAGCTGATGTGCTAGGCAATCTGACACGCCTTTCCAATTTGGCAAATGGTATTGAACCGAGCATTGAAAAGACCCGCAATATGCAAATCCAGTTGGAACAGCAGCTTGCCAGCGCCGAGGAAGAAGTCAAGCGGCCATTTCCACAGGCAACAGAACTGACTGAAAAGAGTAAGCGTCTTGCGGTGCTGGAGGGACTGCTGAACATGAACGACAAAGACATTGTGACCGACACCGAGCCGGAACAACAGTGTCAGACCGACAATCGACAGCGTGGACAGGAGGAACGATAAATTTTATGATTAAAGGCAGAAAGACCAATCGTATACGCGACCACCCCAAGGATGAAAGGAGTAGTTTTTATGAAAAAATCTATTGTTGCATTGGGCATAGTATTGGCGCTGTCCGGGTGTGCAGCGACAGCGGATGAAACTCTTGCGGCTGAACCGGCTGCACTGGTGGAAATCTCACCGGCCACCGAAGAAACTGCGCAGCCGGTGGAAGCTGCTGCAACTGCCGAACCTGCGCAGACAGCAACCCTTGAGCCGACACCCGAACCGACACAGGCCCCCACGCCCGCGCCGACAGCAGAGCCTACGGCAGTCCCCACCGCAGAACCCACGCAAGCCCCGGTGGAGGAAACCGTAGCCGCCACTCCGGCACAGATTAGTATGAGTTATGGTGCGGTGCCGTTCGACCTTGCAGCCGGTACGGAGCAATGGTGGAGCATCGACAGCAGCGACAGCGCATACTGGGCCGTGCAGGAGAACATCAACGCCATCCGTGCGGCGGCGGGACTTTCCCCTCTGGCAATGGACGGCGGGCTGAGCGCGGCGGCAGATGCCCGCTGCGAGAGCTTTGTCGCGGGCGGTGCGTTCGACCACAGCGGCATGACCACCCGCAGCGAAATCTGCGCAGCCGGTCCTATCGGCTCGGCCAGCAGCGTATGCAGCTATTGGCAGAACAGTCCTGCCCACTATGCCAACATCACCAACGCCAGCTTTACGAGCATGGGTGTGGCCTGTTGGTTTTGCTCCACCGCCGAGGGGCAGTATACCTACTGGACTGTCACATTCAACTAAGACTCCTACTTGTTTTCATACAGAAATTATGATATAATTTCTGTATGAAAGAGAGGTGCTATCTATGCCGAACATTCGTTCCAGCGCAGATTTGAGAAACAACTACAATGACATTTCCTCTTACTGCCATGCCTACAACGAGCCGGTCTTTATTACCAAAAACGGTAAGGGCGACCTTGCCGTTATGAGCATGGAAACCTACGAGGAAATGGCGGGCCGCATTGAACTGTACAGCAAGCTGCAAGAGGGTCTTGCTGACGTGGAAGCCGGGAACACGCGCCCCTTTGCCGATGTTATGGCTGATTTGCGCCACCGCAGGGAGCGCAGATGAAATACAACATTCATGTCACCCAAGCTGCCGAGCGCGATATGGCGAACGCCTACGACTATATCGACCTTGTACTGAAAAATCCAACTGCCGCCGACAAGCTGTTGGATGTGGCCGACGAAAAAATCGGAGCACTGGCAGAATTCCCGCACAAATTTGAAGTCGTTTCTGACAAACTGCTTTCCTTGTGGGGAATCCGCTTCACCATCGTTATGAATTACCTTGCGTTTTACACGGTGGACGATGCCACGCAAACGGTGCATATCGTGCGGTTTCTCTATGGCAAAAGCAACTGGATCACCATTCTGAAAACAGATGCAGCAAACGGCAGTTTGCCGATGTTCTCATAACCGAATATTTTATCTGGGCGCTCACTTTTGTGGGCGCTTTTCTTTTTAGGAGGACGTTATGTCTTACGATGATATTATTGAAGTTTTGGCCGCTGCGCTGCTCGAAAAAGCAGAAACCGTAGGCTGTCTTGAAGTGCTGGACGGTTTCAGCCAGCGCCCAGACACAGAAATTGAAGTCAGCGCCCCAATCAGCGAGGAAATGCTGGCGTTGCCGCTGGACAAACAGGCGTGGCCGGAAGAGTGCACACCGATTTTGAAAGAAAGCAGTGCGGCCACGCTGGGCGAACTGGTGGAATATCTGAACCACTGCACAGCCACGGGGAAGAAGCTGAATGTTTCCGAAGATGCAGCGGCAGCCATGTTCCCGGCGCTTATCACATTCTGCTATGATGCTGCGGATATGAACGGTAAACGCTTCTTTTGGGAATATATTCTTGAAAGCAATTCTCTTGTTTTTGAGGATGCCGAATGACCCCGCAGGAGCAGCTCTGCGAAAAAATGCGGGTGGAACAGAGCGCCTATTGCCTATGGCTGACCGCACAGCCGCCAGAAGAAATTCTACACCACGCCTACGAGTACAGCGTCCGTGAGG
>OOBS01000551.1_pt1 | contig 13563 bp, 10 predicted proteins | sample 1671381 | NCBI WGS metagenome assembly OOBS01 (sample SAMN06348151, study PRJEB24527) | human gut metagenome | biome: human gut; feature: ankylosing spondylitis patient; material: feces | host: Homo sapiens | place: China | collected 2015-10 | reverse complement strand
GAGTTCAGACGTGTGCTCTTCCGATCTCATATCGCCCGGCTTTGCATTTTTCATGCAGTAAGCGATCGCTTCTTTCCTGTCGTCAATCTCGATGTATTTGCCGTTGCTTCTCGCCAGACCGACTTTGATATCATTGTTAATATCACGGATTTCCTCATCCCTTGGGTTATCGCAGGTCAGCACACAGAGATCTGCCATCTCACCTGTCACCTCACCCATATCATATCTGCGGAGTTTAGAGCGGTTGCCGCCGCCGCCGTACACACAGATCAGACGCTTTGGGTGATATTCCATCAATGTCGTGAGAACGCTTCTCGTGCTCACTTCATTATGTGCATAGTCAATGATCAGCGTATAATCCTTGGATACCGGAAGCATCTCCACTCTTCCTTTTACCTGAACTCTGGACAATCCTTCCAAGATTGCCTCATCTGAAATGCCTGCCAGATGGCACACCAGCATCGTGACCATGGAATTGTACACGGAAAATCGTCCCGGAATATGCACTTTTGCCTGACAGTCCATGCAGCCACTCACTTTAAAATGCATTCCAAGCTTTCCATCCTCATTGATAAATCCAATATCAGATGCCATAAGATCTGCTTCTCTTTCTGCCGAAAACGTTTTCACCTCACACGTATGTCCTTTTAAGATACCATCCACATGCTCGTCGTCCGCATTGACAACACCGATTTTGCACTGGCGAAAAAGAAGACTCTTACATTCCATATATTCCTCAAATGAGGCATGCTCTGCCGGTCCGATATGATCCGGTGACAGATTTGTAAAAATACCATAATCGAACAGGATTCCCGCAGTGCGGTCTAATTTCAATCCCTGTGAGGAAACTTCCATCACGACATACTCGCAGCCAGCCTCCACCATAGCAGCAAACATACGGTGTAATTCGTAGGATTCCGGTGTTGTATTTTTTGATGGAAGATGTTCTTCACCGATCATCGCACCGATGGTTCCAATCAGTCCGATTTTCTTTCCTGCCATCTCAAGTACTTTTTTGATCATATAAGTGGTGGTCGTCTTTCCTTTCGTTCCGGTCAGTCCGATGGTGACAAGCTTTCTTGCCGGATGGTCAAACAATGCAGCGGACATCAGCGCAAGTGCCAGACGAGCGGACTCCACTTTTAACACAGTGATGTTTTCTGGAATCTGCGCTGCCTCCTCTTCCTTCTCCAGCACGATCACGGAAGCTTCTTTTTCGACCGCATCCGGGATATATTTATGACCGTCTGTCACTGCCCCTACCATGCAGACAAACATCGTTTCCGGTGCAATCTTTCTGGAATCATAAATAATATCACGCACTTCTGTTTCAAGGCTTCCCTGAAGAAGTGTGTATTCAATTTCCTCACAAATCTTTCTTAATTTCATTTTATCGTTTCCTTTTTTCTTTCAACGTATCGTTTTTCTTATTTTCTGATCTGGCTATAAAAATACTCGTAAAACAATTATTCTTTTCGCATACAGGTTTCCGTGATCATCTTATTTTAAAATATGGGATGCATCGATCTCAGCCTCAAATACGGTATGGGATGGACCTGTCATAAAAAGATGGTTCGTTTTCTCATCCCACTCGATCAGAAGTGGTCCGCCAATCTGTTCCACGGTCACCTTGCGATCACATTTTCCAGTCAAAATTGCAGTCACTACCGCAGTTGCACAGCCGGTTCCGCAGCCAATCGTCTCACCGGTTCCGCGCTCCCACTCACGGATCTTCAGATAATCCCTGCTCACAAACTCCGTAAAAGTAACATTCGTTTTATTAGGGAAAATGGATGTCATATATTCAATCTCTTTTCCGTATTTTTCCACGTCAAGATCTGCCACAGAATCGACAAACATTGCACAGTGCGGATTTCCCCAGGAAACCGCAGTAATGTGGAAGGTGCGGTCTAATACCTGTACCGGCTGATCGATAAATGTATCCATTTCTGTGTTGATTGGGATCACTTTTGTGGAAAGTCTCGGTTCCCCGATATCTGCCCGGATGTCAGATACATAACCATCTGTCACTGTCAGTGTCAGGTGCTGCATGCCGCCCAGAGTCTCGATCACAAGCTCTGTCTTATCGGTCAGTCTGTGGTCGTACACGTATTTTCCGACACTGCGCAGTGCATTTCCGCACATCTCGCCTTCCGTTCCGTCCGGGTTAAACATACGCATACGGAAATCCCCCTTGTCTGATGGGCAGATCAAAACCATTCCGTCAGAACCGATTGCAAAATGCCTGTCACTTACAAACCTTGCCAGTTCCGGAAGATTCTTAAGTTCCTGATGGATTGCATCAATATATACATAATCATTTCCAAATGCCTGCATTTTTGTAAATTTCATCATAAATCCAATTCTCCTTTTTGTTTCTTCAGAAACAAATTCAGAGACTGTCATTTTCTGACAGTCTCTATCTGTTTCTTTTATGAATTCATAGCACGATCAAGATCTGCAATAATATCTTCCACATTTTCAATACCGACAGACATACGTAAGAAACAGTCTGTGATGCCTAATTTTTCCTTGACATCCTTCGGTGTATCTTCGTGTGTCTGTGTGGTCGGGTAAGTGATCAGTGTTTCCGTTCCGCCAAGGCTCTCTGCGAACATGATCATATCCACATTTCTTAAAATCTTCTGTACTGTCTCAAAAGAATCTACGGTAAAGGAGATCATTCCGCCGAATCCTCTTGTCTGTTTGATCGTTGTCGCGTAATCCTTGTGATCTTCAAATCCGACATAATAAACTTTCTTTACCTTCGGCTGGGTTCTTAACCACTCTGCCACCTTCTTTGCATTCTCATTATGTCTGTCCATGCGGACCGGCAGTGTCTTGATCCCGCGGAGTAACAGCCAGCAATCCATCGGCGCTAACTGGCTTCCATGGGATTTGATATGAATGTGTATTTTCTCTGCGATCTCCTCATTGTCTTTTACCACAACAATTCCGGAAAGTGTATCATTGTGTCCGCCAAGGTATTTGGTGGAACTGTGTGTCACGATATCAGCACCTAATTTTAACGGATTCTGGAAATATGGTGTTAAAAATGTGTTATCAACCACCATAAGTGCCCCAACGCTTTTTGCAATCTCAGATAAAGCCTGAATATCTGCCACTTTCATCATCGGGTTGGTCGGTGTCTCAACGAAAAACATTTTTGTATTTGGCTTGATTGCTGCCTTCACTGCGTCAAGATCATCCATCTCCACGTAAGTGTGCTCAATGCCGTATTTTCCGAACACGTCACCGATAATACGGAAGGTTCCGCCATAAATATCATCAGAAAGAAGAACATGGTCTCCCGGATTCAGCAGAGAAAATACAGCCATATTTGCAGCCTGTCCGCTGGAAAATGCAAATGCTTTGATTCCACCCTCAAGGATTGCCATGGTACGCTCTAACTCCTGTCTGGTAGGGTTCTCCAGACGGCTGTACGCAAAGCCTGTGGACTCTCCAAGTGCCGGATGTCTATAAGTCACTGCCTGGAAAATCGGCATGCTGACTGCCCCGGTCAACGGTTCTGTTCCGAGCGCCCCATGTACCGCTTTGGATTCAAAATGTAAATTATCTTTTTTGTCATAATCTGTATAATTGCTGAAATTCTTCATAAAATAAATCCACCTTTCTGCTTGTCATGTTTCTTCTGTTTTTATCTTTTCCTGTTTTAAAACTGCCTATGTAAAGCCTCAGAAAATCTGTCTGCCTTCCATATATAACTTAATTATACAAAACACAATTTAAAACATATACAACTTCTGTGTTGTCTATATTGCAAATTGTGCTTTTTTTCTTTATAATAAATCTATCATTTGCGATGCAGGCTTACTTACCCCTGCGAAAAACCTGTCTGAAATCAAAACAGGATATTTTACAAACGGAAAGGATATTTATTATGCCAGAATATAAAAAAGTCGGCTATCTGACAACAGATTTTAAAATGTTTCATTTAAAAGACGAGGAAATGCGTACCTTTCACTACCATTATCACGATTTTCACAAAATTCTCATTCTCTTAAACGGAGATGTGACTTACTGTATCGAAGGACGCTCTTATGACCTGAAAAAAAATGACATCGTCTTAGTCCATGCCGGAGAGGTACACAAACCTGTCATACATTCCGACGCTGTGTATGACCGCATTATCATTTATGTTTCCCCTGACTTTCTGACTTCTTACAAAGACTCTGAAAGCGATCTCAGTATGTGTTTCCAGAAAGCTTTTGAAGAAAAGTCCCATGTACTGCGCGTTCACTCCTTCGGAAACAGCAGGTTAGGCGCCATTACCAAAGATCTGGATGCCTCCCTCGCGGATTCTGATTTTGCACATGAACTGCATCATAAACTTTTATTTTTAGAGTTTCTGATCCAGTTAAACCGCGCCGCCGGACACAATAAAATAGAATTTATCGAGACTTCTGCTTCGAGCGAAAAAATACTGTCCATTTTAAATTATCTGAACGAACACTTAACAGAGTCTATCTGTATTGATGATCTCTCCTCCCGTTTTTACTTAAGCCGCTATTATCTCATGCACACATTTAAGGAACAGACCGGCTACAGCATCGGCAGTTATCTCTCCACCAAGCGTCTGCTGCTCGCCAAAGAACTGATTTTATCCGGGAAACCGATCACAGATGTCTGTTATGAATGTGGATTTAAGAATTATTCCACTTTTTCCCGCGCATACAAAAAGTGCTTTGGCGAATCCCCACGGGATCTGCGCCAAAGCACTTTCAACCACTGATCATTCCTATACTGACTGCCTTTTGGCAATCGGTTACTCATTCCTGTTTTCAATGAAAGAATCAGACTTTCTCTGCCATCGCATTCATCAGAGTCGGGATCAACTGCTTCTTTCTTGAAATGATTCCCTCTAAGAGAATGCCATTTTCATTTTCTTCTCTTTCAAATGCATCTGCAAGAATCTTGCCTGCATCATGTCCCTCAAAAATCACCCTGGAAGACTCTTCTAAAATATCTGTCAGCATCACATAAACCATGTCGATGCGCTTTTCTCCTAAAACTTCTTTTAAGAACGGACGGAGCTTCTCTGCTACTTTATCAAGTTCTTCACGGCTCATGGCGCTGATCTGTGCAACTCCGAAGTCAAACTCATCCGTATGGAAAATCTTGAAATCAGAATAGAAAATTTCCTCTGTCGTCTTATTTTTGAAATCGCTTCCCGCCTTGAACATGTTCTTTGCATGAGTCTCAATATCTACTTTTGCAATCTTTGCCAAAGCCTCGGCAGCCAGAATGTCAAGCTGTGTGCAGGTCGGAGAACGGAACATTAACGTGTCTGACAGAATCGCTGACAATAACAATCCTGCAATATGCTGCGGGATCTCGATATTTTTCTCACCGAACATCTGGTAAATGATCGTGGACGTACATCCCAACGGCTGATTTCTGAAATAGACCGGAGAGATCGTCTCTAAGCTTCCGATCCTGTGATGATCTATGATCTCTAAAATCTCCGCTTCATTGATATTATCAACTGCCTGCGACTTCTCATTATGATCCACCAGAATGATCTGTTTTTTCTGCATGCTCATCAGGTTACGTCTGGATACCATTCCGAGATAGTTTCCATTTTCATCCAAAATCGGGAAATCACGGTGTCTGATTTTTGACATTGTCTCTTTGACATCATCCACATAATCATCAATATCAAATGTCACAAGATGCTCTCTCGTCATAAATTCTTTGATTGGCATACTCTGATTGATCAATCTGGCAATGGAAAACGTGTCATATGGTGTTGTGATAATCACACAGTCTTTTTTATTCGCCATCTGAATGACTTCCGGGTCTACCTCAAATCCACAGCCTACAATGATACAGCTTGCATTGGACTCTAATGCACGAATCTGCACTTCTTTCTGCGGTCCGAGAATGACCATATCATCCGCTTCGATGTATTCCGATAAAAATCCAAGGTCAGACGCTCCGACAACAACTTTTCCATACGCATGTTCATTTCCCGCGATAATATTGCCGTCCAAAGTCTCTGCAATATTCTTATACTGGGTTCTCGCTTTGGACAACACCCGGTTGTCATAAACATCCATGTAAGAAGTTGCAATATCCTTTGTTACGATCACACCCTCTAACTTTCCAAGCCGGTTTGTCACCGGAAGTGTTACGACATCTAATTTTTTCATGGTTTCCCATGCTTTTTTTAATGAAATCTGAGAACTAATTCCGGCTGTTTTGCGGATGGAAATATCCTTGAGCTGTGCCCCTACATCTGTAATTAATTCTGGATCCTCCACCTTAAAATAATCCAGCACATACCGGGTTTCCTCACTGATCGCTCCAGCACGCTTTGGTACATACTGGCGCTCTCCCAGCTGATTTTTCAGATATGCATAAGAAATTGCCGCACATATCGAATCCGTATCCGGATTCTTATGTCCGACAACCCATACTTTTTTTGGTTCAATATTCATAAATTCCTCACTACCTTAAAAATTAAAAACGCCTAATGAATATAAAATAAATGCAACCAGCATCACAAAATTGATAATGGAAAACCAGGAAAGTACTTTGACATATCCCTTTACAGCGCCAACGCTTTTCTCCATCTCATCCATTTTCTCAATTTTAGAATCAAACTCGTTGAACAGATCCTGAATATTGCGATAGCATTTTACATTCTCGGAGTGAACTTTCTCTGAAAGATCCGTTTTGATAGAATCCAACTGGGAGGTTGCATTCTCCAGCAATGCCTTCACTTCTGCGACCTGCTCATCGCTTACTTTCTTATTGGCTGCTGTCTGTTCTTCGATAAACTGTTTGCCTGCCTCGATCTGATCTTCTCCAAGCTTTTTGCTGGCTGCGATCTGATTCTCATTTAACTTGCGGTTTGCCTCTAACTGTTCCTCAGTCACTCTCTTCACATCTGCGACCTGCTTTGAGACACTTATTTCAATCTCATTCATCTTCGCGGTGACACGTTCTGCAAGCTCGTCTACTTTTTTGCTGAAATCAGATACGATCTCATCTGCCTCTTCCTGTCTCTCACTTAAGATCTGCTCTAGTTCCTGCGCTTTGTCTTCTCTCTCATTCACAAGATTCTGCAGTTCCTGTACCTTGCTCTCCTTGGATGTCAATAAATTCTGTAACTGTTTTGCCTTCTCCCTGAATTCATCGATCTGACTTAATAAAAAATCTTCTTTTTCCACTTTACTATGTATCCTTTCCTTAGCACGCGTCACTTTTCCTGCGTGTTCTGTTTTATCTTCTTTTGCATTCAGCCTTGCGGACGGCTGTGTAATTTTTTTCTTCTTCCGGTAATTCTGTGCTATTCTCTGAAACAGACCTGCCATTTACGTCTCCTCCCACAGCCAGCTTAAAATAAACTATATTTATTTTACCATTTGCGCTTTTTCTTGTAAAGGAAAAACCTTCCTTTACATTATGTTATCCTGTGGCTGACAATTTAAGGTATCCTGTGGATTTAAAAGAAGCGGTTCCAGACGGAACCGCTTCTGATAAGAAAGGGATTATACTTATTTGCTTATTTTGTTATGAATGATATTCATACTTCAAAATTGCCGTTCATTATTTACATAATTTTTTGAACTCATCAGCTACGAACTGTACTTTTGTTCCAACAACAACCTGAACAGCTGTTTTACTTGGTCTGATAACGCCAGCTGCACCGGCAGATTTGATTTTCTTCTCATCTACTAAAGAGCTGTCTTTTACTTCAAGACGAAGTCTTGTAATACAGTTATCAATGCTTGTAACGTTTGCTGCACCACCAACACCTTCTAAGATTGTTGCTGCTACAGTTGTGTAATCGCTGCTTCCAAGATCAACTTTTTTCTCTGCTTCTACATCATCATCTTCTCTACCAGGAGTCTTTAAGTCAAACTTTGTGATAGCGAAACGGAATACAACGTAGAATACGATAAATGCTGCGATTCCAAGAGGAATGATCATCCATGTATTCTTTGCTGCCGGAAGCGGTGCAGAGAAGATTAAGTCAGTTGCTCCGGCGGAGAAACTGAATCCTGCTCTGAATCCAACTAATACAGTAATAACTGTGAAGATACCATATAATGCTGCATATACAACGTAAAGAGCTGGTGCAAGGAACATGAAACCAAACTCGAATGGCTCTGTAACACCACAAACGAATGCACAAAGAGCTGCGGAAGCTACAAGTCCGATTGCTAATTTCTTCTTGTCACTCTTAGCTGTGTGAACCATAGCAAGAGCTGCACCCGGGACACCGAACATCATACATGGGAAGAATCCAGACATATACATACCTAAATCCCATGATACATCAGCAGATGTCTCACCTGCCCAGAAGTGCTGCAGATCTCCAAGTCCGATCGTATCGAACCAGAATACGTTGTTTAATGCATGGTGTAATCCGGTTGGAATCAGTAATCTGTTTAAGAATGCATAAATACCTGCACCAACAGGACCAAGTCCAACAATACTTTCACCAATTGCAACTAATGCACCAAATAATAATGGCCAGATAAATAACAGGATTGCTGAAACAATAATAGAAACAACACCTGCAACGATTGCTACGCAACGTTTACCACTGAAGAATGATAACCAGTCAGGTAATTTTGTACCTTTGAATTTGTTGTAGCATGTTGCACCGATAATACCTGCAAGGATACCGATAAATGGGTTTGCAATTTTACCAAATGCAAGAGATTTTGTTGCATTGTCAGCGATTGCTGGCATTAATGTTGTAACTGTTCCTACGGAAAGAAGGTTTGTCATCATTAACCATGATGCTAATGCTGCAAGACCTGCTGTACCATCATTGTCGTCTGCCATTCCGACACCGACACCGATAACAAAAAGAATTGCCATGTTATCAATTAAAGCTCCACCTGCTTTTACAAGGAAGAAACCGATCATCTCAAGGATACCGGTAACATCACCACCCTGCATGGTAGATGGACAAAGCGCATATCCAATACCCATTAAGATACCACAGATTGGAAGACACGCAACTGGAAGCATTAAAGCTTTTCCTAATTTCTGCAAATACTTCATCATACTAAAAGCTCCTCCTTTTTTTATAATCCCTTTTAGTTTTATTTTATACCGTTAGAAACACGGCTAAAATACGTTTTTCATATCACAGATCCCTGTCTGTTTATTTCTTTAAGATCAGAACTGTATCACCCGGATTGACATCAGATCCTGTCACTGCTTCCACGGTCTGATAGTCCGATGTGTTGCATACAACCATAGGTGTGATCACATCATAACCTGCTGCTTTCACTGCCTCAAGGTCAACCGAGATCAGAAGATCTCCTTTTTTCACCGCATCCCCATTTCCTTTATGGGCGGTAAAATGTTCTCCCTTTAATGCGACAGTGTCTAATCCGATATGCACAAGCAATTCCACGCCTTCTGTGGTCGTCATGCTCACTGCATGCTTCGTATCAAATAACATCTCGATCGTGCCGTCTGCCGGTGCGTATATCTTACCATCTGCCGGCTGGATTGCAACACCCTTGCCTAAGATCTCTTCTCCGAATGTCGGATCACTTACCTGACTGATTGGAACTGCCTTTCCTTTGACCGGTGCACCAATCTCAATTCCTTTGTCTTTTTTCTTCAAAAAATCGAACACCTTAATCCCTCTTTTCTGTATTATGATGTACTTTAGTCTGTCATGCAGACACGCTTAATATGTATCGCAAGAAACATGATCTCCTCGCCGGATATCTGACCACCGTACTCCTTCTCAATATATTCTGCAATATGTTTACTGCACTCATACTCTCCCGGATACTTGTTCTCCATCAGCTTTGCAAATTCGATCTCCTCATCTTTCAACAACTCATGCCGGTAAAGACGCTGTGCCAAAAACTTCAGATGTGTGACAAATCTCTCATAGTGGAGCGATTCCTCATCAAATTCAATGCCCATCTCCTGTTTGACCAGTTCTAAGATCCCCTGTATCATATTCGTCATTGCAAAGGTATCGTTGATCGTTGTATCGTACTCTGCATTCACAAAATGGAGTGCGATAAATCCCGCCTCATCCTCTGAAAACTTTGTTCCGAGTTTTTCATTCAAAAGATCGATCGCATATTTTCCCATCAGGTATTCCTGATGATAAAACTTCTTGGTTTCCCACAGCAGTGCATTCTTCAGCTGGATTCCCTGCGCCTGTCTCTGAATCGCAAAATTGATATGATCTGTCAGTGTGATATAAATACTCTGATTCAACTGTACATTCAGATTCTTTTTCGCATAGGTAATGATATCACTCGTGAGCTGCATATGCTCTAATGGAATGTTCTCTAAAATCTCCTGAAACTGCCGGGAAAGCTTCTCGTTCTCAATCCGGAAAACCTTCTCGATCCTGCTCTCATCAATCGCATCACCCGTATGTGCCTTGAATCCAATCCCCTTACCCATGATAACAACTTCCTGCTGATTCTCATCATATGCTGATATTACGTTGTTATTAATCACTTTCTGGATAACCATATGCCACTCCGTTTTTATTTGATAAAAGCCTCTGTTTTACTGTGCATTCTAAAAAGAAAAACCAAATTTTACAAAATCCAAGTATAGAAATGTAAAATCTGGTTTTGCCTGCTTATCAGTAACAATCCAATATTTTATTCGCTTGATTTAAGAAAATTTTAACATTCATTGTTTATTATGTCAAGTTTTATTCCTGCTTATTTTTCTTTTTTGTAAGCATTTACTATATATGCATCTAAAACCTATACATAATAGCCAATATCTTTTCCATCTTCTACCGGAGTTTTACAGATTCGTTTCAAAGAACGCTTTTATTGCATCACATGCTGCACCTTCGTCGTCGCCTTCTACCTTTACAGTCACAGTCTGATTTTTTTTGACTCCCATTCCCATAACTGCCATCAGTCGGGAAGCATCTACAGATTTTCCATCTTTTTCAAGTGTTACTTTGCTCTGGAAATTTTTCACTTCCTTTACAAGCATCCCTGCCGGTCTTGCATGGATTCCCAACTCGTCTTTTACTGTGTAACTGAATGATTTCATTTTCATTTCCTCCTTAAACATTAAGCATTTAATATTTTATCTCTTACAGGCAGCACCATTGCCGGTGATACCGATAATTCATCAATTCCCATTTTTACAAATGTCTCCGTAAGCGTTAAGTCTGCCCCGAGTTCCCCACAGATACCTGCCCAGATTCCCGCTTTGTGTGCGCTGTCAATGACCATCTGGATCATCTTGAGCACTGCTGGATGATGGGAGTCATAAAACTGGTCAAGCTTTGCATTCTGCCTGTCGATCGCGAGCGTATACTGTGTCAGGTCGTTGGTTCCAATACTGAAAAAGTCAACCTCTTTTGCCAGTTCATCTGCGATCATCACCGCTGCCGGTGTCTCGATCATAATGCCAAATTCCACATTTTTAAACGGAATGCCTTCTGAGGTCAGCTCTGCTTTTACCTCTTCCATAATCTCTTTGACTTTTCTCACTTCCCATACCGATGCGATCATCGGGATCATAATGGAAATATTGCCGAACATGCTGGCGCGGAGCAGTGCTCTCAACTGTGTCTTGAAAATATCCGGCTGATCCAGACAGATCCTCACGGCACGGTAACCAAGCGCCGGATTGTCCTCGTGTTCGAGTCCAAAGTAATCGATCTGCTTGTCTGCTCCAATATCCAGAGTACGGATAATGACTTTTTTTCCTGCCATCACTTCCGCAACCGTTTTATAGGACTGGAACTGCTCATCCTCTGTTGGGAAATGGTCACTCTGCAAATATAAAAACTCACTTCTGAAAAGTCCGATACCTGCTGCATCATTCTGTAAAACAGCGCCTAAATCTTTCACTTCGCCGATATTGGCATACAATTTTATTTCTTTGCCCTCTTTCGTGACGGTCGGCTTTCCCTTTAATTGCTGCAGTAATTCCTGACGGTTCTTTTCGTCCTGCTGCTTTCTCTCATATTCTCTTAATGTCTCCTCATCCGGATCAATGATCACGATCCCCTTGAATCCGTCCACGATCGCCATTTTTCCATTCACTTCTTTCGGAACTGCTGTGGATACCAGAGCCGGAATGTTCATCGTCCTCGCCAGGATTGCGGTATGTGAATTCGTAGAGCCATGTCGTGTCACAAAGGCAAGCACTGTCTCACGGTCTAACTGGATCGTCTCACTCGGTGCAAGATCATCTGCTGCTATGATATATTTTTCTTTTTCTGCTCCAGAAGTGTTCACCTTTTCTTCTTTCTGCGATAAAACACGGATCACACGCTCCGAGATGTCCTTCACATCTGCTGCACGTTCCTTCATATAATCGTCGTCCATATCTGCGAACATTCTGGCAAAGTTATCGCCAGTCGTTGCCACGGCGAACTCTGCGTTGACGGACTGTGCCTCGATGATATTCCGGACAGAATCAAGATAGTCTTCATCCTCCAACATCATCTGGTGCACTTCAAAAATGGCTGCATTTGCTTCTCCTACTTCTTTGACCGCTTTGTCATAAAGTCCTTTCAGTTCTTCTGCCGCCTGATCTCTGGCTGCCTCAAAACGTGCGATCTCTGCTTTCGCATCCTCAATCTTCACTCGTCTGACTACATTGTTTTCTTTGGAAATCTCTTTGATTTTTCCGATTGCGATTCCCCCGAATGCAATCTTTCCGGTTATGTTCTGCATTTGCTCCTCCTCACCAGACAGCTGATACCATTTTGGGAATCTGCCGTCAAAATTAAAAAAGCCGAAAAAGTTCACGCAGCCAACGGCGTCTTACTTTTCCGGTTTAGTACATTTGCATGTGAACTATCCTTAAAATATAATTTTATTATAAGTTTTCACAAAGTATTTGTCAACACAATTCTGCCAGTCTGTGTACTTTTGCTGCATCCACCACTTCATATTGATTCTTTTCCTGTATTCCTGCATAGGAGAAATCAACGTATTCATTCGAAGTTGTGATGTCTTTTTTCCATACCCGGCATGAACTGTGTACCTGATGAACTCCTGTATATGTCATTAGTTCTCTAACATTGTTCTCATTCACACCGCTTCCGGCAAGAATTTCAATCTCACTTCCATATTCCTTCTGAAGCTGTTTTAACCGTTCTCTTCCACTCCACACATCCGGTGCGCCGCCGCTCGTTAAGATTCGGTCTGCCCCAAGCCCAATCAATTGCTCGATCGTTTTCTTCTGATCGGCAACACAGTCAAAAACGCGGTGAAACACCGCTTCCCTTCCCTGCTCATGTATCAGATAGATGACTTCTTTTGTACGCTCTGTATCTAAGGTTTGATCCTCTTTTAAAAATCCGAAAGCAATCCCGTCTGCTCCATGCTCCAGCAAAAGTTTTGTATCCAAAATCATTGTCTGATATTCCTCCGCAGAATAACAGAATCCACCACCTCTCGGACGTACCATCGCCACAACAGGAATCTCACACTGTTCCTTCGCGCAGATCAGATTTGCCAGTGACGGGGTAAGACCGCCAAGATATAATGCACTGTTTAATTCTACCCTGTCGGCACCATTTTCATATGCTGTTTTTACATCTTCAAAACTGCC
>OOBS01000548.1_pt1 | contig 13594 bp, 10 predicted proteins | sample 1671381 | NCBI WGS metagenome assembly OOBS01 (sample SAMN06348151, study PRJEB24527) | human gut metagenome | biome: human gut; feature: ankylosing spondylitis patient; material: feces | host: Homo sapiens | place: China | collected 2015-10 | reverse complement strand
AGGACTTTGCAAGAACCTATTATTTGAAGGATAATAGCATTGGAGGAATTGGTCAGAAGACCATGCTGAAAAGATATTTCAAGAACTTCCCACAAATAAAGGAAGTGCTCAAAGATCTCAGCATGAAAGAGATTCGCAAAGACCCTGCGATATTAATCAAGAAACTTGATGAAGCATTGAAATAAAACACTCCTTACTTCGAATAAATTTCGGTTACGCTATAAAAAGGTGGGCAGCCGGAGCGAGGCGATTGCCTCGTCCGGCTTCCACCTTTATCTGCGGAAGACGTAGCCATCCTCGAAGATGTAGTCCGAGATGAACAAATCCCTTACAAACGCCTTGTAATCGAAGTAACATGAGAGATTGTCCATCATGCGCTCCAAATCATAGCACTCATTGACGATGTGTGTGGCGAAATCCTCTTCCGAATCATATTCGCCCTCATAATTATCTTCAAATTCCGAAATGCTGTCATCGCCAGTGGCGGAAACATAAGCCTTAAACGCTTTCTGTTTGTCATCATCCATTTGGATGAAAGCTATTATCTTGTCGAAAACTTCTTCATCCATACAGCTTTCTGAATACCACTCAGCAGGGAAGCACTGATAATCCTGAAACATAAACTCCGGATCCTCCTCATCAGCGTGAAGCTGCTTGCATACATCGATGAACTCCTCGTAAGAGTCAAACGTGCGGAGATCGAGCCAGGCACCGAAGAGTGAGCCTTCATTGTACTTCTTGTATGTGCCACAGTAGATGGCAGGCTGATTCCAGAGATAATCAACGATATAGCTGCTGACACTCTCAAACTGCTCCTTCATGCTCTTGTGAGCCGACTTAGGTGATGTTAAAACCATTTCTTGCATAACTTAGAAATTTAAATTGTTAGACTTTTAGATGCAGCCCTCGAAATGAGGACTTTTTACGCTGCCTTACCCAGCGCAAGAAGAAGACATTTAAGGCAAGAGATAGCCGAATATTTTTTCACCTTTGGCGGAACGAGAATTTGGACCTGGAGCCACCGCACCCCAAAATCTTGAAAAAATATTCGAGCTAAGGCAGCGCCGTGCCCTTGCAGAATGTCGCTTGCGCTAACTTTGCACGCGGAAAAATCCCATGAACGAAACCAGGGCTGCATGTCTGACAATTTGAATGTTATGCAGTAGAAATCCATCACCTATGTCCACAAGAGCGGAGCAATAAAAGGAGTCAGCAATACCTCTTTCATTAGATTATCGTAGGGCAAAGCCTACCATGTGGCACTTACATCAAAGAAGAGCAATGAGTGAAAGGCTCACGAGTTCCATGCTCGTTCTCCTGAAGCACGATGACCCTTACGATACCGCTTCTTAGTGCAAGCAGTAGCAGATGAGGAGAAGCCGGACTACAACTAAAAATAAGGATTTTCAGTACCTATTTCCCTTTGGTATTTAGAAAGCATAATGAAATGTTACAAGAAGTTATAAGAAATTACAAGATAATAGCCTACCTAAATAAATGAAATACAGAAAGTTACATTAAGTTACAACAATTACAGCATTTCTCTTCTGAAAAATGAATGAGGGCAAAAAAATGAGGATTTCACCATGTATATAGTCAATGACTACCACTTTATGCTTTTTGAAGCGTATGATAGGCTACCAATATGTATGTAGGTAGATTACAAATCGTGTGCAAAACCTCTGAAAAAAAACGGAATACATCGCAGAGGATGGCCATGTCTTCCGCAAAATAAAAACCGCCGAGACGATGCAATCGCCCCGGCAGTCCACCTGATTATGATACCTATTGAAAAGAAATATATTCGTAGTAAGCTACCGCTTATAAGAGTAAAAAGGTAAAAAAGTAAAAGGGTAAAAAGCCCTTAGAATGGCTCGTCGCTGTCGGACTGGTCAGGCGCAGTCCACAGGCTGATGCCAAACGTCTCGCAAAGCAAGTCATAGTCAAAGCAGTAGGCACGTTGTGTCATAGTAAGTTTTGGAGGCGTGCTACCCATAGCAGCCCTGGTATGGTCGTACTGGATGATGCCCTTCTTATACACATCAAATCGCGCCACCTTTTCACCAAGGTATGCACGGCTGTTCTGAAGATAGTATTTCAACGCATCCGTAGGCAGCACCTTCTCGTTAGCCTGTCGTCCCTCCTTGCGGTAGAGGTTGAAGATACGAGTCTTCTGAAGGAACAATACTGGACGTTCAGTCTGCCAAGAGGCATTGATGATGTCCGTCTTGAACTTGCTGCAATAGCGGATAAAGAAGTCGCCACCCTCAATTAGCTCACCGTCGCTTGCAAGATACTGCACCACGTTCCAGAAATTGCCCAGCTCGCCGTTAGTCTTGCACTCACCATTCTGCTTCTTTATCCCCTCGATGGTGACTTGCAGCATCTCATCGAAAGTAAGCGTAGGGATAATCTTTTGTAGCACCCGAAGCGCAGCCAACGGCACACACCAGTTGTTCATGATACGGTCCTCGCCCTTTTCGCTGCTGAGAGCGTTGCCGACGATATTCTGCGTATCATGGAACGCCGTAGACCACGTCTGTTCAAAGTGTTTGCGCTGTTTGAGAATTTCGAGCGTCAGGTGCGTCAGTCCCAGCGAGCGCATTTCAAGCAACACCTTATAATTCTGCTTCTCCTTATCCGAGAACTCGCTTCGAGGGAACTGGAGGAAGACGAGTCGGGTAAAGAGAGCGATATCCGATGTCGGCATCTCCTGACCAGAGAGGATGATGCCGGAATCAACGGCAGTCGTCTCCTTCTTCTTGTCAAGATCCATATTCATGCGAGTGCGACCGGTGCCGTCCCACAGACCCTTCAGGAACTCAATCATCTTCGGGTCGATATCGTTCTTGTACTCGTCAATATGCGCCAGTGCATTAGCCGACTGCGCCACCGTGTCGTTCAGAGCCGATGGTGTAGAGTTTTGGATATTCGGTGCCGTGTAGCTGATTGTGAACAGCGAAAGCAGCGTATGGCCAAGCTCCGACTTGCCACTACCTTTCGGACCGAACAGATTGAGAATAGGGAACCAGTGGTTGGCAGAAGTAGAAGTCACCACGTCGCGGAAGAGCGTGGCGAGATAGAAACAGAAGCCCACACGTCCGTTGTCCCCATACACCTTGAACAGCTGCTCTGTGAATTGTGTAAGCGTGACCGAAGAAAGATTGAGATGCACAAACTGCTTCTCAAAGGTAAAGAGCTTCGGGTCGTTCTTGTATATGGACGAGCTGGATGGCAGATAGAAGTTGCCCTTCTCCTTCAGTCGGACTATGCCAAATTCATCAGCCGGTATGAAGTGGCAGTCGTGGAAAACACCGTTGCCAAAAGCGTAGAATCCGGCACGTTGCCAACCCATTTGAGTGATTTCCGTTGCCGTTTCGGTCTTCTCGTATAGATATGATTTGAGTTTCGTTAGCTCCTTTTCCGTTCCTTTCCAAATGAAGTTGCCCAAGCCCTCGATTTTCTGCTTGAACTTAGCGAGAGCGATAAGATCCTCCTGCTTCAGTTCCAAAATTTCCTCATGTTTCATCGCATTCTTTATTTTATATAGACGTTTAGGATTTGTTATATCTTTTATATGGAACAGCGGAACCATCGTGAAGTTCGACCACTCGTAGACACTGCCTTTCTCAGTTATGGACATGTAGCAGCCGTGGTCGATGTAAAAGCCGTATTTGTGGTTTAGGTCGTCCTCATCCTGCTCCTTATGCTTCTTGTCCTGCTCCTCACGCAGTTTCCGCTCCTTATCCACCGCCTGGAGCCACAACCGTCTGCCCTGGTAATACTTCGTGAGCTTGCCGATATACATGGACACGCCCGTCTCGTCATCAATCAGCGACAGTAGATAAGCAATCTTCTTGATAGTCAGGCGCTGCTCCTCCGTGGTGTTCGTCTGCGGAAACAGTTTGTCTGCCATCCAAAGAATGAAGTCCGTCTCCTCGGTGGCGTTGAAGATATTGGTGTTTTTGAAGAACGTGTCTGGATCCTGCTTCTTGTTGTCGTCAGTGTCCGGGATTTCCTTGATGCTGACAGATAGACCATTTTCCATAGCCAGTGTTCCAGCCTCCATGACGACTTGTATGCCATGGCCAAATGGTTCTCCGTTCTTGGGTGGGTCAGCATCCGGAAGGAAACACACCTTGCTTGCTATGCGCTTGATGGTAGAGAAATGCGTTTCGTTCCACGCCGATCCGAGCGCAGCCACCGTGTTGTATGTGCCGATAGACTGAAGACGCATACAATCCGGTGCCCCCTCGACGAGAAACATCTTATCCTGCTTCGCTGCCGTCTTCCAAGCATCCTCGATGCCGAAGAGTACCATAGACTTATGGAAGATTAGCGAGTCCGAGCTGTTGAGGTATTTGGGCTGCTGCTCATCCATGCAGCGAGCGGTGAAGCCAATTACATGCCCGAAACGGTCATGTATCTGTATGACGATACGATTCTGGTAGAAGTCATAGCCACCACGATTGAGAAGTCCCAACTCCTTCAGGAAGTCCGCCTTTACTGGAATCTGCTGCAGGGCGTGCCCATCAGCTGGTGCATATCCAATCTCTTTGAGAGTGCAGTAGTCCTTTCCCCAACGGTTGTAGGCATACGCCTGTGCCTCCTTCGACTGAAGAAACTGCTTGCGGTAGAAGTCGGCGATCTGCTTGTTGGCAATCCACAACGCTTCCTTATGCAGTCGCTTCTGCTTCGCCTCTGCCGATTCCTGCTCCTCCTCAATCTCCACGTTAGCCCTCTGTGCCAACGTCTTGACGGCTTCAATAAACGTCTTGTTCTCTGCCTTTTCAATGAAGTGGATGGCATCGCCACCCTCACCGCAGCCGAAGCACTTGAATGTGCCAGTCTGTGGAAACACATAGAAAGAAGGTGTCTTCTCGTTGTGGAATGGGCAGCAACCGACATGACGCACTCCAGCCTTGCGAAGCTGTACATGTTCGCCTATGATTTGCACGATGTCTGTGCGCTCCAAAATGGTGTCGATGGTTTCTTGTCGTATCATAATGTGGTGTTGAATGGAAAATGCCCTATATCCACTATCTCCCGACATTGGATATAGGGACTTAACAGTTATATTGAGGATGATTCTACAATGCTCTTATAGCGTTTATGTATTCGCTTTTTAGAATGTACCATAAACGTCCCTTTTTATGAGCAGGGATTAGTTTACGCTCAATCCGTTTTCTTACTGCTTGTGTCGATATGCCGAGATCTTTAGCCAGTGCAGCGACACTCATGACGGTCTCTTCCTGGTCAATGACAATCTTCTTCATGTCATCATCTGAAATCCTTGGGGATTTGGGTCTTCCAACTGTTCTCTTCTCCATTTTCTTTATTTGTTAGATAATCTTCTCTTGTTTCACAAATTATTGTCGCAACCTCTAAGTCGGAACAATAATGATAGTGTACGAACTTGCCTCTCTGCTTGCCTCTGCCTTGATTGTGACGTGAAGCAAGGCAGTTCAACGACTGCACTTTGTCGCAAGGGAGGTAGGCAGACTTCACCTCTCCGGGGTTGATGGCATTTATCCATTCAGTGATATTTGTTACTCTTTCAATTTTCATAGATAACTTATTTGTTGTTTTACAATAAGTCCTTCTGTAGTGTATTCCATGTCGGGTTAGACCTATATCAAAGTAAAGGTTAAAAGCGTGAAAAACATTGGTAATATCGCACTTTTTTCGTATCTTTGCATTGTTATATAGAGGATATTCTACGAATAGAACACCACCCGAATTTTGCAGTCTGCCTTAACACTTGTCGAACTTTCTTCGGCAAAATTATAAGGAAAAAGAAAGATTGATTTGCAAAATGTAAATTATTTGTACCTACATACCTACTATTTAACACTTTCTATGCGACATAATGATACTTGTCGATAGTAAAGCAATAAAAAGAGTTCTTTAAAATAATAGTTCAAAATCTAAACGTCTGTCTGCTTTCAGTATGTATGTAGGCACGTATGTAAGTAAAATGTGTGACACTTGTGTGACACTTTGAAAAAAACTACTTTGACGTTTGTTTTGTAGAAGATAAAAATTTCCTTCTAAAGCCCTGTAATGATGTGACTTACATGGGATTACAACGGCGTTAGAATTTGAATTCCAAGCGGATCACTTGGATTCCAACGGAATCACTTTGTGACCCCATGCGGATCACCAAGGAACGAAAATTCAAATTGAAAGAAAGAGGACTTTTACATAACGTAAAGTCCTCTTTTCGTGTATAATAGGCTGATTTTCAGTAGAAAATCTATTTTCTATATTAGGTTATTTAGAGGTTAACATTATTGTCTAACATCACGGTGGAATTCCGCTAAGAGTACAGAAGAGGACATAATGTGACACGATGAGCCAAAATGCGTTACACATTGCGTTACACGTTACGCAAAATGTGCGTTACACATTTTGAGAGCTTGCGGTACAAGAAGCATTGGCTGCATCAGAAGAGGTGACGCAGCTGCTCCGCAAGTGTAAGAAGATTGTAACGGCTATGGATGTCCTTGACGAGGAAATGACCATGGACAATTTCAATCTTCACTTCTATGGCGAGGAGGTCATGCAGAAGAAGGAAGAGGAGTTGCGGGTCGGACAAGTCCGCCCACGAGTTGGGTAGGGATAAATTGAAAAATGCTTCCATACTGCGAAAGTACGGAAGCATTTGTATGGTGAGAAAAGACAAGTTGTTTATTCTGGTTTCTGCACAAATATGATTTTATCAAAAATATCACCTGCAGAAACTTCTACACGAACATAACGTCCATCCTGTGTTTCGTTTGGCGCAAATGTAACAGTGAGCGTATTTCCTTCCACCTTTGAAGATGTATAGCTGCCTTTAACTTCGGAATAAGGTTTGTCATCATACGAAGGAACGTTTTTAATGGTTTTATCACCCACCGACTCATTAACGTATTCAATCCAAAAATTCTTGTAATTCTTGCATTTGAAAGTATATGTACCGCCAGACTTTGGCACGCCAATAGCCTTGCCAAAACTTGGTGTCAGTGCTTCTTCATAATTGTTCTTTTCCCATTTCATGGCATCCCAATCACCATCGTCTTTGCTGCATGAAGTTAATGATAAGATGCAAGTAAAAAGCAACATGGTTGCAAATAGTCTTTTTTTCATTTGTTATATATTTTATGGCTTTTATTATAAAACGCACAACTTCTTTGAATATTACATAAAAATGCAACTTTTCGGGGTCACATCACCACTTGACTCCTTTTTATTTTTATAACCATGGTCTTCAAAGAGTTTGGTTGTGTCTGAGTTTTTCCATTCGGCAAATACGTTGCCTTTGGCTAAACGTATGCTGTTCACGATGTCGATGATGCTTGGTATCGGGTATTCACCGATACGGAGGATAGAGAACTCGATGGCAGAGATGCGCTGATACATCCGCTTGTATTGAGCGGTGTCGAGAGTCATATCCCACTTGTTGAGAGCGTTGGCCGTGCGAAGCATGTCCATGAGTTCCGGACTGAAGAACTCCGTTTCGAGGCGGTGCTCAATGGTGAGTAACTTGGCACGAGTGTCCTGGTATCGCAGCCAGATATGGTCAGCAAAGCCCAGCTGGTGCACGATGTCGAGCGTGGGGAACATCGTGGCAGCGAAGTAATTGAACTGCTCTGATGCAGTCCAATGATGAGCGTCCGGAAGCATGGTGAGGATAACGGCAAGTGCATCGTCGCGCTGTTTTTCGAGAGACAGAAGAAGCCTCTCGATGCGCTCCTTAGATGCCGGTATCACATTCTGATTGCTGACGATGCCGAAGCCATTAGGCGTGAGAATGAGGTCGAGCTGTGGTACAGCGTGCTGCATCGCCTCTGCAGCCGTGATGATACGGCAGTAATGCAGGAGCGGTGTGCTGTCAGAGTATGAGCGGATGCGACTCATCGTGTCGGATGAGACGAAAGTGTCGGTAAGCCATTGCTCAGCCTGTAAGAGGTGATACTGTATCTTGTCGAAAAGAGAAAGTTCACCAGCAACCGCTTTGAGCGTGTTGGGGACGTACTTCTTTAGAGTATCATTGTCATTTATCAGCATTGCCATTGTCTTTGGATTTGTTGAGTGAAACTTGCTTTGCGTCCTTATTCTCATCAAGCGTGGTGAGCTGGATGAATGGGCAGTCCGGCTTGACCGCTGTCCACTTGTTGAAACGGATAATTAGTCGGTGAACGGAAAAGAGAAGGTCGTGGTAAGGCTTCTGTAAAGCCTGGGCGATGGTGTAAAGTTCTCGCTTGTCGCTGCCAGAGTTATTGGTCTGCGACTTGCCTGGCACCGAGCCTACGAGGTTGGAGTGTACACGCATGGTAAAGCACATCATGTTGATGGCTTCGACAATGTCCGTCGCCCAGTCGCCACCCTCCTTGTCCGTCTCGATCTTGTTGATTACCACGTCATGCTGCTCCTCGCCGTTGGGAGAAACATAGAACGTAGAAAAAAGTACCTTTCCGCTGTTCTCCATGCCAGTGAGGAAGTTGATGATGTTGTCCTTCTCCTCGTTGACACGCTCCTGCTGCTTGACACGGTCAGTTATGCCCTCGACTTTGAAGATGTTGTTCCAAAACGAGTTGGCAATCTCGATGTGGTATTTTATGGGCGCGGAGTTTCGGAGCTTCGCTTCCTTAGCGATGCCGATGAACTGCTTGATGTTGAACCACTTGCCCTTGAATAGAGCTGCGTAGTACGGTATTGGGTAATACGTATTGTCGGGCGTAGGAATACGGCTGACAACAGCGAACTTCTTGATTTTCTTCCCTCTGTTCTGAAGGTCGGTGAATTGCGACTGCGGATTAAGAAGTTCTATGCGCTCGATGTCCTCCGGACTGACCGTATTACGCCAGTTGGCATAGAGGATGTAAGGTATCACGCCCGACTTGTCGGCAGGAGCAAAGCGGACATAGCACGCCTGCTTGCGCACGATGCGGACAATGCGACTGGCATCCTCATTGAGGATGATCACACTGACGCAAAAGCCGAAGTGCTTGAAGTCCTGGCACACGCCGAGGAAGTAACTTGCGAGGTCGTTGTCCAGCATGAAGTCATCCACTTGCGCTTGCACTTGTGCGGTGGCAAGCTCTGTGTCATAGACAAGTCCGCTGCCATAGCAGACTTCAGCATTGAACATCTGGCAAGTGCTCATCGTCTCGTCAGACTCGATGAGGTCAATGATGTTGTACGGCATCTGATTGTCACCTCCCCACGGGATCTACTTCATCTTGTCGTTGATGATGATTGGTGCGATGTTGTGCTCCTCCTTAAAGACTTCAGATGTCTTGGAGGTGAAGGCTGCGGAGGCATGGGTGCCGGGGATGTTAGGACGGATGTAAATGTTAGTGTATCGGGCATAATATGCTGTTTTTGAGGCAAAGATATGTTGTAGCTCAATCCTCGGAAAAGACATAAACCTATTGAATAGTTTTCAACTTGTTGAGGGCATAGGATAAAATAAGGCTGTTTTTGCAAGTTTGTTGATAATAATTAGTAAATTTGCGGTATAAATAAAATGTTATGGCACACAAAGAGTTGAATCTCCTAAAGCTATGGCTTGTTAAGAAAAAGAAAACAGGCTTATGGTTGGCTGAGCAACTTGGTTAAGATAAAACAACCATTTCAAAATGGTGCACCAATTCAAGCCTGCCAGACGTTGAGTGTTTGATAAAAATATCAAAGCTGCTCAATGTAGGATTTTCGGATATATTAATAGAATGTTAACAACAAGCAGTAAAAAGCTATGAAACTAATAGAAGGAACATACGAGAATCTGATTACCGATGGGCTGAAGCACGACATGCTTGACGCTTCGGAAGAGGGTCTGGTGTGCAAAAAAGAAGATATTGACGGCGCTGAGGAGCCAAGCATGCTGACCGAGCACATAAGCAGGATCATTCGTAACAGGCTGAAAGACGAGAATCTTACAACCGAAGAACGCGCGTCGTTTGTTAACCGGTTAATAGATTTTCTTGGAGAAGATGATGATGAGAAGTTGGCAGACGACAAGCAGATGCTCTCGGCTGTTGTGTCGCTTCAAGAAGAGTCTCGGCTGAAGGCCACAAAACAAACATTGGTTAGGCCGCTGACGGGCTTCCGAACGAGCAACCTATTCACAGGTGGTCATGGCGGCGTGTCGCTAAGCAGCGAAATTGAGCGCGACATAGAGAGCGCTGACAGCATTTGTATGATTGTATCGTTTCTGAAGTTGTCGGGCGTTAACCTTATATACGACAAGCTGAAACGCTTCTGTAACAACAGCAAGCACAGGCTACGCATCATCACGACGACCTATTGTGGCGTTACAGATGCCAAGGCTGTGGAACGGCTGGCCGGACTGCCAAACACGGAGATACGCATTTCCTATAACACGGAGATTGAGCGCTTGCACGCAAAATCGTATATCTTTGAGCGCAACTCAGGTTTCAGCACGGCTTATATAGGGTCGAGCAACCTGTCAAAGTCGGCGCAGACAGATGGTCTGGAATGGAACATTCGTGTTACGAACGTTGAAAATCCGCACATTATAGATGCTGCACTTGCTACGTTTAACATATATTGGAACAGCAACAACTTTGAAGACTTTCGTGTGGGCGGCGTTGACAAGCTCTACAAGGAGCTGGAGAGAATCAGAACGCCCAAGATTGCAACTGATGTGCTGAGCAAATACACCATTCTGCCTCACCAGAAGCAGATTTTGGACAGGCTTTGCGCCATTCGCGAAGGAGGGGTCAAGCGCAACCTTGTCGTGGCCGCCACTGGCACAGGCAAGACTGTCATTTCGGCTTTCGACTATAAGCTGTTCACGGAGCAGACAGACGGCAAACACAGGTTGCTGTTCATTGCGCACAGACAGGAGATCCTGAAGCAGTCGAGGCTTACGTATAGGAGCGTGTTGCAAAACGCCAACTTTGGTGATGTGTGGGTGGGCGACTCGCGCCCTGTCAATGGCATTGACCACCTGTTTGTGTCTGTTCAGACTTTCAACTCAAAGTTTGACAGCATCTTCAGCCGCCTGCCCGACAACTATTATGACTATATTGTCATTGATGAGGCTCATCACCTTGTGGCTGACAGCTACAGAACGGTTCTTGACAAGTTTAAGCCGCAGCTGCTCATAGGTCTCACGGCCACGCCAGAGCGTATGGACGGAGTGAGCTTGCTCCCCGATTTTGACAACCAGATAAGCGCCGAGATACGTCTGCCAAAAGCTCTTGACGAGGGATTGCTTACACCATTTCAATATTTGTGCATAAGCGACGATACTGACCTTACCGACGATGAGCTTATGCAGGGAGACCGTTATGTGGCTACCAAGCTTACAGAAAAGCTTTGCAACAAGGAGCGCGTGGGGCTTATTGTGAACCGTCTGCAATATTATCTGCCCGACGAGCACGGCTGCAGGGCGCTGGCGTTTTGTGCCACAAAGCGCCATGCTCAATACATGGCTGAGCGGTTTTGTGATGTGGGTTTGAAGGCCGCTTTTCTTACGTCAGACAACGATGAGGAGCGTCAAACGCTCAACAAGCAGTTGGCTAAGGGCGAGATAAACTATCTTTTTGTTGTAGACATCTTTAACGAGGGTGTGGACATTCCTTCTGTCGATACCGTGCTGTTCCTGCGTCCAACCGAGTCGTTAACCGTCTTCTTGCAGCAGTTGGGTCGTGGCCTTCGTCTTTATCCTGGCAAACAGCAACTCACGGTCTTCGATTTTGTTGCCCAGCTAAACAAGAAATACGATTTTGCCAGCCGTTTCAGAAGTCTGCTCACACGAACAGACAAGAGCGTGGCAGAACAGGTGAAGAACGGGTTCACGCTTTTGCCTCATGGGTGTACCATACACATGGAGGAGAAGGCCCGAGACTATGTGTTGCAGAACATTAAGGCTGCAATCTATAACAAGAAGCGTCTTGTGAAGGAGCTGCGCACCTACACCTCTTTGCCGTCGCTTGGCGAGTTTATCGCCAACAACGGGCAGGACATTCGCCTGATTTATAAGGGAGGCAACTGCTGGTCGAGTCTTAAGAAAGAGGCGGGCCTATGTGTGTATGCCGAGGACGAGAACACGAAACGTTTTACAAAGGGAATTGGCAATTTGGTGCACGTCAACAGTTTGGCGTATATCCACTTCATACGCAAGGTCATGAAGGCAAAGGGCCGCTTGACCTGTGACGGCAAACAAGAAGAAACTTTTGCTGTGATGCTTTATTACAGCTTGTTTGGCGACAAGATAAGCAAGGTTGGCGTGAAGAGCATAGGCGAGGCATTAGCACGATTGGCACATTATCCTGTGTTCGTGGCCGAGGTGTTGGAACTTACCAATTATCTTGTGGCTAATGTAGGCAAAAAGACCTTTGCCGTGGGTGAAGGAATGCCTGCAACGCTTGAACAGTATGGCTGCTACACGCGTGAGGAGGTGTTTGCCATTTTTGACCGTCAGACGGCAGACAAGAAAATGCAAGGATCGGTAGCTGGCGTTTTCAATATAGATGAGCTGAACACCGAACTATTCTTTGTAACTCTTAACAAATCGGACAAAGATTTTTCTGCCGAGACGATGTATAACGATTATGTTGTCAGCGAAAACGAGTTTCATTGGGAGTCGAAAAACACCGACACACACGCCGGCAGGGGTGGGCGCTATGTAAGACAAAAGGAGAACGGAAAGAAGTTTCTGCTCTTCGTGCGCGAGAACAAGCAAGACGGGTTTGGCAACACCTGTCCGTTTATCTGCTTCGGTCTGATCGACTATATCAGCTCTAAGGGCGATAAGCCAATGAAGATAAGCTGGAGAACGCATCAGCCCATTCTCCCTAGCTTCTTGAGTGCTGTATAATGCTGGCTCCGAGAGCCGTATGACGATTTTTATAACTGCTTTTAAACGATGTGTAAAGAACGAAAAAATGTGGAGGTTGTGGCTGCCATAATTTGTGATGGCAATAAGGTGCTTGCCACACAAAGAGGATATGGTGAATGGAAAGACTGGTGGGAGTTTCCCGGTGGAAAGGTTGAAGAAGGCGAAGGGGCTGAAGAAGCTCTTCGCAGAGAGATCAGAGAGGAGCTTGTCACGGACATTAGGGTGGGAGAAAAGCTCACAACTGTGGAGTGGGACTATCCTAAGTTTCATCTAACCATGCATTGCTTCCTTTGTGAGGTGGTAAACGGTGGTCTTACGTTGCTTGAGCACGAGGCTGCACGTTGGCTCACAAAAGAGCAGCTAGGCTCGGTGAAATGGTTGCCTGCCGACGAGGAGGTGGTCAACAAATGTTTGCTGAGATGAACGTATTATTACTTTGAAGCCCGAAAGGATGCACGGTGTCGCTGGTGACGTTATGCAGGAATACATAACAAGCGAAACAATCTGTCAAGAGTATATTGTTACTTGGCTTGTATATAGTCGAGTGCATGGCGCATAGCGAAGCTTACTCTTCTTCAGAATCAGAATTCCTTGACTCGTGTATCTCTTTTAAGACTTCTTGGTATTGCTCATAATCTTTGCCTTTCATCATATATGAATACTTGTCATTTGGGTGGCGAATAAAAAGCCGATTCGTCCACAGACATTGCATGGGACGGTGGAGCAAGCTACCAAGAT
>OOBS01000541.1_pt1 | contig 13669 bp, 14 predicted proteins | sample 1671381 | NCBI WGS metagenome assembly OOBS01 (sample SAMN06348151, study PRJEB24527) | human gut metagenome | biome: human gut; feature: ankylosing spondylitis patient; material: feces | host: Homo sapiens | place: China | collected 2015-10 | reverse complement strand
CCAACTGAGTTTCAAGCGGCTTCATAGTCAAAGCCTTGCCACCCTTCTTCGGGTTGCCCGGACAAACGTCAGCACAGTTACCGCAACCCAAGCAGTCCATAACGTCTACCTGTACACGGAATGTCATACCGTCGAACTGTTTTCCTACAGCTTTCAGAGTCGGGAAGTTAGCACCAGCTTGTTCTTCAGCATCCAGTACGAACGGACGGATAGCAGCGTGAGGACAAACGTATGCACACTTGTTACACTGGATACAAGTTTCAGGATTCCATTCCGGAACGAATGCAGCTACACCACGTTTTTCGTATTTAGCTGTACCCTGATGCCATGTACCGTCTTCGATACCCTTGAATGCAGATACTGGCAGCAAGTCACCATCCTGAGCGTTGATAGGACGAACAACTTCGTTGATGAATGCCGGATCGTTGTTTGCAGCAGCAGCTTCAACTTCCAGGTTAGCCCATGCCGGGTCAACAGTCAATTGTTTGTATTCACCACCACGGTCAACGGCAGCGTAGTTCTTGTTAACCACGTCTTCACCCTTCTTGCCGTAAGACTTCACGATGAATTTCTTCATCTGTTCTACAGCCAGGTCAACTGGAATTACGCCAGTGATACGGAAGAATGCAGACTGCAGGATAGTGTTGGTACGGTTACCCAAACCAATTTCCTGAGCAATCTTAGTTGCATTGATATAGTAAACAGTGATGTTGTTTTCTGCGAAGTATTTCTTCACTTTGTTCGGCAGGTTCTTAGCCAATTCTTCGCCTTCCCAGATAGTGTTCAGTAAGAATGTACCGTTCTTACGCAGACCGCGAGTCACATCGTACATGTGCAGGTAAGCCTGTACGTGGCAAGCTACGAAGTTAGGAGTAGTTACCAAGTAAGTAGAGCGGATAGGATGATCACCGAAACGCAAGTGAGAGCAAGTGAAACCACCAGATTTCTTAGAGTCGTATGAGAAGTAAGCCTGGCAGTATTTGTTGGTGTTGTCACCGATGATTTTTACAGAGTTCTTGTTAGCACCTACAGTACCGTCAGCACCCAAACCGTAGAATTTAGCTTCGAACATACCTTCGCCACCCAAAGCGATTTCTTCTTTCTGAGGAAGAGAAGTGAAGGTAACGTCATCTACGATACCGATAGTGAAGTGGTTCTTAGGAGTCGGCAATGCCAAGTTTTCGTATACAGAAAGAATCTGAGCAGGAGTAGTATCCTTAGAACCCAGACCATAACGTCCGCCTACGATAAGAGGAGCATTTTCCTGTCCGTAGAAGCAGTCTTTTACGTCAAGATACAAAGGTTCGCCGTTTGCACCCGGTTCTTTTGTACGGTCAAGAACTGCGATGCGTTTTGCAGTCTTAGGTACAGCAGCCAAGAAATGTTTAGCAGAGAACGGACGATACAAATGTACAGAAACCAAACCAACTTTTTCGCCGTTTGCTACCAAGTGGTCGATAGCTTCACGAGCAGCTTCAGTTACAGAACCCATAGCGATGATTACGCGTTCAGCATCTTCTGCACCATAGTAGTTGAACAAGCCGTAGTGACGTCCTGTAATCTTATTGATTTCGTTCATATATTCTTCTACGATAGCAGGAACTGCTTCATAGAACGGATTGCAAGATTCTCTGTGCTGGAAGAAGTGATCCGGGTTTTCAGCCATACCGCGTGCAACCGGTTTGTTAGGGCTGAGTGCACGTTCGCGGAATTCAGCTAAAGCTTTCTGGTCTACCAGCGGAGCGAGGTCTTCGTTTTCCAGCATTTCAATCTTCTGGATTTCGTGTGATGTACGGAAACCGTCGAAGAAGTTCAAGAACGGAACACGAGACTTGATTGTTGACAAGTGAGCAACACCGGCCAAATCCATAACTTCCTGTACAGAACCTTCACAAAGCATAGCGAAACCTGTCTGACGGCAAGACATTACGTCCTGGTGGTCACCGAAGATACACAATGCGTGAGAAGCCAGTGTACGTGCAGAAACGTGGAATACGCATGGCAAGAACTCACCTGCAATTTTGTACATGTTAGGAATCATCAACAGAAGACCCTGAGAAGCAGTATAAGTAGTTGTCAATGCACCAGCCTGAAGAGAACCGTGTACTGCACCGGCAGCACCACCTTCAGATTGCATTTCCTGAACCAAAACAGTTTCGCCGAAGATGTTTTTACGACCTGCGGCAGCCCATTCGTCTACATATTCAGCCATTGTAGATGACGGGGTGATAGGATAGATAGCTGCAACTTCTGAGAACATATATGAAATATGTGCTGCAGCCTGGTTACCATCACAAGTGATGAATTTTTTTTGTTTAGTCATACAATTACTAATTATATTTAGGTAATAAAATCTGTGCCGTTAAACGTTAATAAAGAAAACCGAACAACCATAAAGGTATTTGGTTTCCATGTCCTAATTCTGATTTATGCATGGCATAATAGATATTAGGATTGTTCTTGAACTTATATCCTTCATTGCAAATGCGGAAGTTTAAATTTTCGTCTACTATGAAAGATGTTCCTTTTTCTCCTTTGTTTACTTTATGGTCTTTCCATAGTGAATTAACGAAAAATGTTTCCAGAACATCTTGCTCTTCTACTTTTACCGGATAAATACTGTACATCAGATTTGTATTATGCATCATGATTTTAGCCGGCTTTTTGGGGAAGACCTCACCTTTGGGATAAACCATATTTATGAGTCGTGCGTCGGCAAGATACTTGATATAGTTCATTACTGTAGCACGAGAGGTTTGTATGTCGGTAGCCAGTTGACTGACATTAGGGGCAACTGGACCATCCACTGCCAACAAATATAATAATTTTTTTATTTTGGATAGATATTTTAGTTCAATTTGTTTGATAAGAAGTATGTCTACTTCTATCATCATATTCATGGTTTTTAATAAGTTTTCTGAGAAGTTTCTTTTTTCCAGAAAAAAAGGATAAAATCCATGATGTATGTAGTCTTGAAAATAGTTAAGCGGATTTGTGTGAGGTAATATTGTTTTAGCTATATGTTCGTGGTTATTCAATATTTCTTCCAATGAATAAGAAGAAAAATGATTGCCTGTTTGGAGATTTAAGAACTCTCTGAATGAAAATCCGCGTAGATTGTAGGAACGGACAATTCCATTCAGCTCTGGATTTTCGTCTTTCAGGCGCATTACAGAAGAACCCGTAAAAACAATTTTTAAATTAGGGTAGTGTTCATAACAAGTACGCAAATCATGACTCCAATGAGGCAACTTGAATACTTGGTCGATAAGCAGCACTTTACCTCCTCGCTTAACGAATTCGCCGGCAAAATCGACCAGACTGCATTGAGAGAAATAGAAGTTATTCATGTTTACGAACAAACATGAGCGATCAAAACCAAATTTTTCTTTTGCATATTGCAATAAGAATGTTGTTTTACCTACTCCTCGTGTACCTTTGATACCTATCAAGCGAGCACTCCAATCTATTTCATCCATCAGGTCGCGTCGCACAGGGGCATTGGTATGTTCGACCAAATAATTATGTGTTCTGTAAAATACTTCCATGAATCTCTGTTTCTTCGGTGCAAATATAGTAATAGTTCATCAATTTGCAAACTGGAGTTGACAAAATATTCTTTTTTACGTTAACTTTGTATCTTGTAAAAAAGGTATTTTTATGCGAAACGAAATTTATCTCTTTAACCCGGAAAATGATATGGCTTTAGCCAATTTTACTCCTTATTATAAAGCTCCTTCTGAAATAATTCGTATGGCGAATGATTTATCTGTGCTTCCCGCATGGTATGCACCAGAAGGAAGTACGATAAAAGTAGACTCCTTGTCACGTGTGTCTTTGTGGAGAGAACAGTGTCCGGCGTCAGATTTTCTTCCTGATGTAATATGGAGTGCTGAATGGGAAAATATGCCTTATAAACCATGGGGCTGGAGTCCTTCTTTGCTTTATACTTTAAGGAAGGCTGGGGTAAATGATAGCTTTCTTTTGTCGGATATGCAGATGGGGCAAATAAGAGTACTTTCTGGACGGCAATGTTGTGTGAAAATATTGGAGAGCTTTTCGCGCATGGATGGTTTATGTGGTAAGGCAATGACATGTAATTCTATGACCCAAGTGAAAAAGTATATTACTTCTTTGGAAAGATGTGTCTTAAAAGCTCCGTGGTCCGGAAGTGGAAGAGGTATTATGTATGTGTCTTCTAAGGAATGGAATGACTCTGCTGAGGGATGGGTGTCGCGTGTATTGCGGGTGCAGGGCGAAATTATGGTAGAACCTTTATATAATAAGGTATGTGATTTTGCAATGGAGTTTTATGCGGACGGAAATGGTAGTGTTAGTTTTGTTGGCTACTCTCTGTTTGATACTGACGCACATGGAAACTACAAGGGGAATTTTTTATTATCAGATGGACAGATAAAAAAGATTCTGTCGCAGTATATACCTGATGAGGTTTTTGATAATGTTTGCCGGACTATGGAAGGAAGTCTTGCCTCGCTGTTGAATAAAGATTATTGTGGATTCTTGGGAGTAGATATGATGATCTGTTTAGAAGATGGAAGATATTTACTTCATCCTTGTGTAGAGATTAATTTGCGTATGAATATGGGAGTCGTATCACATACGATATTCAATCGTTATGTGCATTGCTTAAGCCATGGTAAGTATATTGTGAAATATTATTCTGAAGATGGAGAGGCTTGGGATGCATTTTGTCAAATGAAAGCAACTTATAAATTGCATTTATGCGATGGTAAACTCACTGAAGGATATATGCCTCTTACTCCTGTGAAGCAGGATACGCATTATCATGCATTTTTGTTACTAGACAGGATTTAATATTTTTTATTCTTTCCTCCAAAGAATCCCCGTACTCTACGTAATATTTTGATACCGGTCATTAAACCATCATATGCAGCAATACCCATATTGATTTGTTGCATTAAGCTGTCTATTTTGTTCTGACCTTGCTGAGGGATAAATAATTGTTGTGACAGATTATGCATTCGGTCTTTGGAAAGTTTCAATTCTTTTTGTTTGGCAAGTCTACGTTCTCTGATACTTTCAATACTGTATGTAATAGGCTGTTCTGTTTTCATTGTTTGAAACTTAAAGTGAGTTGTTGGAAGAGTCATCTAAAAATAATCTTGCTAAAAAATTAACCATTGGCTGAAATATTAATTTTTGGCGCAATCTGTAAATTATAAACGCAAGTAATATGAGTATTCCGCCTATAATAGCATATCCGGCAACTAAACTGCCTGTAGCCGATGCTAATACATATACCAGCATAAAAGAAAGGTAGAATGCTGCCATTGTGCCTAATATAATAAGGACAAATATAAGGGTCAGAGTAGATAACAGAATAGTTAGCTTTTCTACTAAGTCTAACTTGGCATATTCTCCTTGTAATTTTAGATATTTCTTTACTTCTTTAAATAATTCAGTTAGATTGTCGATGCTTTTATCATAAGCAAACATAGGCATTGGTTTTTAGATGAAGAAAGACAGACTTTTTCATTCGTTTCTGTAAAAGTCTGCCTTTAGTTTTCATTAATTCGGTTATTCTGCATCTTTTACTTCTGATGCGATTTGGTCTACCAAATCATCCATTTCTTCACGGTTCAGTCGGATTCCCTTTTTACGTAAAAGTTCTGCAATTTTGCTACGAGTATCTTCACCTTTTTCTGGTGCGAATAAAACACCTGCTGCTGCTCCTAATGCTAGTCCACCTAAGAATGCAGCTACTACGTTTAATGCTTTCATAAGTATGGTCTTTATTGTTATTACATTTACAAATATAAGTAAATCTTTGAGATATTATTTCTTTTGTGCGGAAAAAACTTTTATTGCTGCTAATCCTATTTGGGTATTAACAGATTTTAATATTATAAGTACTATCAGGTGCTTTTATATTACTACTTTTGCAAGTAAATTTTGAAATGCTGAAAATTGAACAATAAACTTAAATAAAATTTCAGTCAACATGAAAAAGATCGTTGTATTGGGAATGGGATTATGCGTTGCTTTAGCATTCTCTTCCTGCAAATCAAGTGAAAGTGCTTACAAGAAAGCTTACGAAAAAGCTAAACAGCAAGAGTTAGCTGATGCTTCGGCTGCTAGCACTACTACAGAAGCTCCTGCAGAAATTGTAGCTCCGGTAGAAACTGCTCCTGTAGCTCCTGTAACTTCAGCTCCAGTACGTGAAGAAAAGGTAGAATTGGTATCAGGTGAAGGACTTCGAGCATATAGCGTGGTTTGCGGTAGCTTCGGTGTTAAATCGAACGCAGATGGCTTGAAGGCTCAAATGGATAATGAGGGTTATAATGCAAAGGTTGTTTATAATGCTCAAAATAACATGTATCGTGTTATCGTAGAGTCTTTTGATACTCGTAGCGAAGCTGCCCGTGCTAGAGATGCTTTTAAAGCAAAATACCCAAATCGTAAAGATTTCCAGGGAGCATGGTTGCTGTATAGAGTTAATTAATATGGCCGATAAGTAAGAAATATTATTCTATAAAGCGTATTCGAAGCGATAGCATTTAGGCTATCGCTTTTTTTTGTACCTTTGTTCGGCAAAAATGAATAATGTAGTAATTATGAAAATGAAACTAGTAGCTGTGATGGCTCTCATAGCTTTCCCTTTTATTGCGTATGCACAAGAAAAAGTTGTGCCTTTGAAATATGGTAATATGGATCAGTGGGTTACACGTAAGATACATGAATCGGGTGTAATTGGAGGTGATACTAAATTATTATATGAGGTAGGGCCTACAAAAGTAATAGAAGGGAATGAAGCATACGTAAATCAAGGTGGATCCCCTTGGGCAAATTCCAATGTTATGGCAAAAGTTATGGGTATTGTAAAGACAAATACCAGTGTTTATCCGGAGCGTCGGGGAAATGGGTATTGTGCTCGTTTGGAAACTCATATTGAAAGCGTGAAAGTATTAGGATTGGTTAATATAACTGTATTGGCTTCAGGTTCTATGTTTTTAGGAGATATGAAGGAACCTATTACGGGAACAAAAGATGGAGAAAAAGCTTTAAATTCTGGTGTAAAGTTTACTTCTCGTCCTAAAGCAGTACGTTATGACTATAAGGTGCAGATGTCTGGTGAGGCAAATCGTATAAAACAGACAGGTTTTAGTCGTAAAAGTGTTGTTCCTGGACAAGATTGCGCTATTATGACTTGTTTGCTTCAGAAGCGTACGGAAGATGCTAATGGAAATATTATTGCCAAACGTGTGGGTACAGCTGTTGTGCGTTATAGCCGTACTGAAGGATGGAATGATAAGGCTACTTATGAAATAAAGTATGGTGATATAACTCATGATTCTAGCTATGATCCAGAACTCATGAAATTGGGAGTTGGAGGATATTATGCGCGAAATAGTAAAGGCGAAAGTGTGCTTATACAAGAAAATGGCTGGGCAGATTCTGATGAAGCTCCTACACATCTGATATTGCAGTTTACTTCTAGTTTGGGAGGAGCGTTTGTCGGATCTCCAGGTAATAAATTTTGGATAGATAATGTGTGCTTAGTGTATTAATTAATTTTAGAGGAGGATGATGATCTTCCTCTTTTTTGTTTTATATGGTCGTAAATATTCGGTGAATATTGATTAATAAGTATGGCAAAAGTTATTGCGATATATGTTGCTCTTTTATTTTCGTGGTGAAAAAATATAAAAAGCTGCTGGCTGTATGTCCGGTATTCGACAAATTTTGTATTTTTGTCGGCAACTATGAGTAGAATTTTAGCAATAGATTACGGAAGGAAGCGTACGGGAATAGCTGTTTCAGATCCATTGCAGATTATCGCTAGCGGATTGACAACTGTACCCACGCATCAGTTAATGGATTTCTTGTTGAATTATATCAAGCAAGAGCAAGTAGAGTGTATCATTATTGGGCATCCGAAACAATTGAATAACGAGGATTCTGAAAACATGAAAAATATTATTCCTTTTATAAATCGCCTGAAAAAGATACTGCCTGATATGCCGGTACAGTTGGTTGATGAACGTTTTACTTCTGTTTTAGCGCATCAAACAATGTTGGCTGGTGGGCTGAAAAAAAAAGATCGACAGAATAAGGCATTAGTCGATGAAATAAGTGCTACTATTATTTTGCAATCTTATCTCGAGTCAAGAAGAATTTAAAAACTAAAAAATAAAAAAGAAATGATTTTACCTATTTATGTATATGGTCAGCCGGTTCTTCGTCAAGAGGCTGAAGATATAACTCCAGATTATCCTAATTTGAAAGAACTGATTCAGAATATGTTCGAAACAATGGATCGTGCAGATGGTGTTGGACTTGCTGCTCCTCAGGTAGGCTTGCCAATCCGTGTAGTAGTGATTAATTTGGATGTATTGTCTGAAGATATGCCGGAGTTTAAAGATTTCCGTCGTGCATATATTAATCCACATATCCTTGAAACAGGAGAGGAACTTGTTTCTATGGAGGAGGGATGTTTAAGCTTACCTGGAATACATGAAGCTGTAAAGCGTCCTGATAAAATACATGTTACTTATTTAGATGAAGATATGAATCCTCATGATGAGTGGGTTGAAGGTTATCTGGCTCGTGTAATGCAGCATGAATTTGATCATTTGGATGGTACAATGTTTATTGATCATTTGTCTGCGTTGCGTAAACAGATGATAAAGGGTAAACTTAATAATATGCTGAAAGGAAAGGCGCGGTGTGCCTACAAGGTGAAAACTGTAAAATGATTCGAAAGCTTCTATATATATCATATATAATAGGTGTATATTGGCCATTATCTCTACATGCTCAGATCAATACAGATAGGGTAATGACAATTGGACGAAACGCTCTGTATTTTGAAGATTATGTACTTTCTATTCAGTATTTTAATCAGGTAATAAATGCTAAACCTTATTTGGCTGAACCTTATTTTTATCGAGGTTTGGCGAAAATGAATTTGGATGATTACCAGGGTGCTGAAAATGATTGTACCGAAGCTATCAAGCGTAATCCTTTTGTGCCGAATGCATATCAGATAAGAGGTATATCTCGTATTCGTCAGGAAAAGTTTAAAGATGCTATACAAGATTATGAAAAAGCATTGAAGCTGGATCCAGAGAATATTAGTTTGTGGCATAATTTGGCTTTATGTCGGATGCGTGAAGAGGATTATGCTTTGGCAAAAGCAGACTTGGATACGTTAATTCGCATTGCTCCGCGCTATACAGATGCCTATTTGATGCGTACAGAGGTTTCGTTGAAACAAAAAGATACCCTTCAGGCCATGACTGATGCTGATAGAGCCATAGAAATGGATCGTTATAATTCTGATACATGGGCTTCGCGAGGGATGTTGTTTATGCAGCGCGAAAAATATGCTGATGCAGAAACTGATTTAACAGAGGCAATCGTTTATCTGTTCGAAATGCAGGTTTGTTTATTAATCGTGCATTGGCTCGTTATTATCAAAATAATTTGAGGGGGGCTATGCAGGATTATGATTTTGCATTAGATATTGACCGTAATAATTTTATCGGGCATTATAATCGCGGTTTATTACGTGCTCAGGTTGGTGATGATAATCGTGCTATAGAGGACTTTGATTTTGTTTTAAAGGTAGAGCCGGATAATATGATGGCAATATTTAATCGCGGTTTGTTGCGTGATAAAACAGGAGACTACTCTGGAGCTATGGAAGATTATACTGCAGTTATAGATGAATATCCTAACTTCTTGACTGGATATCAGTATCGTGCTCAGGCGCGTCGTAAGATCGGAGATTTGAGGGGCGCGGATGAAGATGAGTTTAAGGTATTAAAAGCTCAGCTTGATGCTCAGAATGGTAAGACTTCTCAGAAACAAACGGCTTCGGCGGATGATAAAACCCGTAAGAAGTCGGATAAAAATATGAATAACTATCGTAAAATTATCGTAGCTGATTCTGAGGATGAAACAACAAAATATAAGACGGATTATCGTGGTCGTGTTCAGGATAGAAATGTAACGATTCTTCCACAACCGATGTTTGCGTTGACATATTACGAGAAAGGTGAGGAGGTAAAACGACAAATTAACTATTCTAAATACATCGATGATTTGAATAATCGTCATGTGTTGCCATTACGTTTATTGATTATTAATAACGAAACTTCATTGACCGAAGAGCAAGTGAAACTGCATTTTGCATCGATTGATGAGGTGACGGAAAAGATAGTAAAAGACCCGGATAATGTGATGCACTATTATGCTCGTGCTACAGATTTTTATTTGGTGCAGGATTTTGATAACGCATTAAGTGATCTGGATGCAGCAATAGAATGTGATTCAACTTTCTTTCCTGCTTATTTCATGCGCGCACTAATTCATTATAAGCAATTGGAGTATCGTAAGCGTGATACCGAAGCGGAGTATGAGATGAAAGTTGATAATAATAGTCAACAGCAAGTTAGAGTTTTAGATTATGCAGCTATTCGTCGTGATTTGGATGAAGTGATTCGTCTGGCTCCTGATTTTACATATGCTTATTATAATCGTGGTAATATCTTGGCTGTGATGAAGGATTATCATGCTGCATTAGTAGATTATAACAAGGCTATTGAGCTTGATTCTCGCTTTTCTGATGCGTATTATAACCGCGGACTGACGAATGTCTTTTTGGGTAATAATCGTCAAGGAATACAAGATTTGAGTAAGGCTGGAGAACTTGGTATATTCTCGGCGTATAGTGTGATAAAACGTTTTACTTCGGTGACGGAGACAAAAGATAAATAAAATGTAGAGAATGAGGAATGGAGGTTTTACGGCTACTAGCTTAAAATTCTTCATTCTTCATTCTTTATTCTTCATTTATTTGTTTAATTTTGCGATTCAATAATAGAACAATACAAAAAATTATGATTAAAATAACTTTTCCTGACGGCTCTGTTCGTGAATACAACGAAGGAGTAACTGGTCTGCAAATAGCAGAAAGTATCAGTTCGCGTTTAGCGCAGGATGTTTTGGCTTGTGCTGTAAATGGCGAAACTATTGATTTGACAAGACCTATCAACGAAGATGCTGAATTCGTACTTTATAAGTGGGAAGATGAGCAAGGTAAGCATGCTTTTTGGCATACAAGTGCCCATTTGCTGGCTGAAAGATCGGAAGAGCGTGATGTGACTGGAGTTCAGACGTGTGCTCTTCCGATCTCAGTTTGGTATTGGCCCGGCTATTGAGAATGGGTTCTATTACGATGTTGATCTGGGAGAGGCTGTAATAAAAGAAGGTGACCTGCCTGCTATTGAAAAGAAGATGGCAGAGCTGGCTTCAAAGAAAGAAGAACTGGTTCGTAAGAGCATATCTAAGGAAGATGCCTTGAAAATGTTTGGTGAAAGAGGTGAAACTTATAAGTGTGAGCTGATTTCAGAACTTGAAGATGGACATATTACTACTTATACTCAGGGAGCTTTCACAGACCTTTGTAGAGGACCGCATTTGCCTTCTACTGCTCCTGTTAAGGCTATCAAGTTGCTCTCTGTAGCAGGTGCTTACTGGAGAGGACAGGAAGACCGTAAGCAGATGACCCGTATTTATGGTATCACTTTCCCAAAAAAGAAAATGCTTGATGAGTATCTTGCACTTCTGGAAGAAGCAAAGAAACGTGATCATCGTAAGATCGGTAAAGAAATGGATTTGTTCATGTTCTCTGATACTGTTGGTAAAGGTCTTCCTATGTGGTTGCCGAAGGGAACAGCGTTACGTATCCGTTTGCAGGACTTCTTGCGTCGTATCCAGGCTCGTTACGATTATCAGGAAGTAATGTGCCCGCCTATTGGTAATAAATTGCTTTATGTGACTTCAGGACACTATGCTAAGTACGGAAAGGATGCATTCCAGCCTATTCATACTCCAGAGGAAGGTGAAGAATACTTCTTGAAACCAATGAACTGTCCTCATCACTGTATGATCTATAAGAATACTCCTCGCTCATATCGCGATCTACCTTTACGTATTGCAGAATTTGGTACAGTTTGCCGTTATGAACAAAGTGGAGAACTTCATGGATTGACTCGTGTTCGTAGCTTTACTCAGGATGATGCGCATATTTTCTGCCGTCCTGACCAGGTAAAAGATGAATTCTTGCGAGTTATGGATATTATATCTATTGTATTCAAGTCTATGGGACTTGAAAACTTCGAAGCGCAAATCTCTTTGCGTGATAAAGTTAATCGCGAGAAGTATATTGGTAGTGATGAAAACTGGGAAAAAGCAGAACAGGCAATTGTCGAAGCTTGCGAAGAAAAAGGTTTAAAGGCTAAAGTTGAATATGGCGAAGCTGCTTTTTATGGACCGAAATTGGACTTTATGGTTAAGGATGCCATTGGACGTCGTTGGCAGCTGGGTACTATTCAGGTAGATTACAATTTGCCAGAACGCTTCCAGTTGGAATATATGGGATCAGATAATCAGAAACATCGTCCGGTGATGATCCATCGTGCTCCTTTTGGTTCAATGGAACGTTTTGTCGCAGTTCTGATTGAACATACAGCTGGTAAGTTCCCGTTGTGGTTGACTCCTGATCAGGTAGCAATTTTACCAATTTCTGAAAAATTCAATGATTATGCAAATCAAGTTCGCTTAGAATTGAAGAAGAGCGACATTCGTGCTATTGTGGATGACCGTAACGAAAAAATCGGTAGAAAGATCCGTGATAACGAAATGAAACGTATTCCGTATATGCTGATTGTTGGTGAAAAAGAGGCTGAAAATGGTGAAGTAGCTGTACGTAAACAGGGAGAAGGTGATAAAGGAACCATGAAAATTGAAGATTTTGCAAAAAATGTTGCAGAAGAAGTTCATAATATGATAAATAAATGGTAACTTTGCAACCGTTTCGGAAGAAAAGTATTTACTTCGCTTCTGAAATTAGGCAAAATAATTTATAATTTTAAAAAGCAAACAAGGAAGAAAAGAATTTTAATGAAGAATGACACTTTAAAAGGGCAACACCGAATCAATGAACAGATTCGTGCCAAAGAAGTACGTATTGTGGGAGATGATATCGAATCAGCTGTATATCCAATAGCTCAGGCTTTGAAATTGGCTGAAGAACATGATGCTGATTTAGTTGAAATTTCACCCAACGCTGTTCCTCCAGTTTGTAGAATTATAGATTATTCTAAATTCCTTTATCAGTTAAAGAAACGTGCAAAGGAACAAAAGGCGAAGCAGGTAAAAGTCAATGTGAAGGAAATACGTTTCGGACCTCAGACTGATGAGCATGATTATAACTTTAAGCTAAAGCACGCTATTGGCTTTTTGCAAGATGGTGATAAAGTAAAGGCTTATGTGTTCTTTAAAGGACGTTCGATCTTATTTAAAGAACAAGGTGAAGTGTTACTTTTACGTTTTGCTAATGACTTGGAAGAATATGCTAAAGTTGAACAGATGCCGCTTTTGGAAGGTAAGAGAATGACTATTTCTTTATCACCTAAAAAGGCTACAGCTCCTAAAAAAGTTGTAAAACCAGCTACGCCAAAACCAGAAGAAGCTTAACTTAATAGGAAAAAAGAGCGTGTAACGCGCCGGTATAGTGCGTTACCGCCATTCAGTAATAATAATTAAAATTTAATAAGATGCCAAAGGTAAAAACTAACTCCGGTTCTAAAAAAAGATTCGCTCTTACCGGAACAGGTAA
>OOBS01000501.1_pt1 | contig 14510 bp, 10 predicted proteins | sample 1671381 | NCBI WGS metagenome assembly OOBS01 (sample SAMN06348151, study PRJEB24527) | human gut metagenome | biome: human gut; feature: ankylosing spondylitis patient; material: feces | host: Homo sapiens | place: China | collected 2015-10 | reverse complement strand
AGATTGCAAAGGTACTGATTTTCCGTGAAAGTGTTTGCATTCAAAATAGAAAGGTGCGGAAAATTGTCTTTCCCGCACCTTGAACTGCAAATATACTTAATAATAAAGGAATGGTTTTTATTAAACAATACCTTGAGCCATCATAGCTTTGGCTACCTTCATGAATCCTGCTACATTAGCACCTTTCACATAGTTTACATAACCATCGGCTTCAGTACCGTATTGTACACAAGCCTCATGAATATTTTTCATGATACTTTTCAATTTTTCGTCTACTTCTTCTTGACTCCAGCCCAGTTTGATAGAATTTTGAGTCATTTCCAATCCAGATACAGATACGCCGCCTGCATTGGCTGCTTTGCCCGGGGCATACAGGATTTTGGCTTCTTGGAATACGCGGATAGCTTCAGGGGTAGAAGGCATGTTTGCACCTTCGCTGACAGCTATGACACCATTGGCAACCAATTGTTTGGCTTCATCACCGTTCAATTCGTTCTGAGTGGCAGAGGGTAATGCGATATCACCTTTCTCACCCCAAGGACGAGCACCTGCTACATATTTGCAGCCATATTTTTCTGCATATTCACGGATACGTCCACGGTATAAATTTTTCAGTTCCATGATGAAATCCAATTTTTCACGGTCTATTCCATCCGGATCATAGATGTAACCATCTGAATCGGACATGGTAACTACTTTACCACCCAACTCGATTACTTTTTCTACCGTGTATTGAGCTACGTTACCTGAACCTGAAACCAAACAAGTTTTTCCCTTCAGGTCTGTGCCTTTGGTTTTCAGCATTTCCATCAAGAAATAGATGTTACCATATCCGGTTGCTTCAGGGCGAATCAGAGAACCACCGAATTCGCGGCCCTTACCGGTCAGTACACCGGAGAATTCATGAGAGAGTTTTTTGTACATGCCGAACATGAAACCTACTTCACGGCCACCTACACCGATATCACCTGCAGGTACGTCAGTCTCAGGACCGATATGGCGCCATAATTCCAACATGAATGCCTGGCAGAAACGCATTACTTCGGCGTTTGATTTGCCACGCGGAGAGAAGTCGGAACCTCCTTTGCCACCACCCATCGGAAGAGTAGTTAGTGAATTTTTGAATGTCTGCTCGAAGGCAAGGAATTTCAAAATTCCCAAGTTTACAGAAGAGTGAAAACGGATACCACCTTTGTAAGGACCAATGGCATTATTATGTTGTACGCGGTAACCCATATTTGTCTGGATGTTACCTTTGTCATCCATCCACGTTACACGGAATTGATACACACGATCAGGAATACACAAACGTTCAATCAGGTTCACCTTGTCAAATTCGGGATGTTTGTTGTATTCTTCTTCGATTGTACTTAGCACTTCCTCTACCGCTTGATGATATTCAGGCTCATTGGGGAATCTTCTTTTCAAATCTTCTAATACCTTAGCTGCATTCATAATCTACTTCTTTTTATAATTGTTAATTAATTCTTCTTGTTTCTTTTGATGGTGCAAAAATATAGATAAGAATTGAAATATGCAACAAATTATAAAGAAAATGCGTGTAAAAATATCAATATGTACAAAATGTAAGCTAAAAAGCGGATAAAAGATTATTTTCCTCTTTCCTTGAGATATTTTAATAGTGGAATAAAGACTAAAGCTCCCGAAATGATAATGGATAGTATTAAAGGACCGTCAATATGTTCGCTCCCTGTTAGAATAATATAGCAAATGGCAATCCATAAAAGGGCTAAGGTTACGATTTGTGGGAGGGAAAGCGGTTTTCTTCTCATAGTATTGTTTTAATGAGTTGAATATATTTCACCACAAATAGCCTTGATTTACACAGATAGAATTTGCTGGTACTAACAAGCATGATTAATAATCTGTGTAAATCTATGCAATCTGTGGTGAAAGTTATTTATTTTTCTTTCTTTTTCTTGTCAACGATGGCATCAATAACCGCAACCGCAGTGATGTTTACAATATCGCGTACAGAAGCTTCACAATCAGTGAAATGAATAGGTTTGTTCAATCCCATTTGTATCGGGCCGATTACCTCGGTTTCACTCATAGACTGAATGAGCTGGTAAGTAGCATTGGCAGAACTTAGGTTCGGGAATACTAACGTGTTTACTTCTTTACCTTTCAAACGTGTGAAGGGATATTTCTCATCACGTAATTTAGTGTTCAGTGCAAAATTGACTTGCATTTCACCATCTATAGCCAGTTCCGGATATTCTTTCTGCATATAGTCCACCGCATCATGTACTTTAGCCGGGCTTCCTTCTGTATCTGAACCGAAGTTGGAGTAAGACAGCATGGCCATTGTCGGAGTGTGATTAAAGAACTCTACCGTTTTCTTCGACAATTTAGCGATGTCAATCAGTGTGTCGGTGTCCGGGTGACGGTTAATCAGGGTATCGGCTACAAAATAAGTACCTTTCTTTGAATTCAAGATATGCATTGTACCGAAATGTTTGTATTCCGGTTGGATACCGATAACTTCTTTCGCTACCTTGATTGTGTTGGAATATTTGGTATATAGACCGGTGATGAATGCATCGGCCTCTCCGGTTTCAACCATCATCATACCAAAATAGTTGCGCTCGAACATTTTGTCGTTGGATTCCTGAAGGTTGGCTCCTTGGCGTGCGCGTTTTTCCGAAAGGATGCGGGCATAACGCTCACGACGTTCAGCTTCACGGTCATGACGGAGGTTGATGATTTCAATTCCTTCCAAGCTCAGATCCAGTTCTTTTGCCAGTTTTTCAATGCGTTCGTCATTACCTAATAGGATAGGATGACAGATACCTTCGGCTTTGGCTTCTACGGCAGCTTTTAACATGGTAGGATGGATACCTTCGGCAAATACCACCCGCTGTGGGTCGCGACGGGCTGTTTCGTAAAGTTGACGGGTCAATTTGCTTTCTTGTCCCATCAATTCGCGCAGCCGGGTCTTGTAGGCTTCCCAGTCGGTGATGTTTTTGCGTGCCACTCCTGATTCCATTGCTGCTTTTGCCACAGCCATGGAAACTTCGGTAATCAAACGAGGGTCAACCGGTTTCGGAATGAAATAATCAGGACCGAAAGTAAAATTATTCACATGATAGGCTTCGTTCACTACGTCGGGAACAGGTTGTTTTGCCAAATCGGCGATAGCATGCACGGCAGCCAGCTTCATTTCTTCATTGATAGCTTTGGCCTGAGTATCCAGAGCTCCGCGGAAAATATAAGGGAAACCGATTACATTATTGATCTGGTTAGGATAGTCTGAACGTCCGGTAGACATCAGTACATCGGGGCGGGATGCCATGGCGTCTTCGTAAGAGATTTCCGGAGTCGGATTGGCTAATGCGAATACGATAGGATGATCTGCCATACTGCGGACCATATCCTGAGTCAGCACATTACCTTTTGATAGTCCTAAAAATACGTCTGCACCTTTAATGGCTTCTTCCAGTGTATGTACATCGCGACGGTCAGTAGCAAAAAATTTCTTACTTTCTGTCAAGTTAGGACGGTCACTGGTTATCACGCCTTTGCTGTCTAGCATTAAAATGTTTTCTTTCCGTGCTCCTAATGCTACATACAGTTTTGTACAGGAAGTGGCGGAGGCTCCGGCACCGTTTACTACGATTCTTACATTTTCAATTTTCTTTCCGGCAACTTCCAATGCATTTAATAAACCGGCGGATGAAATGATGGCTGTACCGTGTTGGTCGTCATGCATTACTGGAATATCCAGTTCTTCTTTCAGCCGGTTTTCTATCTCGAAACATTCGGGAGCCTTGATGTCTTCCAGGTTGATACCTCCGAAAGTGGGAGCGATGGCTTTTACTGCCTGAATAAATTTTTCGGGGTCTTTCTCATTCACTTCAATGTCAAAAACATCAATACCTGCATAGATTTTGAAAAGTAATCCTTTACCTTCCATGACAGGTTTTCCGCTCAATGCACCTATGTCGCCTAGTCCTAGAACGGCTGTACCATTGGAAATAACGGCTACTAAGTTGCCTTTCGCAGTATAGTCGTATGCAGTTTGCGGGTCTTTCTCTATTTCCAGACAAGGCTCAGCTACTCCGGGAGAATAAGCCAGTGACAGGTCTGTTTGTGTGCTGTACGGTTTTGTCGGTACAACTTCAATTTTTCCGGGCTTGCCTTGCGAGTGGTATAGCAAAGCAGCTTCTTTGGTAATCTTGACCATAATCTTTTTCCTTATAATTAGATATCGTTTTAAATTGGTGGCAAAAATATAAATAAAATTATAATTTGAAGCCTAAATACTGTAAAATGATGTCGAATTGATGATTTTTTAAGTGTTGATTTTGACCAATGTGAAAATCAGATTTCATTCTTTCGTATTTTGCTGGACAAAGATAGCGAAAAAATAGTTTCATTCATGTCCGTATCATGTATGAGTTGTAATATGGTTTGCTTGTTTAGATCTGGAAACAGATTGAATATATATGGAATATATTTTACATAATTAATATCCTTCTATATGCGCACGTTATTTATAGTTAAAGCTAATGGGCTAAGCGAACAAATGCCGGAAAAATGACTAATTTTGCGGCAGTAAAAACTAATTGGGTTTAAAAAGTTTTCTATAAACATCTGTTAATTCGACAAATAAGTAAAGTTCAATAATATTAGTTATGAAAATGACAGTAAATAGTATGAAATGTATTTCATGGAGCCGCCTCGCGATATTTACGGCGGCAATGACCGTTTTAAGCAGTTGTGGAGGCGGTCAGAGCGGTATGAAGTTGGGTGATGACGAATTTACCGTCGTGGCTGTACAGTCTACAGCCAGCCAGCAGTCTACTTCTTATCCCGCAACTATCAAAGGTGTTCAGGATATCGAGGTGCGTCCTCAGGTTTCCGGCTTTATCGTAAAGCTTTGTGTGGACGAAGGTGCAACGGTAAAGAAAGGCCAGGCGCTCTTTCAGATCGATCCTACACAGTATGCGGCTGCCGAACGTCAGGCAAAAGCTGCTGTAGAGATGGCAAAATCGAATGTCAATACGCTATCTTTGAACGAACAACAGAAGAAAAATTTGTATGATAAGAAAATTATCAGCGATTTTGAGTATCAAAGCGCAGTAGACCAATTGCTTTCTGCAAAAGCCAGTTTGGCACAGGCTGAGGCTCAGTTGACCAGCGCTCGTCAGAATTTGGGCTTCTGCACAGTGATCAGCCCTTCAGATGGAGTGGTGGGTACATTCCCGTATCGTATTGGTAGTTTGGTGAGTCCTTCGGTAACACAACCGTTGACTACCGTGAGTGAAATCGGTGAAATGTATGTGTATTTCTCTATGACTGAAAAGCAGTTGTTGGGTTTGACAAGAGCCGGTGGCACACTGAAAGAACAACTGGAGAAGATGCCGGCTGTAAAATTGGAATTGGCTGACGGTACAATGTATACTGAAGAAGGTAAGATTGACGCTGTAAGTGGTGTTATTGACCAGACTACCGGTTCGGTAAGTATGCGTGCCGTTTTCCCGAACAAACAGCTTGTATTGCGTAGTGGTGGTATGGCTAATGTAATTTTCCCTTATACTATGGAGGATATTATTTTGATTCCTCAGTCGGCTACACAGGAAATTCAGGATAAAAAGTTTGTTTATGTGCTTCAGTCGGATAATACATTGAAGCATACTGAGATCAAAGTGTCGAATTTGAGTGACGGTAAGAATTATATTGTTACCAGTGGTTTGAAGCCCGGCGATAAAATTGTAGTTGAAGGTGTACAGACGTTGAAGGACGGACAGACAATTACTCCGATTACTCCGGAACAGAAAGAGGCGAAATATCAACAACACCTGAAAGACCAGAAGGAAGGGAATATTGCCACGGCCTTTAAATAATCAGTATAAAATAAACAGATTAACTTCGTTTATATAAAAAGGTATATAGAGAATGAAACTAGATAGATTTATTAACCGTCCGGTGCTATCAACGGTAATCTCCGTCTTGATAGTTATTCTGGGTATCATCGGACTTGCTACATTGCCGGTTACGCAATATCCGGATATTGCACCTCCTACGGTGCAGGTACGTGCCACCTATACCGGTGCGAACTCCACAGCTGTATTGAATTCGGTCATCGCGCCGTTGGAAGACCAGATAAACGGTGTGGAGAACATGATGTATATCCAGTCATCAGCATCCAATAACGGTGCTGCCGATATTAACGTTTACTTTAATCAGGGAACAGATCCGGATATGGCGGCTGTTAATGTGCAGAACCGTGTTTCTATGGCACAAGGATTGCTGCCTGCTGAAGTAACCAAGGTGGGTGTGACTACTCAGAAACGCCAGAACTCCATGTTGATGGTCTTTTCATTGTATGATGAAACCGACTCGTATAATATTGAGTTCATTGAAAACTATGCTAATATTAACTTGATTCCTGAAATCAAGCGTGTAAAGGGGGTAGGTGATGCTAATGTGTTGGGACAGGATTATTCTATGCGTATCTGGTTGAAACCGGATGTGATGGCGCAGTACAAACTGGTTCCTACTGATGTTTCGGCAGCATTGGCCGAACAGAATATTGAGGCGGCTCCGGGACAGTTCGGTGAACGTGGTAATCAGACTTTCCAATACACGATCCGTTATAAAGGACGTTTGCAGCAAACGACTGAATTTGAAGATATTGTTATCAAGGCCTTGCCGGATGGTAATGTACTTCGTTTGGGAGATGTGGCCGATATAGAATTAGGTCGTCTGGCTTATACATTCAATAATATGGTAAATGGTCACAAGGCTGTATCTTGTATCGTCTATCAGATGGCAGGTTCTAATGCTACCGAAACTATTTCCGATTTGGAGAAAGTGCTTGCAAAGGCACAGGAATCACTGCCGACAGGTTTGAATATCAATATCGCCCAAAATGCCAATGACTTCTTGTTCGCTTCTATCCATGAAGTAATCAAGACGTTGATAGAGGCATTTATCTTGGTGTTTATTGTGGTATATATCTTCTTGCAGGATATGCGTTCAACGCTGATTCCGGCTATTGCCATTCCGGTGGCGTTGGTGGCTACTTTCTTTGTACTGAAACTGATTGGCTTCAGTGTGAACCTGCTGACTCTTTCGGCGATGGTGCTTGCCATTGCGATTGTGGTCGATGATGCCATTGTCGTCGTCGAGGGGGTTCATGCCAAGTTGGATCAGGGATACAAGTCTTCCCGTGAGGCTTCTATTGATGCCATGAGTGAACTGGGTGGAGCTATCGTTTCTATTACGTTAGTCATGATGTCTGTGTTTATTCCGGTAAGTTTCATGGGAGGTACTGCCGGTACATTCTACCGTCAGTTTGGTATCACCATGGCGATCTCTATCGGTTTTTCAGCTTTGAATGCATTGACTTTGTCACCGGCACTGTGCGCAATTTTCTTGAAACCGCATGATGAGGGACATGGAGCAAAGAAGATGACCCGTGTAGAACGTTTCCATACAGCCTTTAATGCGGCTTATGATTCTATATTGAAGAAGTACAAGAAGCATGTAGTATTCTTTATCCATAAGAAATGGTTGTCATTCGGGCTGGTTGCTGCTTCTATCATTTTGTTGGTATTCTTTATGAAGGTTACTCCGACGGGTATGGTGCCCAATGAAGATACCGGTACCATTATGGGTGCGGTGACACTGCCTCCCGGTACTTCACAGGAACGTGCAATGGAAATCTTAAACCGTGTAGACAGCTTGGTGGCTGCCGAACCGGCTGTAGATTCCCGTACGGTGATTTCCGGTTTCGGCTTTATTGGTGGTCAGGGACCTTCTTACGGTTCTATCATTATTAAGCTGAAAGATTGGGAAGAACGCTCCATGATGCAGAATTCGGATATTGTGGTAGGTACGTTGTTTATGCGTGCGCAGAAGATCATCAAGGATGCGCAGGTATTGTTCTTTGCTCCTCCTATGATTCCGGGTTATTCGGCATCCAGTGATATCGAGTTGAATATGCAGGATAAGACCGGTGGAGACTTGAATCATTTTTATGATGTAGTTTTGGACTATATGGATGCGTTGAAGGCACGCCCTGAAATTAATTCGGCCCAGACTACCTTCAATCCGAGTTTCCCCCAATATATGTTGGATATTGATGCTGCTGCTTGTAAAAAGGCAGGTATCAGCCCCAGTGATATTCTAACTACCATGCAGGGATATTTCGGTGGTTTGTATGCTTCTAACTTCAACCGTTTCGGTAAGATGTATCGTGTTATGATTCAGGCGGAACCCGAAGCGACCAAGAATCTGGAATCCTTGAATAGTATCAAGATACGTAATGGGAATGAGATGGCTCCTATTTCCCAGTTCGTTTCTGTCAAGAAAGTATATGGACCGGATGTTATCGGCCGTTTCAACCTTTATACGTCTATCAAAGTGATGGTGGCTCCTGCCAGTGGCTATACTTCCGGACAGGCTTTGCAGGCTATTGCGGAAGTTGCTAAAGAGAATTTGCCTACCGGTTACGGTTATGAGTTGGGAGGTATGGCTCGTGAAGAGGCATCTACCAGTGGCAGTTCCACAGGTATCATCTTCATTCTGTGTTTTGTATTCGTTTATTTGTTGCTGAGTGCACAGTATGAAAGTTACATTCTGCCGTTGTCCGTATTGCTTTCAGTACCGTTCGGTCTGTTGGGTAGCTTCCTGTTTGTAAACGGATTTGCAGCATTGGGAAATATTCCGGCTTTGAAGATGATTTTAGGAACCATGTCAAATGATATTTATATGCAGATTGCATTGATCATGTTGATGGGATTGTTGGCGAAGAATGCCATTCTGATTGTAGAGTTTGCTTTGGATCGCCGTAAGCAGGGAATGAGTATTTCCTGGGCTGCGGTTTTGGGTGCGGCAGCCCGTTTGCGACCGATCTTAATGACCTCATTGGCCATGATTGTAGGTTTGATTCCGTTGATGTTGGCTATGGGAGTTGGTGCTCATGGTAACCGTACTTTGGGAGCTTCGGCTATTGGTGGTATGTTGATTGGTATGATCTTCCAGATCTTTATCGTACCCGTATTGTTTGTGGTATTCCAATGGTTACAAGAGAAATTCAAACCGATTGAATGGGAAAGTGTGGACAATACAGAGGTTGAACCCGAAATTGAACAATACACCCGTAAATGAACAGAAGAACAATGAAAAAGATAATAGGATTATGTTGCGCGACGTTTTTATTAAGCGGTTGCCACATCTATAAATCATATGATCGTCCCGAGTCGATAGATGCCACTGGCATCTATCGTGACCCGGTTGCCGCCAACGATACATTGGCTGCTAACGATACAACCAATATGGGTAACTTGTCATGGAAGGAAATTTTCCGTGATCCGAAATTGCAGATGCTGATTGAAGAGGGATTGGCAAACAATGTAGATATGCAGGCTGCTATCCTGCGTGTAAAGGAGGCCAAGGCGTTATTGACATCAGCTCGTTTGTCTTATCTCCCTTCTTTGGCCCTTGCTCCACAAGGTTCGTTGACTAGTGTGGACAAAAGTACTCCTGTTAAGAACTATACTTTACCTGCTTCTGCAAGCTGGGAAGTTGATTTGTTCGGCAAATTGCTGAATGCCCATCGTGGCCAGAAAGCTTCTTATTTGCAAAGTAAGGCCTATCAGCAGGCAGTGCGTTCACAGTTGATTGGTGGTATAGCCAATGCTTATTATTCTTTATTGATGCTAGACCGTCAAGTCAGTGTGACCGAACAGAATGTGGCGTTAATGAAAGAAACAGTGCGCACTATGGAAGCTATGAAGGAAGCCGGTATGACTACCGAAGCTGCTGTGGCACAGAGTAAAGGGGCTTATCACCAGACGGAGGCTTCATTGGCTGACTTGAAACGCCAGGTGCGTGAAAATGAGAATTCTATCTCCGTATTGTTGGCAAAGGCTCCTCAGAACATAGACCGTGGAACATTGGAGGAACAAGTGATGCCGGCAGATTTGGCGGTGGGAGTTCCTTTACAGTTGCTTGAGAACCGGCCCGATGTAAAAGCGGCAGAATTGGCATTAGCCGACGCTTATTATACTACCAATCAGGCGCGTTCCGCTTTTTATCCCAGTGTTAATATTACAGGTACTCTGGGATGGACTAATGGTTCCAATGGTACAGTGATTTCTAATCCTGCCGTTATGCTTTGGAATGCTATCGGCTCATTGACGCAACCCATTTTCCAGCGTGGAAAATTGATTGCCAACTTGAAAGTATCGAAAGCGGAAGAACAGATTGCCAAGATGAATTATCAGCAGACTATTCTGGAAGCTGGTAAGGAAGTAAGTGATGCTTTGTTCCTGTATGATACGGCAGACAAAAAGTTGAGCGAGCACCAGGCACAGGTTTCTGAAATGCAAAAAGCGGTGGAGATGAACAATGATTTGTTTCAGGCGGGAAAGGCCACTTATCTGGAAATCATTACTGCACAACAGTCATTGCTGAGTGCCCAGTTGAACGAAGTATCCGATACTTTCCAGCGTATGCAGGCTGTTATCAATCTGTACAGCGCATTGGGCGGTGGACGTGAATAATTAACCTTAAAAATAATATGAATATGATTAGTCCGTTAGCTTATGTAGACCCGTCTGCAAAAATCGGGAAAAACGTAACTATTCACCCGTTTGCCTACATTGATAAGAATGTGGAGATAGGTGATGATAATGTAATTATGCCCAACGCCAGCATTATGAGCGGCGCACGCATCGGTAACGGAAATACCATTTATAACGGAGCTGTAATTGCTGCTACTCCGCAAGATTTTAAATATACGGGTGATGATACCATCGCCCGTATAGGTAATAATAATACCATCCGTGAGAATGCGGTAATTATTCGTGCCACTTTCGCCGGAGATGAGACTGTGGTAGGAAGCGGTAACTTTATTATGCAGGGAGCACGTATCTCACATGATGTGACCATCGGTAATAACTGTATTATTGGTAACGGTTCGCAGGTGTCAGGTTGTTGTGTAGTCGAGGATTATGCTATTCTTACTTCCAATGTACTGATGCAGGGAAAGACTCGTTTGGGGACTTATGCCGCCGTACAGGGCGGGTGTCGTTTTACCAAGGATATTCCTCCTTATTGTGTGGCAGCCCATGAGCCTACGGCTTTTTACAGCATCAATACCACCGTGTTGCAACATGAAGGTTTTTCGGAAACGGTTATTAAACATATAGCGCATGCTTTCCGTATATTGTATAAAGTGAATACATCTACAGAGGATGCATTGCGTCGTATTGAAGAACAGGTTCCGTCTAGTCCTGAAATTGTACATCTGATAGAGTTTGTCAGAAGTTCTAAGTTGGGTATTATAAAATAAATGTATCTTTGTCTCCCTTTATGTTAAGAATGAATAGCGTCAGGAAAAAAAGAATGGATAAAACGGTAGTGAAGGAACACATTGTTTTGGCAGCAGCGAAATCATTTGCCCAGAAAGGTGTCAAAACAGTGAGAATGGATGATATTGCTGCCGGATTATCTATATCTAAACGTACGCTTTATGAATTGTTTCATGACAAAGAGGATTTATTACTTGATGTCATGAAGGGAGGAGATGCAGGAATATATGACTCAAGTGGCTTCCAAAGCAGAAAATGTTTTGGAAGTCCTCTTGAAGTTTTTTCAAAGAAGTGCCCAGGATTTTCAGAATACAAACAGGAAATTCTTTGAGGATATTGAGAAATATCCCAAGGTAATGCGTTACATTGACGAAAGCCGGAAGGAGAATTTGGATTCGGCTATGGAATTTTATCGCAAAGGAGTGGAACAAGGCATTTTTAGAAATGATGTAAATTATAATATTGTACGCGCTATGGTATGTGAGCAGATGGATTTGTTGTTGCATTCGGAAATATGCAAGTCCTATTCGCTTGGTGAAATTTATGAAACAGTTGTATTTATGCATATGCGTGGCATTTCCACTGAAAAGGGGTTGAAGATTGTGGATAATTTTTTATTGAATTTAAAAGGAAACGAACATAATAAGTATGGTTAGAAATTAAATAAGTCACTAAATAAAGAATAATAGTTAATGAAATTTTATTGCAAACCTACGTTAACCTTGTTTTTGCTGCTTTATGTAGCAATACAAAGTGCACAAGCACAAGACACATTGAGGATTACCTTACAGGACGCAGTCCGGATAGCATTGAGCGACAATCCCACCATTAAAGTCGCCGGTCAGGAAATTCTGTTAAAGAAAGAAGCCCGCTGGGAAGCTTATGCCGGTCTTTTCCCAGAAGCCAGTTTGGTGGGCAGTTATTCACGAGCCATAAAAAAGCAGTCATTCGCCATGATGGGAGAGGTGATTGAAGTCGGTACAGATAATACTTATAGTGGTGGTCTGTCTGTCAGTCTGCCTGTCTTTGCTCCGGCTCTTTACAAAAGTATCAGTTTGACAAGTACAGATGTGAACCTGGCGGTAGAGAAATCACGTGCTTCACGTCTGGATATGGTAAATCAAGTGACCAAGGCATTTTTTCAGTTGCTTTTGGCACAGGACAGTTATGAAGTGCTGCTTAAAAGTTATAAGCAGAGTGAAGATAATTATAATGTGGTGAAAGCTAAATATGAACAGGGGACTGTCAGTGAATATGATAAGATTAGTGCGGATGTGCAGATGCGCAGCTTGAAACCTACCGTGGTGTCTGCCCGTAACGGAGTGAATTTGGCAAATTTGCAGTTGAAGGTCTTGATGGGAATGGAGTCTGATGTAAAGGTAGCGGTTGAAGGCAATCTGAAGGATTATGAAATGTCTATGTTTACTCGTCAGGCAATGCCTCGTCCAGACAATTTGACAAATAACAGTACGTTGAAGCAATTGGAACTGAATGCATTGCAATTAAAGCAGACGCTGAAGTTGCAGTATACCAACTTTATGCCGACCCTTTCTGCCAGTTTCCAATATATGTATACTTCAATGAATGATAATTTCAAGTTCAAGGAATACGATTGGAGGCCCTATTCTACTATCGGCCTGAATCTAAGCATTCCTTTGTTCAAAGGAAGTAATTTTACTCAATTGAAACAGACCCGTATCCAGATGAAGCAACTGGAAGAGAACCGTATCAATACAGAGCGGCAACTCACTATGCAAGCTACCGGTTATTTGGATAATATGGCCGCTAGTACGGAACAGGTGGTAAGTAATAAAGAAGCTGTCTTTCAGGCGGAGAAAGGGCGTACTATTGCCGAAAAAAGATATGAAGTTGGAAAAGGAACTATCTTGGAATTGAATAGTTCGGAAGTGGCTTTAACAGAGGCCCAACTGACTTATAACCAGTCCATCTATGACTATCTGGTAGCTAAAGCTGATTTGGATTTAGTCTTAGGCATTGATGAAGTAACGGAACAATAACACATTAACATAAAGATAACAGTATGAGAAAATATTTTCAATTCGTAGCTTGGCTGGTGGTAACTATGCTGGGGGCATGTTCAGGTGGAACGGAGAGTAAGGAAGCTGCTGATACCGCTATGGAGGACAAACCGGTAGTCCGGCTTGCTTCCGTAACTTCCCGCGATGTAGATCAGATAGAGGAATATACTGCCACTGTTGAAGCGGAAGCGAAAAATAATATAGCTCCGACCTCTCCCGGGCGTATAGACCGTATTTTTGTTGAAGTGGGAGACCATGTATCCAAAGGACAGAAATTAGTACAAATGGATGCGGCAAATCTGAAACAAATGAAATTGCAATTAGAAAATGAAGAAACGGAATTCAGACGTATGGATGAACTGTACAAAGTGGGTGGAGCTTCCAAATCTGAATGGGATGCAGCAAAAACAGCTTTAGATGTACGTCGTACTTCCTATAATAATTTGTTGGAGAATACGCAGTTGTTAAGCCCTATTCATGGAGTGGTTACAGCACGTAATTTTGATAACGGTGATTTATATTCTTCCGCTTCCACTCCTGTGTTGGTCATTGAACAGATCACTCCGGTTAAACTGTTGATCAATGTATCCGAACCTTATTTCCCGAAAGTGACTAAAGGTATGATCGTAAAGGTGAAATTTGATGTGTATGGTGATGAGGAGTTCGAAGGGAAAGTTAGTTTGGTGTATCCTACTATTGATGCTGCTACTCATACTTTTCCTGTAGAGGTAAAATTGGCTAATACCCGTCAGCGTATACGTCCGGGAATGTTTGGCCGTGTGACTGTGAACTTTGGTACATTGCGGCATGTGGTGGTTCCTGATCAGGCTATTGTGAAACGTGCCGGTTCGGGCGACCGTTATGTATATGTCTACAAAGACGGTAAGGTTTCTTATAATAAAGTAGAATTGGGACGTCGGATGGGAACCGAATATGAATTGATTTCCGGGGTGGAGGATAATTCGCAGGTGGTGCTTGCCGGTCAGACCCGTTTGGCCGATGGTGTGGAAGTGGCAGTAAATTAAAAATTGAGAATTAGTTGATAATACTCCATATTTATTTACCTATATATGATTTTTTAGTTCTTAATTTTTAATTTAACAAACATGAGTTTATACGAAGG
>OOBS01000490.1_pt1 | contig 14734 bp, 10 predicted proteins | sample 1671381 | NCBI WGS metagenome assembly OOBS01 (sample SAMN06348151, study PRJEB24527) | human gut metagenome | biome: human gut; feature: ankylosing spondylitis patient; material: feces | host: Homo sapiens | place: China | collected 2015-10 | reverse complement strand
CTATTTCGGGGACAGGAGTCAATCTGAATCAGGAGCGTTTTATAAGTGACGCCCCCAATCCGGTATCGCTTTTTCAGATAACCGGACAACGCTACGACCGTAAGGAAATACTTCATCAATTGATGGAGCGTGTGGCTCACTACTACACACTTCTGAAAAACGGAGAAACCGAATTGATTGCCTCACGCTATCAGGACGTGCTTTACCGTAAAGAAGGTTTCTATCCCTACACAGATAAAGACGGAAGTTTCCGCGCCCGCATCTGTGGAATTGAGCCATCCGGAGCTTTGATTCTGGAAGACGAAAGCGGGAAAAGAAGAGAATATATGTTTAAAGAAGTATCTTTCGAATTATAACCTCAGCACATGTCACCAACCAGCCAGCGAATACTGCATATAGCCATACCCTCTATTATTTCAAATATCACAGTACCTCTTCTAGGACTGATAGACGTAACCATTGTAGGACATCTTGGTTCGGCTTCTTACATCGGAGCCATAGCCGTAGGAGGCATGCTGTTCAATATGATTTACTGGATATTCGGTTTCCTGCGGATGGGAACAAGCGGCCTGACGGCACAAGCCTACGGAGCACACGATCTGAAGGAGGTAACCCGCATCCTGCTGCGTTCTACTGGTATCAGCCTGATGCTGGCACTAGCTCTTCTTATCCTGCAATATCCGATACGTCTGATAGCTTTTGAACTGATCGACACAAGCGCCGAGGTACAACAACTTGCCACGCTGTATTTCCATATCTGTATCTGGGGAGCACCTGCCACACTGGGATTGTATAGTTTCTCAGGATGGTTTATAGGTATGCAGAACTCACGCTTCCCGATGTTTATTGCCATTACACAGAATATCGTAAACATAGTTGCCAGTCTGCTTTTCGTATTTGTATTCGGCATGAAAGTGGAAGGAGTTGCCCTGGGAACCCTCATTGCACAATATGCCGGACTTTTCATGGCTTATCTGCTCTGGCTGCGTTATTACCGTCCTTTACGAAAATACATCAGCCGTAAGCAACTCTTTACTCATGATGCCATGAAACGTCTGTTTCAGGTGAACCGGGATATATTCCTGCGTACACTCTGCCTGGTGGCCGTTACAGTATTCTTCACATCAACCGGAGCTGCATTCGGCGATGTTGTTTTGGCAGTCAATACATTGCTGATGCAATTGTTTACGCTATTCTCTTACATCATGGATGGATTTGCCTATGCAGGCGAAGCGTTGACCGGAAAATATATAGGAGCTGGAAACAGGCAGGAATTACGACGCACTATCCGTCATTTGTTTGGCTGGGGAATTGCCTTATCGCTAGCCTTTACTCTGCTGTATGGCATAGGAGGAAAAGAATTTCTAGGTTTGCTAACAAACGAACAATCGGTTATCTCTGCGTCGGGGGATTATTTCTACTGGGTACTTGCCATCCCTCTTGCAGGATTTGCAGCATTTCTGCTAGACGGTATCTGCATCGGAGCCACTTCCACCAATATCATGCTGAAAGCGATGGTTGTAGCTTCGGGAAGCTTTTTCCTGATTTATTACAGCCTGCATAACGTATTGCATAACCATGCGCTATGGCTGGGATTTATCGTTTATCTGGCATTGCGTGGCATCATGCAGGCACTATTGCTTAATTCTTCCAGTCTTCGTACTGCCAGATGATGCCTTTTTTCTGCTGCTTTCCGATACCAGAACAAAGCTTTTTCCATATCCGGTGTACCTGTCCATCCTTCCTCGTAGGCTTGTCCGATACGATAAAGCGCATAGATATCTTCCGATTTTCTATATGCCTCGAAAGCCAGAGGAAGAGATGACGGCAGCTCGCCGCATCCTTTTCTGTATAAATCTCCCAGATTAGTAGGGGCATACAAATGGTCTCCCTGAAGATAAGCCTGCTTGAACCAATACTCAGCTTTCAGTCCGTCGCGTCCAACACCGATACCTTCCTGATAAATGGTTCCCAAATCATTCAAAACGACTCCTGCAACTTCCCTGCCCGACTGATAGTCTTCACCCAGTTTAAGCAGCATCTCCGTATCTTCACGAGAATAACTTTCCCAAGTTTCCGCTCCGTCAATTTGCCACGACTTCACCCTGCCTATCGATATATGCTGGGGAACGTCCACTTCCGTTTCCTGGTCTTCCCGATTACGGTCTTCTTCCAGTTCTGCATCAGTTGCCTGAGGAAGCAAGCCATTTCTCATGATATACTGTATGTAGCCATAAATCCTCGGAGTTGAGGAATGCAGATTAACCCCATATTGTGCCAGCAAGTCTAAAGAAATATATCCTACACCCTCCAACGGAAATCCCACATAATAGCGGGGAAACACAGACAAGGCGGACTTTAACATAGCGACCTCTTCCCCGATGGAGTCTTCAATCCAGGACTCATCGTATACACGATAAGCTGTTCGACCTGCCGATTCGGGAATAGCCAATGATTCATGATTGAGATGCTGACATAAGCAATCGGCCAGATATGGAAAGAATTTATAATCGCTATAAGAAGCAAGTCCGTCTATCATAACTTCATATTCATCCGGACCTTCTGCTATGACAAACAAAGTAGTGGAAATCCCCGGACGGCTGAAATAGTAATAAGAACGTTCTTCATCATACCCTTCAAACTCAAAACGCACAGGAACATCCAGTTCATGCAAAAAAGCATCCAGATTCAACCTTTCCGACGAATGTATACAGACCGATCTCATGCTTTTTCTTCCTCCTCAGTACCATCCAACAGATATTCTTTTCGGAACATATCGAGGAACAACAAAAACAAAGAAACCAGCAACGGACCAAAAATAATTCCCATAAAGCCAAAAATAGGCAGTCCGGCAACTACACCAAAAATCGTAATGAGCGGATGGATGTTTGCCATTTTCTTCTGAAGGAGAAAACGGATCAGATTATCACACTGGGAAATTATAATACCTCCATATCCCAAAAGGATAAGCGCATTGATCCATTCGCCCATTATCAGGAAGTAAATGGATACGGGAATCCAGATTAAGGCAGTACCTACCAATGGAATAATAGAAGCAAAGGCTGTAAGCAAAGCTGTCAGATAAGGATTGGGAGCATCACATAATAAATATCCTCCTAACGAAATAATTCCTTGTATAACAGCCAGCAATGGTATACCTATCGCATTAGAACGAACCATCAGCTGAATTTTATTCAACACTTCACGCTTATTGCTTTCTTCAAAGGGCATGATCGTAGATACATAATGTTCCATTTTCCGACCTTCCCAAAGCATGAAAAACATCAACATAATAGCAACAGCCAAGTTTACAATAAGATCACTTACACCTGTCATGATTTTCTGGCCAATAGACGATGCCTGTACAACCATAAATGACAAACTTTTCTCCGACAGCAAATCGAATCCCGTACGTTCTTCGATGATGTCAATAACCTGATGAGCCGGCTGGATAATGGCCTGAGTATCGAAATGCATTCCTGAAATCTGACTTACAATAGCCCAACTGAACAGCGACACCGGAATCAGAATAAAAAGTGTAACGCCGATAGTTATCATCCACACAGCCAGCAAAGGTTTTATCTTCGTCTGAAGCCAGTTGGAAAAGTTACGCAACAAAATATATAAAGTAAATCCTCCTAATATCCCGTTCATAAAAGGCTGAGCCTGACGAAATAACAATATTCCTAACCCTATGATGAAAATAATTAGAGAATATTTCCAGTATTGTTCTTTCATACCTAATAAGTTCCGTTTTTAGTTTGTAATAAATATATTGTATGCTTGGGGCAAAGTTACGGAAATATACTTATCAGCAAGTGATTTACAATTGAATTTTCAATGAAAAATTACCGGAAATTAATATTCTGAGAGCCTTGTTACTTTATCTGCTTAATTCCAACAAAATCCCTGTAATAAATTATACCTAGTACGATTTTCAAATCATGAAACAACTTTAAACAAACAAGAGTGATACCATGAACAAAAAGGTCGTTTATGGTAACCGTCATATATACTTCCCAGCATAAAACAAACGTCCCATAAACGACCCGGCATTGACAATCAACATATAGTCAAATGCCTCAACCACTTAAAAAATACCTAATACCTAGATATTTTTTTCAACATTTTTATTCTAATCCAACTTCATCGACAAAAATGAAAGCAGGTCGGCCGCTTCCCCAATGCCATGAAGGAATCTTATATTCCGGCTTCGCTATAATCTTAATATAACGCGCACTTACTGTATCAAAGTCCACTTCATGTTTGTAAATACCATTTTTATCTTTTGATGTGACAGCCGGATAATCGACAGTCTTTAATTCTTTATAGATTTTACCATCGGCAGATGACAATACAGAAATACTTCTTACGTCCAGGATTTCTTCACCAATCTCTACATAAGTACGTACCCAAGCTTTATGGACAGAGGTTTCTTGTTTCAAATCGACAACCAGCTCCATGTCATTTTTGTAAAATGCAATCCACCTGCCAGTTCTGTAGTTAGGTGTTCCACTCAAACCATCAACCAACGTATATTCACCATTATATTTATACTTTTCATTGATTGGTTGTAATAATATCAGCGGTTTGGCAGTAGCCTTGTTAAAATCGATCTTTTCTGTAAGTACGGCACTCTTAGCATTACGACGTATCGTAACAGCCTTTAAGACACAGCTTTCTTTTAAAGCGAGCGTATCAGTATATTGCTGAGATTTTTCTGTAGGTTCACTACCATCAAGCGTATAATAAATAGGAGAATCTCCTATAGCTGATAAAACGACCTTTATGGAATTATCTGTATAATCAGTAATATACTCAGCCTTGACATTGAAAACATGCTTGGCATAATTATATCCGTTATCATCATACACTGATATCAGTTTAGGCAGACGCTGCAAGAAATTATCGTAGTTTTTCTTTTCCGGAAGAGTCCACTGAACTTCTGACAAAGCAGCCAGACGAGGTAATTCCATATATTCCAACTGACTATAAGTAGGAATATATTCGGTCCATAAGTTAGCTTGCACACCGATAATATGAGCAGCCTCTTCTGGTGTCAGACTCTTATCTACCGGTTCGTAGCTATATACTCTTTCTACAGATACATATCCTCCGATAGCCAAAGGCTCATTCTCTGTATCTATCGTCTGATAATAATCAAAATACAGATGCGAAGCTGGAGTCATGATAGCGTCATTACCCATCTTGGCAGCCTCAATGCCACCTTCGCTGCCTCTCCATGACATAACTGTAGCTGTAGGACTCAAGCCACCTTCCAGAATTTCATCCCAACCTATAATTTTACGTCCTTTTTCATTCAGGAACTTCTCTGCATATCCAATAATATAAGACTGCAATTTCTGTTCGGCCGTATGTTTAGCATCAGACTTAATTCCCAAAGCCTTAATACGTGCCTGACATTTCGGACATTTCTGCCAACGTACCTTTGGGCACTCATCTCCTCCTACATGAATATACTCAGAGGGAAAAACTTCAACAATTTCGCCCAAAACATCTTCTATGAATTTAAGCGTTTCATCATTACCTGCACACAGGACATCCTCAGATACTCCCCACTGCTGCCATACTTCATACGGTCCACCCGTACATCCCAGATAAGGATAGGCAGCTAAAGCAGCTTGCATGTGTCCTGGCAAATCAATTTCCGGAATGACTGTTATAAATCTTTCCTGAGCATATTTTACAATATCACGGGCTTCATCCTGAGTATAAAACCCTCCATATTCTACATTATCATATTCTCCCGAATTACGTCCTATAACAGTCTTTGCACGTTTAGAGCCAATAGTCGTAAGTTCCGGACGTTTCTTTATTTCAATTCTCCATCCCTGATCGTCAGTAAGATGCCAATGTAATCTGTTTATATTATGCAAGGCAAGCATATCTATAAAACGCTTAATAGAATCTGCCGGAAAGAAATGACGCGAAACATCCAAATGCACTCCACGATATGAAAAACGCGGAAAGTCATTTATCTCTACTGCCGGATACACTACATTTCCATGTTCTGTATCAGCCATAGCCTTACGCAAAGTCTGAATCCCATAAAATACTCCTGCTGCTGAAGCACCTTGTATGCTAATATTGTTATCACCAACAACCAGGCGATATGCTTCCGGGTTCTTATCATCCAGTCCGGTTGACAAAACAATTGCATTCTTCTCTACTTTCTTATCTGTAACGTCCAGTTTCTTGCCTGTCTGTCCAGCTATATACTCAGACAAAAACTCAGCATTACGTTTCATAGCCTCATCACCTTCAGGATATACAATAGAAGTCGTACCTGCTAGTTCAAAACCCTTATCCGATGAGATTTTTTCAACATGCTGTGGTAAAGGAATAATATCAAAATCGGCCTGAACAGTCTTCTCACTCGTACACGAATAAAAAATACTTCCCCATACCAAAAGAACTAATCCCGTAATTATATTCTTCTTCATACAGAACTTTATTAAAAAAATTAAGAGCAAACTCAATATAATACATAAAAAGTCTGCTCTTAAATAACTTAATGTGTAACTAAAAAATAAATGCAGCTATAATATTAGTTCGCAGTATAGATATAGAATTTTGTAATATCTACTCTAGACGGAACCTCAATCATCTGATACTTCAAGTAACGAGTTGCAACTGTGTATTTAAATGCAATATCATGATAAGCACCTGATGTTGCAACTTGTCCCATAGATTTCCAAGAAGAACCGTTTTCCGAAGTAAAGATTTCAACTTTAGTCGGACAATAGCCTCCTCCCCAGTGAGAAGTCTGAATACCTGTAACATTCTTTACTTCTTTTAGATCGACAGTAAGCCAGAATGGAGTACCATTAGTAGCAACATCACCACCTCCTTTACCATTCACAGAATTAGCAGCTGCATTCTCTACTCCATCCATAAAAGTAAATACCCAATTAGTGATATCTGTATTCAAAGTACTATTTTCCGGAGCCTTTCCAAAGAATAATAAATCTTCTTCTCTTTCTTCCTTCTTTTGAATCTTTACAGAAAGTGACTTATGCAAATCAGAAAGAACAACATCCGAAGCAACTGACTCAATTCCTGCTACATTAATATTTAATGTATATTCAGCAGCTTCTGAAACAGAAGCAATATCCGACCAATCTGTGATAGATATAGAAACTGGTTCTGATTTTGTACTACCAGCTTTTATCACAGCTTTATTTGACGACATTGTTATTTTTTCTGAACTAATTCCTTCACATGTAGCACTTATATCTACCGTAATATCATTACTAGCCGCTTTCTGTATAGTAGCCATCACATCCATAGCCACTGTACCCTCAATCTCCTTTCCTGTAAAATGGTCTACACTCTTTCCCTACACGACGCTCTTCCGATCTTGGTCCAAAGTTACAGTTTGTATAGGCTTCAGATAATTCGTCGGCAACAGAGAAACATATGTCATATTCCATTCATTTACCGCATTCTCATCATCATCACTACATGAAGAAAACGGAATGATGCAGCTCGAAATAGCCGCAACTAATATATATCGTAAAAACTTTTTCATATTATTAAGATTCTTTTCAAAGGTACTATCCTCTAAATCGGGATAGCACCTTTATGTTAACAAAATAATTATTCAGGCCATGCTGTAGATTCATCTGTAGATAAAATATCGTGAACCCAAACAAAATCTTTAGAAGTAGTTAAAGAATGATTATGTCCTGTAGCATCAACAAAGTTCTTACCTTCTCCTTCATTCAAGCGCCAGTATGCTTCCAATCCTTCAGAACTTGGACTAACCTGTACCATACTATTCTGAATCTGAACGGCAGAACGTGCAACAGACCAGATACGAGCTTCACTTACTAAGATCTTACAGCTTCCCCACCAGCCACTTTGGTTACCATCACCATCGGTAAACCAATTTATACTAGTAAATGTTCTACAAGGATCTGAGCAAGCTAATGTACCACTATCTACACCGTTAACATAAATCTTATAGTTCATACCATCAAATGTCACAGCCAAATGCTGCCATTTGTTAACTTCAAAATGATGACTTGGGTTAACATAACCATTATGCAACTGAATCTGAACTTGAGAATGCAAAGGATGATCAGGATTTTCAGCATTCGGGTCTTCGAAACGTAACAAAATCATTCTACCTTGTCCATCACTTGTTGAGAAGACTGCACGGTTACGATTATCTGTATCACTCACCTGGAAACGTACTTCAATGGTATACTGAGCATAAGTTTCCGGATTATCAATATAGCTCTGTGAGAATAGTTTTGCACCTCCAACAAACATTGGGGCAGAAAAACGAATAGTACTTTCTGCTAGAATAACAAAGCTACCAGTATTATCCATTGCAGGCAAAGCTCCATCTTTGGCAACCAAACGTAAAGGTAAAGCGTAAGACTCGCCCGATTTCATCATTTCATCAGAGAAAGCTTCCAAAGTAATTTCTGTTTCCTCTGCATTGTACTCACCAGCTTTAACCAATATATCTTCCGGCAATATATACTGACCTTCAGGCAAGGTAATGTAACTTGTTCCATTCTGTCTATTAAACTCATCCAGAACAGAAGGATCTACAACTAATTTATAATGATTATCAGTAGTTGACAAATCACTCAAATGTATGTTCAAGGTTGTTTTACTTTCACCATCTACACTGACATTAACCTTCGAACTAGTACCAGACAATGCTTCTTTAATAAATGCATGAGTATCTAATACATCATATTCAGCATTATCGCAAGATGTAAAAGCTCCCAATCCAGCAATAACAGCTGAAAGAAGCCATATTTTTATATAATTTTTCCGTTTCATAAATTATTTCTCTTATTTTTTTAATAATGTGTGACTAGAAGGATTCATTATCTGAATAGCATTTCGCATATTCTTATATTCAGGATTTGTTCCAAATTCAGCCTCCATACGATAAGCTCCGACTCCTGCTTTCTGGAAACCGTTACGTGGAACCCAACGAGCCATGCCTTCTAATGACTTCATTTTATTTCCATAACTATCAGTAAAATCATATCCACCATTCATGGCAATATCTACTGCTTCAAAATTTTCAGTCATTATAGTCATATTAGTAACCTTCTCTTCACCTAATTCTTCGCCAAATGTAGAAATCAGAGCAGGTCCCCAAACATTTCCGTCAATCAAACGACCATTCAAATTACCATCCCCAGAGCAACTATAAGCCTGAATAATGAAATAATCGAAATAATGTCCTATTTCCGGTCTGTCTGTTATTCTCTGAGGCTCTCCGTCTATAACCAACAGCTTTCCTGTTCCAGATTTAGGTCCAAAGTACTTACCTAATTCATCTACAAAAATGAAAAAGTTATTATTATCACTCTGTTTGACAATATTACCATGATAAGGTCCAGCAACTGGCTCATAGTCAATATCAAACCCATCATATCCATACTTATTCAAGGTATCAGCTACAGCTCTGGCATACGTACGGATTGCATTTTCTACAGCTTCTGCATTACTTTCATCTTCAGGCCATCCCCAAAATTCATTAATAGCATCCTGTTCACTGGCATATCCATTTTCTTCCCAGTTGGCAGTAACAGATTTAGGAGTCATACCTTTGCCAATATTATCTATAATAGAGCAATATATGATTTTAGTACCTTTTACCTGCTGTACAAACTGCATATCTCGTTTTTGAGCATCAGATAAATCCAAACCATTATCCCAAATAGATACAATATCCATACTATCCGGGATACCAGCTAAAGATGTTTTCATAAAAGCACCTTCAGCATTCCATCCACTATACCATCCGAAAGCAACCTGATGATCAGTCTGCTTATACGCTCTTAATGCAGCATAATATTCTTCAGATGTAATTTCTTCAGGAAAGCTCTCTGCTTCGGTTTCTGTCCAATCGCTACAGCTTGCTACAAAAGGAGCGGCTAAGGAAAGTAACAATGCGTATATATAATATCTCTTTTTCATAGATTATTTCTTTTTTGAATATTCAATTAATTTTTCTTTGCCCATTTCAAATCAGTAGCTTCATTGTCAGCGCCACCCAATTCAGCTACACCCTGATTATAGTTTGCTGTATTATTCTGCGCTTCTGTATATGGGAAGCTCAAACGACGCATACCTCTTATACTACTTACGCCACAATCGGAAAGATTATCAATGCAAGGATAAAGTTCAGGATAACCTGTTCTACGATATTCAGCCCATGCTTCCATACCCAAAGGATAATTGGCAATCCACTTCTGAGTAATAATACGCTGGAAGTTTTTACCTGTAAGCGAATTATCGTTGTCATCCCATTTCACAGATACTGTATTAGTAATAGAAGCCGGTGCGTTTTGTACATCATCACTAGCATGTGATACGACAGGAGCTTGATCTATAGCTAAATAATCATCAGCAGCTACAGTATATTGTTCCATAGAAAGATTAATACCTGTTTCATAATATTCCTTAGCAGATTTATTACCAACATTCCAGCCTCTTAAAATACCTTCTGCACGTAAGAATGCTGTTTCTGCAGCACAAAATACCAGCAACTTATCAGATCCAGAAATGGCAGGTGTAGAGAAAGCAGAAGCAGCTCCTTTATCAAAATTGCTATCACCTGTACGCATACCGACATACTGATCTGTTTTGCCTGTCATAGTCGACTTATTAAAATACTTAGGCATACGAGGATCGTTATAAGCATTCATATAATCGACAATATTAGCATTTACACGCAAGTCACCCCAGCTGACAGCAGCCAATTGATAAGGATTAGTCTGTGTGCCACAGTCCATCATAGCATTGTCAGCATTAGTTTCAATTAATCCAGCCTTATCGGCAACAGCAGCCTCAGCTGCTTCCTTTGCCATATCAGGCCAAGCATTACTGATACGCATTGCAACGCGTAAACGCATAGAATTAGCCAATTTAGCCCAACTTGCATAATTACCGCCAAACACCGGATCATTTGAACCTAGAGGAGCAAATCCACTTGTACCTACATAATAGTCATAAAGTACACTTGCAGCATTTGCCAAGTCTTCCAAAATATGCTTGTAAACTTCTTCCTGAGAATCGTAAGCTACATAGAAATTACCTTTCTTTACCTGACTATAAGGAAGAGGACCATAACAGTCTGCTACACGCAACATGGTAATGGCACGAATCATGCAAGCAAATGCATAATAATGACCTGTAGAATTTGTTGCTTCCTGAATTTGGAAAAAGTTTCCATAAATCTTTTCAAACGGAGTATTCCATGGACCTGCACTCCATGCGTCACTTGGATTGAATGTTCCAAAGTTTGTTCCACTCCATGTATTAGAACAACAAAGATAACCGCCTAACTGTCCTACCATCTGATCCATCATCTGAGAATCATTCTGCTGAATATTGACAATAGTTTCAATCATTGATTTCATCAGTGTAGCAGGATCGGCCTCATGGATCTGATACTGATTAGTATTATATTCTTCAAATTTATCGGTACAACCTCCTGCCAACATCAGTAAAGCTGCTCCCAATGTTATATGTTTCAAATAATTTTTCATAACGTGAATCTCCTTTAAAATTAGAATTGAACTTTTACATTAAAACCAATATTACGCAAACTTGGCTGCATAAAATAGTCCACATTCATATAATAGTTACTTGAAGTAGCTGCAGACAATTCTGGATCGAAAGGAGCTTTACAATAAATCATCCACAAGTTACGTCCTACAACACCTAAAGTAACATTAGCTACATTCTTAAACCATTTTTTAGGCAGAGTATAGTTCAAGCTCAATTCCTGCAAACGTACATTTGTTGCACTATACAAATAATAGCGAGCATATCCACCTTCACCTGTACCAATTGTCTGATAGTATTTCTGAGCATCAACCATACCATTATTAATAGGAATACCACCATTATCACGAGCTGTAGCAGAAGCTTCAGATACACCGTAATAATCCAAAATACCTTGTGTTGCTGAATAAGCCAATCCACCAACTCGAGCAGATAAAACAACTCCTAAATCAATACCTTTATAAGTAAAGTGGTTAGTCCATCCCAAATTGAAATCTGCATCCAAATCTCCAACTTTAGTCGGCGTAGAAGAAGATGTCATTGAAAGATTTCCATTCTGGTCTACTTTAATGTTACCATTGTTGTCACGAGTTAACTGATTGTATACATAAATATCAGTCATTGAACCACCTTCTGTCAAAATAACGCGGGGAGCAACATTTTCTTTTCCTAACCAACCAACAGGCATATTATCCATTTGAATTTCTTCTCCTGTTACAGGATTTATACTACCACTAGCCAAACGTACAACTTTATTACGGTTCAATGTGAATGTTGCATTTGAAGACCATCCAAATCCAGCCCATTCATCCTGGAAGCCAAGAGCTAATTCCAGACCTTGGTTTTGTACGTTACCAGCTTGTACAATCGCTTTATTATAACCAGAAGAAGAAGGTATATCAACCTTAAATGTTTGATTTAAAGTATTTGACCGATAATAAGTTGCATCTAAATTGAAACGGTTTTCCCAGAACTTCAAATTAAGACCGATTTCCCAAGACTTAGTCTTTTCTGGTTTCATATTATCCATCGGGTATACAGTCGGATTTTCCCAGTTGTGAGTTTGAGCATTATATTCATAACCAGGATTTGTCAGATAACGATCAAATGATGAAGCTACAACTGTATATGAACCACGAACCTTTGCATAAGTAATAACCTCTGGCAGTTCAAACATCTCAGACAATACAGCAGACAAACCAACTGATGGATAGAAGAAAGAAGCCTGATCAGAGAAAGCTAATTTAGAATCCCAGTCATTACGCCCTGTTAATGTTAAATACAACTGATTTCTCCAGCTTAACTCAGCACTGGCAAATACACTCTGAATTTCATCCTGGTATCCTTGAGGATCCGGTTTGTAGTTAGCAGAGAAGTTAATGTTATTAATTTGGAAGAAATTCGGAATAATCAAGTCACCGGCAAGGAACAATTCATCCATCGAAGTATGATAGATAGATGCACCAAAGTTTGCATTCAGTCTAAACTCACCAAAAGTTTTATCAATATTACCTAAAACATCAGCATACAGCGAACGTTCCTGACGCATTGCATCTTCCAAACCACCATTCACACCACAGAAAGTAGTAAGAGTAGAAGCCGATTTTTCATTACGGTTACGATAATCTGAGTTATCCAAATTTACACGTCCTGTAATATTGAACCAATCGGTAACTTTCCATTTTAAAGAAGCGCTCAACATATAACGTTTCTTTTCAGAAGTACGCAAAATTTTATTTTGAATCCAATACGGATTTTGTAAAGACATACCACCATCGCCATATGGCCAATATTGCCTCATATATCCATAATCTGTATCATAACGTTCATACAAACGGATTTCATCGAAGTTATCACCACGAGGGAATAAATACAGAGCTGGCAATGGATTGTAATACTGTCCCTGTGACACCATATTCTTATTATTCTGAATAATGTATTGAGCACCGATGTCCAAAGTCAAACGATCATTCAAGAAGTTTGTTGTATTACGAGCCGTAAAGTTATAACGGTTATAACTATTATTAGGAAGGATACCATCTGAATTTGTTGTAGATGCAGACAAATAAGTCTGGTTCTTTGAATTACCTGTAGATAAAGCAATTGAGTTAATGATGTTTGTTCCTACATTGAAGAAATCCGAAGGATCATATCTGTTAGCTGTAGCAGCTCCCCAGCTAAACAAACCTGAACTTGTACCATAACGATTTTGCATTTCAGGCATGATATATGCCTTAGAGAAAGTTGTACTGTTTGATACTGTAATATTAGTTTTTTCAGTCTGACCTTTCTTTGTAGTAATCAATACGACACCATTTGCAGCAGCAGAACCATACAAGGCAGCAGCAGAAGGACCAGTCATCATACTAACACTGGCAATATCATCCGGGTTCAAATCGGCAACAGCATCAGAGCCACCCATATCACCGTACTGACCTTCACCACCACTCGAACCTGTATTAAAGATAGGCACACCATCTATTACATACAAGGCATTGTTATCCTTTGTCAAAGATTTCATACCACGCATAACGACACGAGCAGCACCACCGGCACCAGTTGCACCGCTACTGATTTGTACACCAGCAACTTTACCAGCCAAAGAATTCATAAAGTTCGCATCTTTTACAGCAGTCAAAGCATCACCTTTCACTTCCTGCACATTATAACTCAAAGCTTTCTGTGAACGCTTGATACCTAAGGCAGTTACGACAACCTCATCCAAGACTTCTGTGTCTTCCTTCATTACAATCTGTCCTAACTGAGGACGAACTGTCATTGTCTGAGTCTTATAGCCGATATAAGAAATCTCAAGAGTTGCTCCTTCATTCACAGACAAGGTAAAATTACCATCAATATCGGTAATAGTACCGTTTGTTGTTCCAACTTCAAGGATACTTACGCCAATCAAGGGCTCACCCTTTGCGTCAACTACCTGACCTGTTGTGGTAACCTTTGCCACTGAACTCGATGACAACGATTCATTTGATACTGAACTGCTACTTGATGAAGCATACAATGCTGCATTATGACCGGAAGCAATCAGCAAGAACAAGAGTAATTTTGATAATTTACTTCGTTTCATAGATTAAGATTTAATTTGTTATTAAAAAAGGTATCCTATTTTTTTAAAGCAGATGCAAATATAATTATTTTATATTATCGA
>OOBS01000464.1_pt1 | contig 15391 bp, 8 predicted proteins | sample 1671381 | NCBI WGS metagenome assembly OOBS01 (sample SAMN06348151, study PRJEB24527) | human gut metagenome | biome: human gut; feature: ankylosing spondylitis patient; material: feces | host: Homo sapiens | place: China | collected 2015-10 | reverse complement strand
TTAGGATACAAGATTCTCAATCTTGGCATAGGGGTTCGATTCCCCTATCCACTACTTAAAAAGCAGACTTCAAATCGAAGCCTGCTTTTTTTGTGCACAGCTGCCCCTTATCTGTCATCAAATAATATTGTTATGTCTTTAACAATCTACATTATTTTCTGTTTTTTGCAGTAAAGCTTATGGCTTTAAAATCTATAACTTCTCAAAATTCTTTACATTCCCTACTTGCAAAATTTGTATTATACATCATAATAATGTATTTTTGCATCCTAAACCAATCAACCTAATGTCACTCACACCCGAACAATTAGCCAAGATACAGCAAAAGGAGTCCATTCTTCCAGATGCTTTGCGCCGCGATGCTCTCACCAATTACCGCGAGGGCTATTTCTTTGTAACCATCAACACTCGAGGCTATGCTCCCATCCTAAGCTATATATCTGGACGTGCAGATGCCAATGATGGAGCAGAGGATGAGCCACGCTGTGTGTATACGGAACTGGGGAAGAGGGTGATGGAATGCTGGCGCAACATCCCCAATTTCTATCCTTATGCCGAGGCCATTGATTGTGAGGCTATGCCCGATCATTTCCATGGCCTTATTCATATAAGGCCTGGTGGCAAGCCGCACTTGGGCCAGATGATACGTGGGTTTATGATAGGAGGCACCCATGCCTATTGGGACACGCTGGGTATAGATTGGCGCCCGCAGCCAGGTGTTATAACACGCGATTATAGAGATCATGACCACACCCGTTCCTTCCGCGGTCCCGCCCTTTTTGTTCGTGGCTACAACGATGTAGAGGCCATAACCATCGAGCAGGTAGAAACCAAGCGTCGTTACATTCGCGAGCAGGCGCGTCGCGCCCTTATCAAGGGTTCCATGCCCGATTGTTTCCGTATCCACCGCAACTGCAACTCGCATGGCTGGACCATGGATGCCTTACGCCGTGCCTTCCTTGCCGATCGCTACCTTGCCCTTGATTCTCGTCGTATCGAGTCTACCTTGCTTGCCCTTCTTCCTCGTATCCAGATGCTCCCTGGTTCCACTAACCTTGCGCAAAGCCCCAACCAATCTTACAGCGCCCCCAATATCAAGCCCGTTCTCTCTTTCATCGGTATGCGCACCATATTGGCAGCACAATGCAAGCTGCCCCTTATCTGTCATCGCAGCGACGCTATGCTCTTTGATGTGCAGCGTGATATTGTGTTGCAAGCGGCACGCAAGGGAGCCGTCATCGTCTCGGCATTTATAAGTCCTAAGGAACGTGAAATAAAAAAGCAGCTGCTCATAGAGCAACTGCCAGTTATAGAGGTTATGGACAACGGTTTTGCCGACCGTTATAAGCCCACAGGCAAAAGCTTCTACGCCTGTGCCGAAAATCGTCTCGTGCAGATATCACCTTGGACCTACACCTACAGCAAAGACATCAAGGTGACACGCGAAATGTGTCTTGTGATGAACCAACTTGTGCGTGTCATCACCAATAAGGACGACCATTGGTGGAAGAAATAAATCTCTGTTCCGTGTCACCGAACGTCCGTTCCGTGTCGCCGAATGGCCGTTCCGTGTCACCGAATGGCCGTTCCGTGTCACGGAATAGAGATTTTGAATGCTTTTACAAGTAAACCATCCCTGCCATACCCTCCTACTTATATGTAAAGACAATTCAGAACTGTTACTTAGTTTTATGATTTTAGTGTTATATTACTATATAATAAACCAATGGCTTCCCTAATTCATTAATTACCAATATTTTTAGCCTAAAAATCCCCCCCCGATAATTATGAAGGAATTATTAAATTTTTACGTCAAAAACTTTTGCGTTTCACGCATTATTTGTAAATTTGCACGCTCTTATAATAATAGTGACCAACAAAAATATAATCAAAAATAAAAATATAGATATAACAATAAGCTATACTCCAACAAAAAACAAAACATAAACTATACACCCCAGTATAAACAACTGAAAGATAAAACAAAACGTAAATAAACTAAGGATTGATGTACTAACATCCACTATTTAAACAAAGGATGAAACATCAATTCGGTATATAATATAAGGTATAAAGCAGCAAAGCTTGGGATAATGTGCCACAATGGTGTTTGTGGCTCGCTAAAGCTGCACCACATTAATATATATGTGATTTTTATGAAGAAGTTGGTAATTCTAATCGTTGCGATATTGTCAATGGCATGCTCGCAACTGTCTGCTCAAAATGTAGCCGTAAAGACAAACTTTCTTTACTGGGCTACTACCACACCTAATATCGGAGCCGAGGTTTCGATAGACAGGAATCATACAGCCCAAATGTTTTTCGGACTAAACCCTTGGAAACAGTCGGGAGGCGATCATTCTACATTGCGTCATTGGTCGTTTACGCCCGAATATAGATACTGGTTCTGCCAGAGTTTCAATGGTTGGTTTGTTGGAGCACATCTCATGGGAGGTGAGTTTAACGTTAGTGGGGTAGACTTTCCCTTTGGATTGCTGTCCACACAGAAGAACCACCGCTATGAGGGATGGTTCATTGGCGGAGGCGTAAGTGGCGGATACCAATGGCCGTTGTCAAGACATTGGAACCTTGAGACTTCACTTGGTATAGGCTACGACTTCATAAAGTACGACAAATATAAATGTGGCACATGTGGCAGAAGACTTAAGAGCAGCCACACCAACTACTTTGGACCTACCAAGGCAGCACTATCGCTGATATATGTATTATAGAACTAAGCTTAAAGAACGATATGAAACTGAACTTTCTTTACATATTGCCATTTCTAACACTTGCCGTATGTCCATGCCGAGGACAAGAGTGCAAGGGTGTATCCATAGCCAACAGCAGCATAAAGGTGGAGAATGTAAGGGTGAGCCATACCGACAAGCAGATTACGTTGTCTATGACTCTGAACCTCGACAGTCTGCAGATGCCTACTAACAACCAGTTTGTTCTTTCTCCATCCATAACAACTGCCGATGGCGATGTTGCTATGCCTAAGATTGTGGTTAACGGCAACCGACAGCACATTATGCAGCAGCGCAACCGCCACAACAATTATGGTGCTGACGCCTACATCGTGAAACGCACCAACGGCAAACCGCAGCAGATTGCCTATCTGCGCTCTATAAGCTACGACAAGAAGCTTGTTGACTATAAGGTGCGTATTAACGAGGACCTTTGTGGATGTGGCGACAACCTTGCCAACACGCAATATGAGCTGATGGAGTATCGCCGACCAACTGCCAAGTTTGTTAGACCAGAGGTGGTGGCAGAGAAGATACGCGAACTTGACAAGCGTGCATACATCGACTTCCCAGTCAACCGTACCGAGCTTAACCCGCTATATAGGCGCAACCCGGAGCAGCTTGACAGTATAGTTAAGACTATCAATACGCTTAAGGAAGACAAGAACCTTACGGTGTTGGCTGTCAATATACATGGCTTTGCATCGCCTGAGGGACGATTCGAGAGCAACGACCTCCTGGCCAAGGGACGTGCGCAGACGCTTATGGAATATGTACAGCGTATGGTAAGGCTCGACGAAGACTTGTTCTCGGTATCGCATACTGCAGAAGATTGGGACGGTCTGCGCAAGTTTATTGCCGAAAGCAACATGGAGCACAAACAGCAGATACTCGATATTGCAAACGATACATCTATTAAGGAGGATGAGCGTGAGGCTAAGATTAAGACTGCATTTGCAGACGAGTACAAGTTCCTGCTGGCTGCATGCTATCCTGCCCTGCGCCACTCCGACTACCATATTAAATATAAGGTGCGCCCATTCAATGTTGAGGAGGCTAAGGCTTTGGTAAAGACCCGACCGCAACTGCTCTCGCAAAACGAGATGTATATGGTGGCACAAACCTACGAGCCTGGCTCTAAGGAGTTTAACGAGATAATGGAGATAGCGGTACGTATGTATCCTGATGATCCTACAGCCAACCTTAATGCAGCTTGCACACGTCTTAACGCAGGCGATGCCGAAGGCGCAAAGCCTTATATAGACAAGGCTGGAGACAGCGAGGAGGCTAAGGCTGCACGAAAAGTATATGAAGAGATTAAATAACATAATTAACATAAATAATTAAACTCAAAGTATTATGAAGATTTTTAAATTTTTCCCTTTGGCATGCGCTGCTCTGATGATGAGCGCATGTAGTTCGGATGACCCAGGCGATGGCAAAGGTAACCCGAATGTAGCTGGCGAGGCTCAGTATCTGGCTGTGAATATTGTGAATGTGGGTACTACGCCGACACGTGGTAGTAGTACAGATCCTAACTATGCGGATGGAACTGATGCAGAAAACAAAATTAACAAAGTACGTTTCTACTTCTTCAATGCTGATGGTTCACCTTACAAGTTAGTAGATACAAGTGGAGAAACAAATGATGGAACAGGAGTGAATTGGCTTGAACAGAAGACAACAACACCAATTACAGAAGGTTCAACAGGTTCTGTAGATAAAATATTGAAAACTGTGCTCGTGATTAAGGGTTCTACTGCTGCAGCTCCTGCAAAGATGGTAACTGTTATCAATCCAGGAACTCTTAATGCAGCAACCCTTAATAGTGATGGTGTTGTAAGCCTAAGCGAGCTTTGTGATGGTTTAAATGACACTAAGTTTTATGATGCATCTTCTGTATCAGACTTTGTGATGACAAACTCTGCATACCTTGAGGCAGGCAGAAAGGTTTGCCCATCTTTAGTTTCTGGTCACGTTGAGACAAGTGAATTAGATGCAACTACTAACCCTGTGGATATCTATGTAGAGCGTGTAGCCGCTAAGGTTTCTACAGAATTGACAGATGCTAATTTCGAAGTTGGTACAGCTGCTAATTGGGGTCTTGGACTATACAAGACTAAAGACCCAGTTTATACATATGGTGCCAATACTGAAATCTATGCTGTTATTGATGGTTGGGGCGTAGCTGATGAAAACGAAAAGGCTATGGTCGTAAAGCAGATTAGTGACAGCTGGACTAATGATAATATAGGTATTAATCCTTGGAATACTGCTGATTATCACCGTTGCTTCTGGGAGTCAATGATGCCTAACGCTACTGGTACAAGTATTTATAGCAATGTTAACCACGCTTTTAAAGATTACAAGGCTAATATTACAACTGGTATAAAATATACATTGCCTAATACAGCCGCTGCTGCAACCGAATATACCGACAAGAAGGAGAACAACATGACAAAGTTCTTGGTTGCTGCAACTCTTAAATACCAGGATGCTGCCGGTGCATGGCATAATGCTGAGGTTTGTAAGTATAGAGGTGTAGAATATCTTGGCATAGAAAATTTGAAAGAGGCTGTTGCTACAGCTTACAACAAATACTATAAGAAGGTTGGCACAGATTACAAGGAGCTTCAGGCTGCTGATATCGATTTCTCTACAACTACAACTTCAACAACTACAACATTGAAGGACTATCAGGTAGTTCCTACATTAGCTCCGACTGTAACTGAAGTTTACCAGAAAACCGCAACAGGTGGTTATAATGATGTTTCTGCTGCTGCGAAAGCTGATATCGAACAGTTCACAGCTGACGTAAGAAAAGAAGGTAAGGTGTACTATTATATTCCTATCAATCACCTCGGTAAGGTTGGTTCTGTAGCTGAATGTGGTATCGTACGAAACCATTGGTATAAAGTAACATTGAATTCTATCACAGGTCTTGGTACTCCTGTTTATGATAAAGACAAGACTATCGACCCTACAACACCAAAAGACGAGAATACATACCTCGCTGCAAGAGTCAACGTTCTCCAGTGGCGCGTAGTTTCTCAGAAAGTAGATCTTGGTAAGTAATACTCTCCCTTCAACATATTAGGTACGGCCAAGTGCCGTACCTAATATGTCACCCCTTATCTAATTGCACAGAACTCACATTATATACTGCTTATATGAGATACTTTAAGTCTGTCTTGAACATAACAACCATTGCCATGCTCGCTCTGTTGTTGACTTTCGCTGTTTCTTCTTGCTCGATGATGCACGAAGACATGAGCGGATGCAAGAAAGAGCTGAGAGTTAGGTTCGCATATGATATGAATATGAAGTTTGCTGATGCCTTTGCCTCGCAGGTGAAGACAGTAACCCTTCATGCCTATAACCGAAATGGCAAACTGGCATTCAAGAAGACCGAGAAGGTGAGCGATATAGCTGCAGCAGGAGGCTATATGACGCTGGATATCGACCCCTGCATTTATACTCTGCAAGTATGGGCAGAGGGCGAAGAACGCCAAACTAACTCATACATATACAATACCGACGGCGATATAAACAACGACGTCACCAAACTCGACTGTAAGATTAACCGTACAGACAGAGACGTTAAGCACGACCTTACCACGCTATATCACGGACTGCTAAAGGATGTAGACCTGAGTATGGAGGACTATGGGGTAAAGACTGTGGTTGTGCCACTTACAAAGAATACAAATAATGTCAAGGTGGTGATACAGAACGCTATTGGCGTGAAGCTGAATGCTACCGACTTTGACTTCAAGATAGAAGACGACAACGGATGGCTTGCCTACGACAACTCACCAGTAGTAGACGACTCGATAACATATCATCCTTGGTCGCAATACGATGGAGTGGTGAGCTCGACAAGCGAGAATAATACACAGGTGTCGGCTGTTGTAGCTGAAATGACAGTAAACCGTCTGTTGGCCAGCAAGCACCCACGACTAAAGGTGTACAATAATCTTAACAAAAAAATGGTGTTCAGTATTCCGCTTATCGACTATGCCTTGCTGGTTAAGGGCAACTACAACAAGGATATGACCGACCAGGAATATCTCGACCGACAAGACGACTACAGCTTTATATTCTTTGTAGACGACCACCTCGACTGGCTTAGTGCCACTATCTACGTAAACTCGTGGCGCGTGGTGCTGCAGAATGTAGACATGTAGATTTATAATAAAACAGTACAGTATTAAACATATCCATATAGAATAGTGCGGATGTTAACACGTTTTATCGATAAGTTCATTCAGAGGGTTGCCTTTGTCATCATGCTGTGTATGATGATGGCAGCTTGCTCCGACAGCGATGATGATGCTGTCGGCACAGAAGACGTGTCGGTAGCATTCACACTTACTGTTGCCGATGCCACGTCTACTCGTGCCGAGAACGACGGATGGGACGATTATTCACCAGCGCAAGACGGTATACTGAACGAGAACATGGTGAATACCGACGATATTATTATTGCCATTTACGACGATAAAGGCAATAAGGTGGACAATGTAGAAGACTTGCGTGTGACAAAGATTAGCGACGCAAGTGGTACTGGCACTATGTATGCCATTACGGGTGTATGGCGAAACGCTAAGCCTAACGTGGAGAGGGCCAAGAGATTGATGGTGATGGCTAACTGCAATACCTCTGTATGGAGCGACCCGTCGAAGTTGACTTACGACCTATTGCCTGAAGAAAGAAAATATATACCTATGTGGGGTGTGGTTAAGATTCCTGCCGCATTGACGTTGGGCAAACAAAACAAATTGCATAATATACGGATGCTTAGAGCTATGGCTAAGGTGAGCGTGAAACTGCGTGATGATATGACAGATTATGGCTACGCTATAGGCAGCATGACCGTGAACAACTACAACACCAAGGGATATTGCGTGCCAAAGACATTCAACGAGGTGGATAACACTTCAGATGTGCGCTTCGCAAATTCGCTGAATGTTTTGGATAGCCATGCCGACAAAATAGAATTACCGACCACGGCTCCGCTATACTTGCCTGAGTACGACAATTCGGGTACCAATCCTGCTACAATAACCGTTAACCTCAACCGCAATGGAAAATTGGAGGGTACGTATACTTTGTATTTTCGCAACTACGACTCGGATGGCAAGCCTACAGGTCCTACCTATCCTATACAGCGCAACCACTACTATCAGTACTTGATATATAAGGAGACAGGAAAGATTATCGTTACGCTGCACGTTAGGAAGTGGAATAGGCGTATATACCCCGAAAACGACGGAATAATAATGTAAAAATCATATAAGAGAAGATATAAAGCCATATGAAGAAGCTTTCGATATACATAATGTCTGTTATTGCCTTGCTTGCCTTTGCAGGCTGTACAGCCGATACTGACAACAACAACGATAAAGGCGGCAATGGAAAGGTGAGGGTTAGAATCAACATCTCATCGTCGGGCATATCTTCGGCATCGCGTGCCTCGGGCGACTTGTCGTGGCACGACGAATATGTTGAGCCTGGCGAGAAGATGAAGAACTGCTTTGTAGTTATTGTGCAGAAGGGAGTTATAATCGACTTGCTCAAGAGCGAGGAATATGCTAAGGAACAAGACTATGTGGGCACACTTGAGTCGACGCTTGACGAGGGCGAGACGATATTCTATTCGTTTGCCAATATCTCGCCAGAAGATCTTGGATTCGATTCTACCACAGACTACTATACCAAGTTGCATTCTACCACAGCGTTTCCTACCAATTTTGACAGCAAGCTTTATGCTGTAGCGGGCAATGTGGGGGCTGCAATAGTAAAGCCTGCTGATGAAGCGGTGTGGAGAAAGGATGTATTTAAGAAGGGCATTCCGATGAGCAACAAGCAGACTATCACAATAAAGAAGACCACACAGCAGGTGGATCTTGAGGTGATAAGAATGGTGGCAAAGATGAAGCTGAAGCTGACAAACGACACTCCTAAAGATATTACACTAAAGAGTATTTCGCTGAGCGATATTACAACTGACGGTACGACGGGTGCTGAGAATCTGTATCTATTGCCAGGCAAGGATAATGGCGTAGCCGTTGAGCCGCACCTAAGTCCTTCGGCTACATATAATATATATAATGTGAATCTTTGGTCGAAGGTGGGCGAAACAGAAAAGCCTTGGATAAAGATTCCTGCCAATACGGCTACTTCAAAGAAGCCTGTGGAGGTGACATTCTACCTGAATGAGTCGGTAGCAAAATCGCCAGAATATTTTATCCTGAATCTGCAGACCGACAATCTTGCAATAAATAGACGTATCACACTTGCTAAGTGGGATGTGATGGCACGCAACGACTATTTGGAGGTGCCCATAAAACTAAGCGACTATCAGATAACTTTCGATGTGCAGCAGTTTACTGCCATTGGCGTGCTGCCAAGTATCAGCCAGGTTGACGATAAGCTGACGGTGAAGTTTAAGAATTATGGCGAGTTTCATCTTGTGCCTCATGTTAAGAAGTATTCTACTGGAACAGAACTTGTTGGAGGCTCGGATGCCGAGGGCAGTTGGACTGTAGCAGGATGGTCTACGATAAAACAAGACCCTGATGGCGCTGATGGTGTGAGTATATACGACCGCTCGCCAAAATATGTGCCTAAACGATTGACTATAGATGGCGTGATGGGCAACCGTCCAGGATATGCTGTGCACGAGATACAGATAAAAATCGGTGGACTGGAATATAACATCCCGTATAGAGTGGAAATAATAAAAGAATAAATCTGCTTGATATGATAAAAAAGTTAAGATATATATATGTATGCTTGATAGCGGTGTTGGCATGTTGTGTCAGCACAAGCGTTCGTGCCCAAAGTGTGTTTGCGCATTATAAAGGCGTGAATAACCTTCCGTATATTAGGAATCCATATGGTATAGAGATGCAGCAGGTGCATGAGTATGAATATACTTATTATGTAACTAAGGGCATGACGATAGAGTTGCCACTGCCGTTTGAGGGCTATAATGGTTCGGCTAACAGAAGCGATGAGCCTAAGGGCTATATCCGATGGTATGACTATAACACAGATATGAGTGCGGCAAACCTGTCGGCTTATGGCACGAGTAGTTTGTTGACTCCTGTAGTAGATGCCGAGGGCAACAACCGTGGACTGTTTTCGTGGAAAACAAGCACAGCTACAGAGCCAAACGGACCTAACCATACTACGATTGGCGTGAACTATAAAGCACCGGCAGAAGCCGACGAACTTACATGGAAGGGTGAGGACATTGCCTGTGACGTGAGTCGATACATTGACTTCGGAGCTGTAAATCCCGAAGGCACTACCGACCAATACTTCACTCACGAGCCAACTTTGCAGATTCGCTACATATTTCATATACGTCCGGCAAAGGCAATGGCTGAGAACATCATTAATACAACATCGGTCGACATTCGTGGCAAGTATGAGGATATTACGATTGAGGACAATCGACAGATTGTGTTTGGTGCAAAGGATGCTAATGCGAAAATGTCGGTGCGTGTAATTTATAAACCAAGCAATTATTTCTTTTATCCTCTAAAACCAAGTGATGGCAAACAAAGGCATCTTCTCTCTACAGACGGAGTGTATTGTATAAAAGAAGCCGACTACGATAAGAGCAAACTATATAATGCCAATGGATTTGTATGGTATGCTTATGACGAGACAAAGACAAAGTATACTGTGTTGATTTCACGTGGTGCTACACAAATGCACAGTTTTACTGACATGCATACCTTAATGACTAACGGAAATGGCTGGAAAAACCTGGATGGAAGTGGTACTACACCCCCAAATATAACATTCGGTAGTACAGTGTATCTTGTGGCTTATGCCTACTATTATGAAACAGATATAGCTGATAACTCTATCAAAGCTCCAATCGCCAGTTTTGAGATACTATATCAAAACACATATCCCAAGACACAAGCCCAAATAGATGCCGATGGTGATAGTGAGCGAAATCTTGATTATTTTGAAAAGCATTATCTACAGGCAACAAAACCTATATCTTTTGATGACGACAACCCGACGCTCACTGTTGAGGCTCCCAACGAAGGCAATAGAATATCAAAGTTTGCATCAAGATGGAACCGACGCTCTTACAGTTATGCTTATCCGCAGTTGAAAAGTCAGTCCTGTCCTAACGTCACGTGGGATATGATTCATGGTGAATATGTCATATGCAAGTCAAAGGATGTGGCGGCAGTGGTCAATGGTAAAGCAGAGGGCTCCAAGGTTCTATACGACCGCACTTATGCGATGACTGAAGGCAAGCAGTATGGTTATTTCTTGCATTTTGACGCCTCGGACGAGAGTCGTAAGATCGCAGTTATCGACTTTAAGGCGAACCTCTGTTCTGGCTCAAAACTGATATTCTCGGCTGCGGTGGCTGATCTCACGGCAGGACCATCCTATGTGGCACCACAGGTGCTGTTTAAGCTTTACGGCATCATCAAAGACGCTAACGACAAAGTAATTTACAGCCGACTTATCACGTCGTTTTCGTCGGGCGATTTGGCAAATAACACTCAAGGTGCCCAACGACAGTTTGGTGTTTGGTATCAGATGTATAGCCGACTCGTGTTGCCAAGAAACTCAGGAGTCGAGAATTTCTCCGACTTCCGTATTGAAGTTCACAACATGTGCTCGGGCACTAATGGTGCCGACTATGCCGTGGACGACCTGCGACTCTATATACAGCGTTCAAAGATTGAGGTGGCTCAGAACGAACCGGTTTGTCCAAATCAGTTAAAAAGTGCTTCTGTGCCCGATAAAATCACACTGAAGATTTCAACCCACTACGAGAATGCCAAGGCATTCACAAGCGAAGTGGCTAATCCGAAGATATTCTATCGTTTATGCGACATTGCGGGCAATCCACTCACCAATATTGACTACAACGGCGACGGCAACCCCGACGAATATGGCACGTCAGAAGTGCCAGAAACTTACGACGAAACTAAGATGCTGCCTTCCTATGCAGCAGGAGGAGCTACCAACAAGCCAATGTTCGAGAAAGACCCCGAGAAGCATATTGTGTTGTTGCTTGCCAACCGGCATTTCGACTTGGTTTTAGGACAGAAGTACTATGTGTCGGTGGCTTATCCCGACGAGAACAACCCCTCTAAGCCGGGTGTATGGGGCAAGTCTATTAACGCATGCTCCACATATAGTGACGATTTTGAGATTGTGCAGCAGAAGTTTATGATATCCGATCTCAACGGCAATGTGGTGACTACGGTGCGTGTGTCGTGTGATGCCAACCGCACGCCCGACGTGAAAATCATAGGAAAGCTTGAGACTGCTGACGTTGTGAATGGGGGTAGCATCACGCTTAACACCGTGAAGTTCGACTGGTTCTTGAGCGAGCCCAACAAGGAGAACGACTTCGCCTCTATCCATGATCTTCAAGAGGCGTTGATAGACTATCGCGACCATTATCGTGAAGTGAAGGGGCTTGACGCTGGATATCAAACTGTCAATCCTGACAGATACAACCTGCTGAAGACCTATATCGATAATCATAGGCTAATTCTTTCTGCAAGCAACAATCTCGACGACCATCAGTTCCTAAGTGGATGGATGGGAACCTACAAGATTGCAGCAGTACCTATAGGAACAGAACATAAAGAGGGAACCATAACCTATCTTATCTGTCCCGAACCGCTGTATTTTACACTGCGTGTTGTGGAGGACGGACCAAAGCTTACACTCGGTTTTGGCAATGTGGTTTATCCTAACGACGAGCGAGCTGTGCGCATCGGACTACCGCAGATAATGGCTATGCTTGCTAAAAACAAGGAACTTATTCTGCCCGTGGCAAGTCTTGAGAGTACCACTCAGATTGAGTTCCTGAATGATGTTTTTATCTCCGATAGCAACGACCCCACGTTCGACAACACTAAGCAGATAGTGGGAAAGATAAAGAACACAATTTTTGACAAGAGAGAGACGAAGTTGAGAGTTGTGTTCAACAGCAAAGCCTTGACAGTATTCCGCGAGGGCTACTGGTATGAGCTTAACTTCTCATACCAACAGCACCGTGTAGGGTCGGAGACTGTGGTGTCGTGTCCTGGCGAGATGTTCATAAAGTTTAAAATCGTGCCCGAATATCTCACGTGGAACTCAACACCTGACAATAAGTTCAACGCCAACTGGAACAACGACCTCAACTGGATGCGCTCAACAGCGGCTGAGATTTATAAGACCGACTATACCGACTATGGACAGCAGGCTTATACGCCCATGAAGTTCTCGAAGGTGACTATAGCCAATCAAACCGGCAGGGTGTATCCGTCGCTTGGCAATATTGTTTACCGCGAAGGAAACGATATCGCCACAAAGCTGACCAACGACAAGGGAGAGGAGCCTACACCATATATCGCCTACGACATGATGGTGAAGTGGAACTATGACACCGACGACCACTCGGACACTGGCGACGGTGTGTTCAGTTGCGAGACTTTCCATGGTAACCTGTGTAGCGAGATATATTTCAAGCCCCAGGCAGAGCTGCTCAACCAAACCTATCTTGTTTATAAGAAGGCTTATGCCGAACTGGAGGTGGCTAAGAACCGATGGCATATTCTGTCGTCGCCACTGAAAGCCACCTATGCCGGCGACTTCTATGCACCGAAGAGCAACGGCCGACAGGTGACTGAGGCTTTCAAACCTATCAGTTTCGACAACAAGCTCAACAGTCGCACCGACGCTCCTGTATATCAGCGCAATTGGGACGGAGACGGCACGGAGGTGGTCGACGGCATACACCATTATGAAGCCAATGACTATAAAGACGGAGCATCGCGTATCGACACAATATCCGACGGATCTATGGATGTGGCGTCGCTCTATTGGAGCCATACATATAATAAGGTGAACGAAGAATATGCCAACGGCAAGGGATTTGCCCTGAAGTCGGGCGACGACTATACCAATGCCTTGGCAACGACTTCGCTCTTCCGACTGCCAAAGGAGGACAGTGAGTACTCTTACTACAATGCCGACGGCACGGAGAACAGCAGCATGAAGATCTCTGTCGACAGGACCGATAACTACCAGCTGATAGTGGAGCCATCAACGGCTGAGGAGGCATTGGGAAAAATCCTTCAGCCTCTCACAGGCAATACTCATAGTAACAATCGCTACTACATAGTGGGCAACCCTTATACTGCTTCGCTTAGTATGTATCGATTCTTGAACGGAAACCCGAGCTTTGAGCGTAAGGTGTGGACGCTGGATAATGGAGTGCTGAATGCGCATAGCGTGCCAGAGGGTACATACAACCGCAGTCAAGATTATATCATTGAGCCAATGCAAGGCTTCTTTGTGAAGGTTAAGGAGGGCGAGACGGTTAGTCAAGCTAAATTTACTTTGACGATGACTACAGACCGCTGGATATCTGGTGGTGTTGCTGTCCAGGAACCTGCTGCAGTATATATCAATGTAGTTAATGATGATAATCTGTGTTCTACAGCTAAGGTTGTGGTTTGCAATGATGCCGACGACGAATTTGTTGATGATGAGGATGTTGAGCTGCTTAACAACTCTGATATTGAAGATGTTCCGCAAGTGTATACTGTCGCGGGCAATCAGGCTGCTGCTCTTAACAAACTCTCAAACATCAACTTCCTACCGTTGGGCATCATTGCTAAGGAGGATGGAAAGGTGATGAGTAATGGCGCAACTGTTAATGTAGAAATATCAGCAAACCGCTATGTTACTGATAAGCTGTTTGTGTTTGATGCCAAGATGGGAATTTTCACTCCTGCCGATGCTCCAATATCTATTAGGGCTAATGAGCATGGTAGATACTACATCACCACATCGACTTACAACTTGAAGCAACATAATGATGAGGCTAATATCAAGTGTTTCTCGCCTAATAGCGGTACTATAACGGTGAGTTCACCTAATATAGCTATTGCTAATGTGCGTATATACAATGCCGAAGGCTTGCTCGTAACATCGGCTTTAGGCATTAATCAAGCATCTTGGACCAAAAATATTGGTTGTGGCTTATTTATTGTAAAGGCTGAAACTATGGATGGACAGAGCAAGACATTCAAGCTAAGTGTAAGATAATACACCTATGCAGTGGGGCGTAACCATAACTTCCGATAACTATATATATTATAAGGTATATCTTGTAAACGAATGTTAAAAGATGATTTATTTGCAAATTTATTATCGGAATGTTTTGGTAGTATGAGAAAAAGTGTTACCTTTGCATCCGCTTTCGAACTTAAAGTAAGAGCTAAACAAAGCGAGATACCGATAGGAAGAAGGCGATAAAGAAAACTTGTGCAAGTCGAGCGCAATGAAGCTTGCTTCAATTGCCGAGGCGCAGCCAAGTTTATGGAGAGAGTTCTTTGAAAAGATTTACATAAGACAGATAAAGTAGTACAAGAAGCGAAATCAATTCTTTGATGAGTTGATTTTGGGTAGAAGAAAAACGAACCGTCAAGTTTGTTTGACTTTAGACTCTAATTTGGAAGCTCGTTCTGAAACAGATACAAACAAATGCAGCCTTATCAATAAGGCAGCAGTAAAAGATATTTTACAATGTAGAGTTTGATCCTGGCTCAGGATGAACGCTAGCTACAGGCTTAACACATGCAAGT
>OOBS01000455.1_pt1 | contig 15667 bp, 13 predicted proteins | sample 1671381 | NCBI WGS metagenome assembly OOBS01 (sample SAMN06348151, study PRJEB24527) | human gut metagenome | biome: human gut; feature: ankylosing spondylitis patient; material: feces | host: Homo sapiens | place: China | collected 2015-10 | reverse complement strand
TTCGTTCTCGAAAGCGGATGCAAAGGTATAACAAAAAACAATACCGTGCAAGTGTTTTGACGAAAAAGTTTCAAAAAAGTTGCGTTTTTAGGCTCAATTTGACTTAAATCAACGAAAATGGGCAAGTTTCGGTGGTTAAACGCCTAAAATGAGGGTATGGATGTAATGGAAGTGTGTTGTGAGGGCTTTGGGATAAAGGTGTATATGTTGTGGCTGATTGATGTAAAAGCATAAGAAGTGTGGCGGACGGCGGACAGAACCCAATCGGACGGCGAACGGAATCTGATCGGACGGCGAACGGAATCTGATCGGACGGCGGACGGAATCTGATCGGATGGCGAACGGAATCCAATCGGATGGCGGACGGAATCCGATGATGGGAATTGGTGTTTTAAGATATAGAAGTTGTAGTGTGGTATTAATATATTATAATGTGTAGGGGGAATTAGTGCGAAAAAGGGGTTGATTTGCCGATGAAATCTTGCACACTATAAGAATTTTGTGCATAAAATAAAAGTATTTTGCGATAAAGATGCAGTTTTTTGCACACTTTTATTGGTGGGTGTGCAAAAAGTTATACCTTTGCAGTTGGAAATGGCAAAAAGATTGTGCATAAGTGTGCAGAATATTCCATTAGAGTTCACTAACAAGGATAATATACATTATATAATAATAGAACATTATGTCTTTTAACTTACTGAAAGGAAAGCGCGGTATCATCTTCGGCGCATTGAACGACGCATCTATTGCGTGGAAAGTAGCAGAACGTGCCGTTGAGGAAGGCGCACAGATTGTATTAACCAATACTGCGGTGGCTTGCCGCATGGGTACAATCGACGAACTCGCCAAGAAGACCGGCGCAGTAATAATCCCGGCAGATGCGACATCTGTAGAGGATTTGACCAACCTCTTTGTGCAGGCACAGGAGGCTCTGGGTGGCAAGATTGACTTCGTGCTGCACTCATGCGCTATGAGTGTAAACATGCGCAAGAAGCGTACTTACGATGATCTTGACTATGGTTTCTTGAACAAGACCCTCGACATCTCTGCAATTTCGTTCCATAAGATGCTTCAGGCAGCCAAGAAGCTCGACGCTCTGTCGGAGAACGCTTCGGTGCTGGCTCTGACCTACGTGGCTTCTCACCGTACATTCTTCGGCTACAACGATATGGCGGATGCCAAGTCGCTGTTGGAGTCGATCGCTCGCAGCTTCGGTTACATCTACGGTCGCGAGAAAGGCGTGCGCATCAACACCATCTCTCAGTCGCCTACGTTCACCACAGCGGGCAGTGGCATCAAGGGCTTCGACGGTCTGTACGACTTCTCTGACCGTATGTCGCCATTGGGCAACGCGAGCGCTGACGAGTGCGCAGACTACTGCGTTGTGATGTTCTCAGACCTGACAAAGAAGGTGACGATGCAGACTCTGTTCCACGACGGCGGCTTCTCGAGCATGGGTATGTCGCTGCGCGGTATGACACAGTACAACAAGTCGTTCCTCGACGAGAACCGCGACGAGCAGGGCAACATTATCTACGGATAAGCGATTTTTCTACGGATAAACAACAGACATGAGCCGTACCAATAATACGACGGCTTACGCAGAAACAATAAAAAAGCGAGTAGCAGAGGTTGTGAAGCCTCAGCTACTCGCTTTTTCTATTTTATCAATGCAATACGTTCTATTAACGTCAATGCAATACATTCTATTAACGTCAAGGCAATACGTTCTATTAACGTCAATACAATACGTCTATTCGAACAACAACACGGATTTATTTAGCTACCGCTATACGCGCCTCCTGCAGCACACCGTCCATGAACGTGTCGGGGTTCACCTTCTTCAGCGTACTCTTCATCTCGTCGATGATTGATGTGCAGGTTTGCTTCTCGTTATCGGTGAGCAGTTTGCTGTGCTCTCGGCACAGACGTGCTATCTTGACAACGATGCCGGTCTGCAGCGTCTTCGCATCGGCATCCTTTATGGCGTCGAGGAAAGCAGCGCGCAGATTGCCGAACTGGAGCATGAAGTCGATGTCGGTCTTCACCTCGTTATTTGTAGCCGAAGGAAACGAGCGCGAATTGAAGACACGCACATTGCCGTCGTTGTCGTACGTGGTTGTGGTCACGCCGTTGTCGTCGAGGACAGTCTGCGTGCGCAACGAGGTGCCCTTATTAAGCGACTTCAGTGCGCCTCTGACACCCGACTTGAACTCTTTAAAACGAGCCGGCATCACGCCATAGATGTGATAGTAGTAGCAATGATACTTGCTGTTCTCCTTGAACCACACAGCCAGATAGGCATGACGGCGCATGGGGTCGGCGGCATCCTTGAAGCACAGACCGTAGTAGACGTGCGACTTGTGTGCACCCAGCTCTACGCTGTATTCGTTGTTGGCTCCATATTCGTACAGACGGTTGGTAGCGAGCGAGCTGCTGCCCGGCTTCTTGATGAACACATCGTAGGCGTCGGACTTAGCCTGTAGCAGTTCCTTCTCTATCTGTGCGAAGAGCTTCTTCTTTTTCGCAGGAACGGTGAACTCGGTGAACTTGCAATAGCTCACGCCACTATCGGCACAAACGACATTGTAGTCGGAGTTGGACAGCACTTCGGTAGAAGGATCGTTCAGCACAATCTTGAACACCTTTTCGATATTACTCTGTGCAGAAGCCGCAAACGTCTGCACTAAGAATATTGCCATTATTAAAATCTGTCTCATACGTAATATATTTACAGGGTTGTTTGTTATGTTTTCTTTATTATGATTATGGGTTATTGCTGTATGCTGTTGCCCGTGGCTTCCGACCCGTACTCGTCAGCCTCAGCGTCGTCAGCCTCGAACAATTCCATAGCCTGAAGCTCAAGCTGATTGATCTCTGCCGACTGATTGGCATTTATAGCATGAAGCAGGATGTCGGCTTGGCGCACAGCCTCCTCTATATCGGTGGAGTCGGCATGGGTGGATGCGCTCCTGTCAGCCTCAGCCACATACACCTTCGGCGGACGCGGCTGCCAGTAAGGGCGAACAGACTTGTGCAAACGCCGTTTCCCGGGCTGCTGTTTCACGCTGTCTGCGAGAATACGCTGCGGTTGTTCGGCAGAAATGCTGTCGGCGACAGAATCAGCAGGCACAAGGCGAGCAGCTTGCTGAGCCAACGGCGCGCCCGACGACTGACCAGACGGCGTATTGTCGGGAAGCAGCGCCGAAACAGCGACCACAAGCACAGCAACGGCAGCAGCCGATGCCACCCAAAGTAGAGTATTGCGCAGCGTGAAGCGCTGCACGATCGTAGTCGCAGCCTCATTCTGCTGGTCTTTCTCAGCCGCTTCGGAAGCGAACATGCAGAACATCTCTCTATATGCGCTCCAGTCGGCGGCAGATATAGCGTCAGGTCGGTCGGCGTCGGTAGCCGTGCAGAAGAACTCCGCCAATGCGGTTTCCTCCTCAACGGTAGTGGCACCGTCCATGTAACGCTTCAGAAGTGATATTATTTGTCGGTCTGTCATGTTCTGTTCCTTTCCTTTATCTGATTGAATAGTTTTCGTCGTGCCGAGGAGAGCATCGTCGCCACCGAATCCTTGCTGATGCCTAATATGGCGGCAATCTGCTCATTGGTGCGGTGCTCGGTCTGACGCAGCCTCATCACCTGCATCTCGCGCGGCGGCAACTGCTCTATGCGCTGACGCAGCCATTGCTCGTCCTCTTTCCATTCGAGCTGACTCTCTGGAGTATTGTTGTCCGACTCCTGCTGCAAAAGCCAGGACGTGTGCGCCTCATCGCCGCTGATGCTTGTCGGGTGCTGCCGTCGCAACATGTCGATAGCCACATTGCGAGCTATGACAGCCGTAAGGCGAACGGCATGGGCTGTGTCGCGGAGAGAGTCGTGCACAGCCCAAAGCCTAAGCATCGCGTCGCTTGCCGCGTCGTCTGCATCATCGGCACGCGCAAGATAGCGGCGGGCATAGCCTTGAGCTATGTTGCGCAGTTGTGGCGACATCTGTTCAAACTGTATTTGGTTCACGGTAGTCGGGTATTCGTTAGATTTATTCTATTGTTACACGCCTTAACGCTGGCGTGACACGCATTACGGACGGGCGTTGATGACACCATCGGGTGTGTCCGGTCTGCGCGAATTGTAAGTATTGCCTGTTACGTTCACATTACTGCCCATGTTGAGCAGTTTATCGTACTTCAACATACTGTCGCTTATCTTGCCCGAACCTAAGACATAGTTTTTATAGTTGCCGGCTTTACCCGAAACAGAGATGCGACCAGAGCCGGTAAGCGTACAATTAAGATTGGCAGCCTTGCTTGTTCGGCAGTTGATTGTGCCCGAACCTGCCATCGTCAGTCCTACATAATCAGCCTTCACATCGTCGACAAGGATAGTGCCCGAGCCTGCGTTGTTAAAGTTGGCATGGCTGGCTACGACCTGGCTCACGGCAATCTTGCCCGAACCAGCCTGATTGAACGTGACAGCCGTAGACTTCATCTTGCCAACAACAATCTGTCCGCTGCCACTCATATTGAACACTCTCACGTCCGGTGCTTTTACGTGCACAACAACGCTGCGTCTGTCCGACGAATCGGAAGTTTCGACATACACATTGCCAATGACCTTGCCGTACTTTGAGATGTTCAGATCCGAACCATTGCTCCCTACGCGTATCCGGTCGAATGCTGCGGCATCGCCCACAAGACTCACTTCATACGTACTGCCCTGCTCGTACACTACCTCAAGCGAACCAACAACGTTTATCACGCTGAAAGGTTTCACGCTCAACTTCTTCTCGCTCCTCTTTGCTGCGCATACCGACGTCGTAAGCATGAGCATCGCAGCCGTCAACATCAAAACAAACTTTCTCATAAGATTATCTCCTATCTATTTAAGTTGCACATTATATATATGTATAGGTAAGTGCTGAAAGAAGGTCTCAGCGCCCTGCCCTTTCTATAAACAATAACGCAAGAAAGGGAAATTCTAAATATGCCGACGCCGCATTTAACACATATTTAACATGTTTCAAATTAATAAAGCGTAATTTGAACCGAACAAGCGATGCTTTACTTTGCCACTATAATAAAATATATTAACTTTGTAAGCAGCAATATATCAATTTGTTTATATCCTAAGACTCACATACCACTATGAAATCTTTAAAAGAATTATACAGAATAGGCAAAGGTCCGTCGAGCAGTCACACAATGGGACCGCAGAAGGCTGCACAGACCTTCGCTGCGCACAACAAGGACGCAAAGTCGTTTGAGGTGACGTTATACGGCAGCCTGGCAGCAACGGGCAGAGGTCACATGACAGACGTAGCCATCGACGAGGTGCTGCGCCCCATCGCTCCGCTGAGCATCGTGTGGCAGCCTAAGGTGTTCCTGCCCTATCACCCGAACGGCATGAAGTTCGTAGCGTTCGATGCTGAAGGCAATCGCATGAACGAATGGATTTGCTACAGTGTGGGCGGCGGCGCACTGTCGGAAGGCGAGAAGAGCCGCTGGTTCAACAACAAGCGCGAGGTGTATCAGAAGAACACGCTGCACGAGATACAGCAGTGGTGCGAGAATCACGGACGCGGCTACTGGGAGTACGTTGACGAGTGCGAGGACGAGGACATCTGGGAGTATCTGATGGAGGTTTGGCGCGCCATGCAGGAGTCTGTTGAGCGCGGCATCGACCATGAGGGCGCACTACCAGGTCCGCTGAAGCTGCCACGCAAGGGTCCAATCTACTACGTGAAGGCGAGCGGCTACAAGCAGTCGCTGCAGTCGCGCGCTTTGGTTTACGCCTACGCCCTGTCGGTGAGCGAGGAGAACGCATCGGGCGGCACCATCGTCACCGCCCCCACCTGCGGTTCGTGCGGCGTATTGCCAGCCGTGCTCTACCACCTTGCAAAGGGACACAAGTTCAGCGACACACGCATACTGCACGCCCTCGCCACAGCCGGAATCTTCGGCAACGTGGTAAAGCAGAACGCCTCAATCTCGGGTGCCGATGTAGGCTGCCAGGGCGAGGTAGGCGTAGCGTGCGCCATGGCTTCTGCAGCTGCCTGCCAGCTGTTCGGTGGCAGTCCGTCGCAGATAGAATATGCAGCCGAAATGGGACTGGAGCATCACCTCGGCATGACATGCGACCCGGTGTGCGGATTGGTACAGATACCGTGTATCGAGCGCAACGCTTTCGCCGCTACTCGCGCTCTCGATGCCAACCTCTATGCGTCGTTCTCCGACGGAACACACAGCGTGTCGTTCGACCGCGTGGTGAAGGTAATGAAGCAGACTGGTCACGACCTGCCGTCGCTCTACAAGGAGACAAGTACGGGCGGACTGGCGCAGGCTTACGAGCAGCACATGCGCAAGTTGGCGGAGCAAGCAAACTCGAACGAAGAGGATATCAGTAAGTTTGGATACAATTAAATGTAAAGTTGAAAATTGAGAATGGAGAGTTGAGAGCAACTTTAGTTGAGAATTGAGAGTTGAAAGTTGAGAGTTATGATATGCTTTATTGCTAACGCTTAAACCATAGTTTTACAATGGTAATCATAACTCTCAACTTTCAACTCTCAATTCTCAACTGAATAAAACTCTCAATTCTCAACTAATACAATCTGCGGTGTGCGTAGTGCAGGCTTCAGCTCGCCACCGATATAATAAACGCCGAGCCGTGTGGGCACAGCCTGTGCCCCTGCTCGTGCGAGAGCCTGATTGGCGAATGTCGTGGTGAGCCATTGCCCTGCGACAGCATCAAAGACATAAAGATTACCACTGAATTTATACCAGCCGATTGGCTGCTTGAGGTAATCGGCTTTCTTCACACACTCATATCTACCACTAATTGCATCGAGAAATATCGTGCGGTTCACGCCGCCTGTGGCGTACAACCGATTGCCGTCCGCCCACGCAATACCACCCGAGAGTGTCATTTCTTCACCATCAGCAGAGCGCGGAGCAGACAGAACGCCCCACTCCTTCGTGCGTATGTCGTAGACATAGCCATCGGTGTGTACCTTGCTCTGCTCGCCATGGGCATAGAAACCTCCCCAAACGTACACCTTATTATTATAAGCAGCGGCTACGGGCTGCACACGTGGCGCACCCGGGACGCGGAGAGTGACAAACGCAGTGTTGTTAGATGCTTGAGCAATAGAGTTTACGCCTTGGTTGGTGACGTTTGAGTCGAGCTGATAGCGCAGAACATTGGCAGACGGCTTACCATTCTGATTGCCACCAACAACGAATACGTCTGTTCCGGCGAGTGCCACAGCCATGTTGTCCGCCGTAGCAGACAGGTCTGCAAGACGATTAAGCGCAATACCGGTGCCGGCAGCGTTCAAGCGTACACTATAAACCGAGGCAAGCGAGTGGTCGTTGTTGTTGCCACCGATGAAGAGCAGACTGTCGCCACTCGCAACCGTTGCGCCATACGCAGCCGGCTCGGGCAGGAACCCCACCAAGCGCCATTGCAGTGTCTCGCGGTCTATGCGTGCTGCATACACACCAGCGTAATACTTTTTCGGCTTACCTGCTTCGGGGAAGTTGCAACCGCCAGCCATAACGAGATAATCACCTATCTGACCGGCATAACATGCCGACACACCGAGCGAATAACCTGGTTCGGCAGAGGGAAAGCCAACAACGCTATGCACGTGCTGCGCAGAGAGAGGCAGGGTAGCGAAAAGAAAAAGGAATAAGGACAGGAGTCGGTTCATAAAAAAATAGAAATTAAAGGGAGGATGTGCAAAAATAGAATATCGTATTTTCTATTTTGACACGCCCTACTCTAATGCAATTAAGTGGGTGCGTGGCACCCTACTCTAAGACAACTTAGTGGGTGCGTGGGTATGGCAGGATGCCATACCCTCCTATGCTTCGAGCTTTTTCAAGATCTCCTGACAGAGCATGTAGCCCTTGATCATCATACGCGGAATGTGGAACGGACCCTTGTAGAGGTTGCCCTTAGCCGGCTGTGCCACTGTTCCGTCGCGATGCAGATAGCCGTACCACTCGCCGTACTCGGCATCGGGGAAGTGGGCGTATGTCCACTCGCTGATGCGCTCGTGACGGTAGAGATACTTCTCGTCGCCGGTTCCGAGGTAAGCGTAGAGTGAAGCGATGATGGTCTCGCACTGCGGCCACCAGAACTTCATGTCCTGCGAGTAGTCCTGCGATGGCAGGTTCTTGCAGTCGCGGAAGTTGATGATGCCGCCGTACTGCTTGTCCCAGCCCCAGTCCCACGACCAGTCGAACACCTGCAGAGCCAGGTCGAACATCGGCTTGTCCCAGCCGCGCAGCTTAGCCTCCTCCATGATGAACCAAGAGGTCTCGATGCAGTGGCCAGGGTTGATGGTGCGAGTCATGTTGGTGTCGATGAACTCGCCATTCTCGCCTACTGTCTCGAGCAGGCACTTGAACTCTGGATGGATGAAGTACTTCTTCAACTTCTCAATCGACTCATCAATCTGCTGAGTGAGTTTCGGATCGTCCACCACCTTGCGGATGCAAGAGCCTACATTGATGAGAATCATGACGATGCTATGACCCTGCAACTTCACGTCAGCCTCGAACTTAGCGGGCAGGAAGCCCGGTGTAGCGAGGAAGCGCTGTGTGTCTTCAAACACCTGGATAGCGCGCTTTGCCCAGTGCTGGTCGCCTGTAGCGAGAGCGTACTCCGACATCGCGATTGCGGCGAAGGTCTCCGAGAACACGTAGCGGCGCTTGCGCAGTGGTTTGCCCTCAGCAGTAACAGAGAAATACATATGTCCCTGCTCGTCGAAGCAGTGTTTCTCGATGAACTCGAGTGTAGACTTGGCAGCGTCGAGCCACTCCTGGTTCTTCTCTACATTGTTATAAGCGAATGAGCAAATGAAGGCGAAGCGGCCCTGAAACCACACCGACTTTGTTGTGTCCATCAGCGATCCGTCGCGGTTGACGCATGTGTACACGCCACCGTTCTCGCGGTCTAAGCCGTACTTCATCCAGAACGGCATGATATTCTCGGTGAGGTCTTTCTTGTAAGACTCAGCCCAAGACTTGATATATTCTTTTACGTTCATTTCTTATGGTTGAAATGTTGTTATGTTGATGGGTTGACATTAGAACTGGTTAGCACGCTCGAAGAATCCAATCTCTTCAAGTTCCTTCTTCATCTGCGCCTCTTCCTCGTCAGTCATGTTGCGGAACGGCACACGGTTAGGTCCGAGGTCGAATCCGAGGAGCTTCATGATGCGCTTTCCGCCCACGATGTTACCGCGGAAGTGGCAGATGACGTTGATAACCTCCTGTGAGAAGTTCTGCTTCTCGCGAGCTGTCTCGATGTCGCCGCGGTTCCATGCGTCGATGATGCCCACGAGCTCACGACCGTTGTAGTTGGTTGTGCCGCCGATGCCGCCGCGAGCACCGCCCTGAGCAAGGCTTGGGAGGATTGTCTCGTCCTGTCCGTGAAGCATATCGAACTTGCCACCACCGTAGAGACGGCACTGGTTGTACTCGTAGAGAGCCTCGTAAGTGTACTTGATGCCTGCGAAGTTCTTGATGCGTCCGTCGACAGCCTTCAAGAGGTCTACCATCGGCAGGAATGCGCCGTTGAACGCAGGAATATGATAGTAGTAGAACGGCAACTCAGGAGCAGCGTTTGCGATAGTCTCGCAGTACTCCACGAGTTCTTCGATACGACCAATCTTCGGGAACGGAGGTGCCATCGAGCCAATGCCCCATGCACCAATCTTCTGAGCGTGCTCGGCAAGGCGCACACTCTCGCGCAGACAGCAGCTGCCTACGTGCACAATAACCTTGAAGCCCTCGGGAGCAACACTCACCCAACGCTCTGCAAGCTGCATACGCTCCTCGGTGGTGAGCATATATCCCTCGCCAGACGATCCGTTGATGAACACGCCCTTCAAGCCATTCTTCTGCAACATCTTTGCATAAGCCTCGATTGGTTCGAGATTAACGTCACCATTTGCATAGAACGGTGTAAACGGTGCGTCGATAAGTCCTACGATTTTTTCCATAGTCTTGTTTATTTTAATTGATTATTAATTTATTGTTTTCAATTAAGAGATGAAAAGTTATTGAGTATTCTCACCACCTCAACATCTCACCACCTCAACATTTATTCAACATTGTCTGATGTTGGGCGCAAGCACACCAACTGCAACACGAGTGCCACGATGACGATGCCGCCGAGCACGGCGAAACCCATGCCGAGATTGCCGCCGTCGGTCCACTTGCCGAGCAGATGCGTAACGGCAGCACCTGCGAACACGCCCACCATATTCATGATGCCGTAAGCCGTAGCACGATACTTAGCCGAGATAATCTGGCAGAGTATAGGCATGTTGTTAGCGTCGAACATGCCGATGCCGATGCCGAACAGCATTCCGGCTCCCACTACCGCCACCACGCTATGGCCGAAGCCGAGCAGAACAAGTGCCGGTATAGTCATACCCAAACCGATAGCACTGGTATAGATACGTCCGCGTATATTGCGGAGCACCCATTTGTCTGACAACACGCCACCGAGGAGCACGCCCACGAACGACGAAGCGGCAATGGTGATAGTAGACATCGGACCTGCCAGAGCCATGTCCAGACTGAGGTTCTTTTCAAAGAGCGTAGGCAGCCAGTTCTTAGTAGCCCAACCCGGGAGGCTCGGAACAGCGAAGTAGATGAGTATCACCCAGAACGCCCATGTAGAGAGCACTACGCTGAGTCCGCGCCAAAGGCTCTCCTTCTTCATCAGCGTTGCAGGATCGGGCGAAGCTGCGACAGCATCCACAGCCTTCGGTTTGTCGTGCAGAAGCAGTGCAAGTACCACCGAGTAAGCGATGCCGATGATACCGAACCAGTAGAAGGTGCTATGCCATGAGAAGGTGGCAGCGATAGTAGCACCAAATCCGCCCACCGCCTGACCCACGTACAGACCCGTCATGTGTATGCCGATAGCCAGCGAGCGCGACTTGCCCTCATGCCAGTCGGCGATGAGCGACAATGCGGAAGGTATATACAGAGCCTCGCTCACGCCCATCAGCGCACGCAACCAATAGAGCTGGGTGAAGTCGGAGGCGTAGCCCATGAGGTACGTGACGGCTGACCATACGAACAGACTGCCCACAACGAGCTTCTTACGGCTCACACGATCGGCAACAACACCTGCGAACGGACTCACGATGCCGTATATCCAGAGGAACACAGCCATGAGCGCACCGAAAGCCTCAGCCTTCTGCAGCTCAACGATGTCGAGTTTCATTGCGCCCTGCATGGTTGAGAGCATCTGACGATCCATATAGTTGAGCAATGCCACCACCCAAAGCAGTGCCACTACGAGCCACGGATATAACTTTTTGTTTTTCATTTTTGATAGAGATTTGTTTTTAGTTGTTTGTTTTTCAAGTTTAAGGCTGCACTCCGTAGCTGAATGCGGGGCGCAGCCTATCTTATTCAATGCAAAAGTATCATTTTTTTTCTACACGACAAAACAGAACGTGTGCTTAATTGTGTTTTCCTGCCTCACGCTTTGCAATTTCCTCGTTTGCCTTGTCACATGCGTATGCTGAGTCGTGCGCCTTATTGTCTTCATCGTAGTAGACGGTGCGATAGGTAGTACCTCCTCCGCCACCACTACTGGGTGCGGGCATTGCGTACAGAATGAAGCATAGAATGCCACCGATAATCAATATCTGAATAATCAGTTTGAAGATAACAACAATCAGACCCCATACGGCTACGATGCAACCGAGTATATAGACAATAGTGAAGAGCGTAAGCAGTATGCCCCACTTCTTACTCTTCATAAGCTCGATGTTGCGCTTCAACGAGAGAAAAACGCCAATACCCAATGCCAAAAGGAAAGAAACGAGTATTAAGAGCGTTTCAATCCATCCGCCCAAGCCTAAGAAATCGCATATGAGAGCAGAAGCTATCAGCACGGGGAATGCAGCGAGCATACTTATGAGTGCTGGTTTTACGGAGATACCATCTTGCACGTCGCCATCAAAGGCTTCGCCTAAGATGACAGGCTCGTAGAACTTGATGCTCATAACCTGATAGAACACAATCAAACCGAACGGAATGATGCGCAGCAACGAACCAAAGAAGCCATAACGGTTCTTGTCGCACCACCAGAAGCAGTCGGAGCCCAACACGCTGTAAGCCCATATCTCAATCAGCGTGCCAACCATGATACACACAGGTATTGCCACCACGGCTATCGAGCGTATCTTCTTGCTCCTCATAGCCAAGATGTTGAGCACCATGACGCCGAGGAAGAGTAACGCTATTATAATATAAGGTATAATAGAATTGAAGATGCGGCCCTGTATGGTATGCGCCAGCTCGTCCGACTTCGTCAGCACCTTGTCCTCTACACCCTCCGGGTTGTCCTTACTGAACACGAGATTCTCGCTAAGCGTGCAGTATTTCTTGCCGTCTTTCTGTATTACGGCATATCCAATGGAGCCTCCCGTATCAATCACACCCTTGTCGTAGAACTTATCCACGCCTTCTACCTGGTCGCCATCGTGCAGATAGAACACGAGTTTCTCGCCCTTACTGTAGTAGGTGTCCTCTGAGCGGATTGTCTCCACAACATCATATACAGCAACAGAGTCGCCACGTAGACACTTCACGTCGTACTTCTGCGCACTTGCCGCTACGACATATAGCAGCAGCAACATCAATAGGTTAATTGCTTTCTTCATAAGTTTTGTTGGTTTTTGGTTTATTAGTTATGTTTATTAGTTGCGTCTTTTCACTTCTACAAATATAGTAATAAATACTCAGACTGTGCAACTTAAACCAAATAAAAAGTCCCGAAACCAAATAAAAACGCCCGTTTGCTGACACATTGTCACCAAAAACAACTAAAACAGCAGTTCGTAGCGACATATTGTCACACATATAACGTTGGAATATAGTTTGTGTAATGGTTTATAGAAAACAAGAAAACAAAAAGAAAGGAGAACGATATGACATTCGACAAATTCACAATCAAAGCACAAGAGGTTGTTCAAGAGGCATTGAACACCGCACAGCGCAGTGGTCAGCAGAGCATCGAGCCGATGCACTTGCTGAAGGCTCTGCTTGTGAAGGCTAAGGACGTTACGACCTTTATCTTCCAGAAGCTTGGCGTGAATGCCATGCAGGTGGAGAGCGTTGCCGACGCCGAGCTGCAGCGTCTGCCGCGCGTTCAGGGCGGACAGCCTTATCTTTCTAACGATACCAACGCCGTGCTGCAGCGTGCACAGGACTTCGCTACGAAGAACGGCGACGAGTTTACGAGCGTAGAGCCTATTCTGCTCGCTCTCTTGCAGGTGAACTCTACGGCGAGTCGCATCCTCAAGGACGCAGGCATGACCGAGGCTGACACCGTGAAAGCTATACAGGAGTTGCGTCAGGGCGAGAAGATACAGTCGCAGTCGGCTGACGAAAACTTCCAAAGCCTCGAGAAGTACGCCAAAAACCTCGTTGAGGAGGCGCGTCAGGGCAAGCTCGACCCCGTTATAGGTCGTGACGAGGAGATACGTCGCGTGCTGCAGATTCTCTCGCGACGCACCAAGAACAACCCGATATTAATCGGTGAGCCGGGTACGGGTAAGACAGCCATCGTGGAAGGCTTGGCGGAGCGCATCGTGCGCGGCGACGTACCAGAGAACCTTAAGGACAAGCAGCTCTACTCGCTCGACATGGGCGCACTCGTAGCCGGAGCCAAGTACAAAGGCGAGTTCGAGGAGCGACTGAAGAGCGTCATCAAGGAGGTGACCAACGCCGACGGTCGCATCATCCTCTTCATCGACGAGATTCATACGCTTGTAGGTGCAGGCGGTGGCGAAGGTGCTATGGACGCTGCCAACATCCTCAAACCGGCACTTGCGCGTGGCGAGCTGCGCAGCATCGGTGCTACGACGCTCAACGAGTATCAGAAGTACTTCGAGAAGGACAAGGCGCTGGAGCGCCGTTTCCAGACCGTAATGGTCGACGAGCCTGACGAGCTTTCGGCTATCTCCATACTTCGTGGTCTGAAGGAACGCTACGAGAACCACCACAAGGTGCGTATACAGGACGATGCCTGCATAGCTGCCGTAAAGCTTTCGGAGCGTTACATCTCCGACCGATTCCTGCCCGACAAGGCTATCGACCTCATGGACGAGGCGGCTGCAAAGTTGCGCATGGAGCGCGACTCGGTGCCCGAGGAGCTCGACGAGATTACGCGCCGACTGAAACAGCTCGAGATTGAGCGCGAGGCTATCAAGCGCGAGAACGACACCGAGAAGATTAAGCAGCTCGACAAGGACATCGCCGAACTGCACGACCAGGAGAAGGCGTTCCGCGCTAAATGGGAGAGCGAGAAGGGCTTGGTGAACAAGATTCAGCAGGACAAGCAACAGATGGAGCAGCTGAAGTTCGAGGCGGAGCGTGCCGAGCGCGAGGGCAACTACGAGCGCGTGGCTGAGATACGCTACGGCAGACTGAAGGCTCTTGAAGAGGACATCCGACAGATACAGAACCAGCTGAAGTCGACGCAGGGCGGCAACGCCATGATACGCGAGGAGGTGACAGCCGACGACATAGCCGAGGTGGTAAGCCGCTGGACGGGAATACCCGTTACGCGCATGATGCAGAGCGAACGCGAGAAGCTGCTGCACCTTGAGGAGGAGCTGCACCGCCGCGTAATCGGACAGGACGAGGCTATCAAAGCCGTGAGCGACGCCGTAAGACGTTCGCGTGCCGGACTGCAGGACCCGAAGCGACCTATCGCTTCGTTCATATTCCTCGGCACGACGGGTGTGGGCAAGACGGAGTTGGCAAAGGCTCTCGCCGAATACCTGTTCAACGACGAGACGATGATGACGCGTATCGACATGAGCGAGTACCAGGAGAAGTTCAGCGTGTCTCGACTCATCGGTGCGCCTCCAGGATACGTAGGCTACGACGAGGGCGGTCAGCTGACGGAGGCTGTACGCCGCAAACCTTACTCTGTCGTACTCTTCGACGAGATAGAGAAGGCTCACCCCGACGTGTTCAACATCCTCTTGCAGGTGCTCGACGACGGCAGACTCACCGACAACAAGGGCCGCACCGTCAACTTCAAGAACACCATCATCATTATGACTTCAAACCTTGGTAGCCAATACATACAGGCTCAGTTCGCCGGCATCACGCCCGAGAACCGCGACCATGTCATCGGCGACACTAAGGAGAAGGTGATGGAGATGCTGAAGAAGACGATACGTCCGGAGTTCCTCAACCGTATCGACGAGACTATCATGTTCCTGCCGCTCACGAAGGAGGAGATTGCGGAGGTTGTAACGCTGCAGATGAACGCCGTGAAGAAGATGCTGGAGCCGCAGGGCTTCACGCTCAACGTCACGCCGGCAGCCATCGGCTTCCTCGCCGACGAGGGCTTCGACCCGGAGTTCGGTGCACGCCCCGTGAAGCGCGCCATACAGCGCTGCGTGCTCAACGACCTCTCGAAGAAGATTCTTTCGGACGAAGTGTCGCGTGAGAAGCCGATTACAATCGATGCAGACAGCGAAGGCTTGGTGTTCCGCAATTAAAAAACGCAACAACTGTCATCCGCATCGGTCGACGCAGACGTCCGCATCGGTCGACGCAGACATCCGCAACGGTCGACGCAGACATCCGCAACGGTCGACGCAGAC